>Ga0310694_10002075_pt1 | contig 21237 bp, 15 predicted proteins | sample 174DNAGHGhighgp2_FD_203884 | JGI IMG/M metagenome (GOLD analysis project Ga0310694, IMG submission 203884) | Sheep rumen microbial communities from Palmerston North, Manawatu-Wanganui, New Zealand - 1742 DNA GHGhigh gp2 (v2) (version 2) | ecosystem: Host-associated > Mammals > Digestive system... | reverse complement strand
ATGTTTTTCAGAGCGAAAGGAAAGAATATCCAACTTACGGCACATTACACTGGGACGTGAGCGACTCTCGTAACATCGAGATGGTAGGTGTGATGCTCGATGGCTTGAAAGGATTAGCCTTAAAGCGTCATCAATTGAATAACATTGAGTTGTCTTCCCCTGCCTCGCAGGATGATTATTGGAAATTGATTTTCCACGCTGACTCACTTTTTGATGGGCGACTCTACGATGAGGCACGCCATGTGTACGACCTTGCTTTCTCTGATGACCGCTACATACTTCCAAGCCAGCTTTCGACAACGGCAAACAAAATGACCACCATTGGTGACAGCCAAGCGGCACTGGCATATTTGCGCCACCGCATTGCATTGGAAAAAGACTTCTACGAAGACCCATCTGTTACTACTCACATCGAATTGAAAGACACTTTTGAGATGCGGAGTCGCCAGTGGAATTATGATTTGGCGCTTAAAGAGACGCTGGAAAATATCTTTGAACGCGATCAGTATAACCGATTGCTATGGTCTCAAGCCGTTAAGAATCATCCTGGCGACACCGAGCGAAACGAGCGGCTAGCCCGTAAGGCACTTATGACCGACAGTCTGAATCTCGTTTTAGTTGACAAGATTCTGTCACAGCATGGTTTCCCACGGAAGGAGCAGGTAGGCGATTTTGGCAATCAGGCTGCTTGGCTTGTGTTCCAACATGCAGACTTGGACCACCAAAAGAGGTTTCTGCCGCAGATGGAAGCTGCTGTGTCACATGGTGATATCGCCCCATTGTACCTTGCATTGCTTCGTGACCGCATTGACGTGCGGGAAGGCAGGCCCCAGCGGTATGGCACTCAAATCGATGGAAAAGGAAATCTTGCTCCACTGTTGGATGCCTCACGTGTGAACCAATGGCGACAAGAAGTCGGATTACCGTCCATTGAACAATTTGAAGATGGAAACAAGTAAATTCAAACTTAGCTGATAGATGCAACTTTTCGCATCGTTTGCATGTCTAACAGATAGAAGGAGAAGGACACCGAGACTATCGAGGTCTCGTAACGGACATTGAAGAGTGGTAAAAATAGCAAAACGGCAAAAAGTGAAAGTTATGAGGTAATTTGTGTAACGACGGATAGCCTTTTTCTTTGTACCTTTGCACCAGTAAACTCAAGCGAAATCAAAACGTACAAAGGATATGAATATTTTCGAGCAATTAAGATCAGGGGCAGACGTCAATATGGCTACGCCCGAGTATGCAGAGGCTATCAAGCACATGACCGACTGCGCCAACATTTGTTTCAAGATTAACACGACGGCACCGCTGCCAGAGCAGATTCGCCCACTGGAGGAAGAGCTGTTTGGAGGGAACCTCGATCAGACGAGCTATCTGATGCCACCCCTCCAGATTGACTTCGCCTGCCAGATGAAGATTGGCAAGGGCGTGTTCGTGAACCACTCGCTGACATGTATGGCGGCAGGCGGCATCACCATCGACGATGGTGTGATGATTGGCCCCAATGTGCGCATCGTCACCGATAACCACGACTTCCAAAACCGCATGGTACTGCGCTGCAAACCCGTACACATCGGCCGCAATGCCTGGATTGGCGTAGGAGCCATCATCCTGCCAGGCGTGACCATCGGCGAGAATGCCGTGGTGGCAGCAGGAACCGTAGTGACCAAGGATGTTGCACCCAACACGATTGTAGGGGGCAATCCGGCAAAGTTTATCAAAAGCATTTAATCATTAGGAGGACAGATGATGATATTCGACAGAAACAACGAGAAACAGGTAGTGGCACTCTTGGGTGCCGGTAGTATGGGAACAGCCATTGTGCGCCGCATCGGTGCAGGGAAAAAGATTCTCTTAGGCGACATCAGCGAGCAGGCATTGGATCGTGTCAGTGAGGATTTCCGCCGCTGTGGTTATGATGTAGAGACGTTGCAAGTAAACGCACTGCAGAAAGAAAGCGTGGAGGCATTTGCCAAGAAGGCGTCAGAACTGGGTCCTGTGATGTACTTCATCGACACGGCAGGTGCATCGCCCAATCAGGCGAATCCAGATTTCTGCCGAATCCTGCCTTGAAGTCGATAGAATTGACTAATTTTGCACATTATTTAAAAATGAAATAATAGTTTTGTAAACCAGAACATAGCAATAAGTAACATAAACTATCATTCATATTATCATGGACTACCTACCCAAAGACCCAGCCATATTGGTTTCGAGCGTCAACATGCTTCTGAGAGACGAGGAGTTTGACAATCTGGAATCACTATGTTATGCATTCAGCAGAGAGCCTGAAGAAATAAAGGACTATCTGTTTCATAAAGGCTTTATCTGGAGTGAACAACAAAAGCAGTTTCGCCCTATAGGCTACGACGCATGATTACACGTGATAGCATAGAGACCGCATATAGCTTTCTGCATCAGAAGCGGAACGTCTATATTCATTCTTCGCTTGACTGGCAGAAGGATGATATAGAGTATGCCATTGCCTCCTATGTTGATGATATGAGTCAGGAACTGTACGATGAGATGTCAGGTGGGAGAGCTGATTTCCTGAGAGACCACAAAAGATTTCAGAATGACATAACAGAGGCTGTTAACCAGTTAGAGAAGATGCTATAAATAACAAAATCAACTATAGATATGAAGAAAATAATCAATCCTTGGCGTAATCACCCAGAGTACAACTGTTTCGGTTGTTGTCCTGAGAATCCTATCGGGCTCCACATGGAGTTCTTTGAGGATGGCGACTACATTGTAAGTCGACAACAGAACCCGAGTTGACCATCAGGGCAAAAGTGACTAAACAGGTGCGAAATCTGGCGTATATAAATGCGGAGATAACCAATTCAAAAGGCGAGCTGTGTAACGAAGGTGAAGCCATCTACTTCCTGATGAACCAGGAGAAAGCGAAAGAGATGGGATTCTTGCATTGTGACGTTGAAGAATAAGCAGATGAGCATAGAAAAAACCATGCTCATCTGTTTATCATTATCATCTTTTTGTGGGGAATGCCATCCAGCATAAACTCGTCGGAACTGACCTTGAAACCTACTTTCTGTGGAGAAAAAGATGTGTACCATAGAACGTTCTATCCGTAAGGCAGTGTTGCCTGCTGATGGTGAACAAATTATGGCTGTGTTCTTAGCAGCCAAGGGAATCATGCGATCCAGTGGTAATATGCATCAGTGGGGTGAAGGCTATCCCTCTTTGGATGATGTGAAAGCAGACATTGAGCGCGACGGAGCTTATGTGGTAGAAGATGACGGACAGATCGTGGCATATTTCGCTTTCCTGCCTTCCCCCGAACCTACTTATGCTACGATATATGACGGTAAATGGGTTGACGATACCCGCCAGTATCATGTGGTCCATCGCATTGCAAGTATGCCCGATGCTCATGGTGTGTTCAAGAGCATTATGGATTTTGGCTTTAAGCAAGAATGCAATATCCGCATTGACACCCACAGGGATAACCATATCATGCAGCATGTTATCATGAAATACGGATTTACCTATTGTGGCATTATCTTTCTGCTGAATGGCGACGAGCGGTTGGCTTATCAGAGAACAGTGTGAGCGCCATCTAACAGTTGCAGCCTTCTCTCTACCGCTTCTTGCCCAGTTTTTCTAATAAGGCCTGACAGCCTTCAAGCACGTCGCGCCATGTTGCTTCGAAGTCGCCAGTGTACCATGGGTCGGCTACATCGCCAGGCCTGCGTGTGAAGTCCATCAGCATTACAATCTTGTCTTCTGGGTCACTGCCGCCACAGATGTTACGCATGTTACGGATGTTCCAGCTGTCCATGCCTATCAGCAGGTCGTAGCGGTCGTAGTCGCCACGTGTCATTTGTCGCGCCGTCTTTCCCTGGCAGCCAATGCCGTGTTCTGCCAACTTGCGACGTGCAGGCGGATAGACGCTGTTGCCTATCTCCTCCGTTGAGGTGGCAGCCGACTCAATGACGAAGTGTTGTTCTAATCCTGCCTTCTTCACTAAGTCTTTCATTACAAATTCTGCCATCGGGCTTCGACAGATGTTTCCGTGGCACACGAAGAGTATCCTTGTCTGTTCTTTATTCATAAATGGTGTGTTACCTGGGTCATGTCATAATCCATGAACATTACTTGAAAAGCGTTGGCAAAATTACTCAAAATTTTGTGAAAAGCACGTTTTCTATAGCAAATAATTTCATTTATGCCATGGGAAAACACTATCTATGCAGTAAATAAAAGTGTATATATTTATATGTGTATGAAAACAGGTGCATGTATTTGGGAAAACAGGTGCACCTGTTTGGGTCATTGGGTGCACCCATTTTGCAAAACAGGTGCACCCGTTGCTTCCGTCGGATTTCTTTAGGGCTCAATGGGCGCCCCCATCTTTGAAGCTTCCTGGTTATTGGCGTCCAGTTGGAAAAGCATGAATTGTGGTGACTCAGCAGTACAGGGTGTCCATTCGCCTTCTTCTGCGCCATTAGGGTCGCCATACTTGGCAAAGTTTGTCCATGCCGTGAGCATTTTTTCTGCCAGGTCCCAGTCACCTTGTGTCCATGGGCGCCAGCAGTGCTTCAGACTCTTGAAGACAAACCAGAGGTCTGACGAGTGGAACGCACCCTTCAGTCGGTCTGTAATCTCTGGGTGTTCGCCGTCGTCAGGCAGTGGACGTGCAAACTCGTAAGCCCAGGCCTTGGCGCCATGAGTCTGGCGTACCTTGCAGAACTCAGCTATGCCAGGACCCATTGCTCCCATGTCGTTCAGCGTGTAACCTATCATATAGGGCACATTGGCAATGCTTCCATCGCGTGTCGCCTCGTCAAAGGACTTCAGCGAGACATAACCGTCGATGATGGGACGCTGCATGATGAAAAGATCGCTCTTTGTCACCATGTTATATATCTGTGGCAGCGTGTAGAGTACTTCCGTCGATGCTTCACGCATCTTCTTCAGGTCGGTCAGTCCAGCCCAGTCCATTACTTTCTTTGTGTCAGCCTCTGCTTCTTGCAGGGTTGGATTGTAGGTGAAGAAACGGTTGACAGGTGTTGCCGGTTTGGCTTCCTCGCCATCTCTTGCCGGCACATTGATGCCTCCTCCGCTCATGATGACGGCCTTGTGGAACAACCCGCGTGCCAAAGGTGACTCTGCCAGTGTGCGTACACTGCCGGCACCTGCACTCTGACCGAAGATGGTCACGTTGTCCGGGTCGCCACCAAACTGTGCAATGTTCTCCTTGACCCATTTCAGTGACTGTATCTGGTCTAAGATGCCATAGTTGCCACTGACTTTGTTGGAGCTCTCTGCCGACAGCTCGGGGTGCGTCATGAAACCGAAAATGCCCAGACGGTAGTTGATGGTTACCAGTACCACATCCTTCGATGCCCATTCCTGACCGTCGAACTCCGGCTCTGAGCCCCATCCCTCACGATAGCCGCCACCATGAATCCACAGTGCCACAGGCAATTTCTTCTCCGTTTCGCCAGGAGCTTTTGTCCACACGTTCAGGTACAGACAGTCTTCACTGTAGGGCGCCTCGTCGCCATAGCCCCATTCCGAGGCATAGAATCCCGGGTAGTGAACAGCCTGATAGCCAGGGTGTCCGAACTTGTCGCACTGCCGGATGCTGTCCCAGGGAACTACCTGATGAGGCTCCTGCCAGCGCAGCTCACCAATGGGAGGTGCTGCATAGGGGATTCCCCGATAGACAAAGACACCAGGATTTTCTGCCCGTACTCCCTGTATGCGTCCACCCTCCACGGTAAGAACCGGGCAGTCGTTTCCTTCTTTCGACTCGTTGCATGCCATTATTAAAGCAAGCAAGGGTAATAGTAAAAGTATTCTTTTCATCTTTCTTTGATGGTTAGTTGATTTTCGTTAGCAAAGGTAGTGTTTTTTTCTAATACCCACCCACAAAAGGTGTATCAGATAATTTGTCAGTTGTATCTTTTGTCTTCCTGTATCAGCAAATGGTTAGAAATGAGCAATTTTTTTTGTGCGTATCATTAAAAATATGTACCTTTGCAGCGATTTTATCAGCAACAATTATGAAATTTCGTGTAACCGTACTCACACTTTTGGCCTTCATCGTGATGAATGCCGCTGCCTACGACTTCAAGTTTGGCAATCTCTATTATACCATCGTGTCGAAAACCGAGCGTACCGTTGAGGTGGCCTATAGCAGTGCTCGCCATAGTGGTAAGGTGGTTGTACCAGCTGAGGTGACCCACAAGAACCGTAAGTGGAAAGTTATTGGACTGGGTGTTGATGCCTTCTATGGCTCCACACAGCTTACCGAGGTGGTGCTGCCTGCATCACTGAAATATATAGTGGGTGGCGCTTTTGAGCGCTGCTCTGGTCTGAAGCGTCTGTCGGTGCCTGCTGGTGTAACGCTGCGTTCCTACGCACTGCGTAACTCAGGCGTAGAGTCACTGCGCATTCCCCGTGGGATGAAGTGGAGTGGTCGTTACATGTGTCAGCTGGCCAACATGCCACAGCTGAAGACCATTGAGTTTGACGAAGGTGTTGAGTTTATTCCTAATGGCGCGTTCCAGTTTGATGTGAAGCTGGAGAGAGTCAAACTCCCGAACACCATACGTCACATAGGCAACTATGCCTTCGTAGGTTGCTTGTCGCTGCGTTCGCTCGATATTCCTTCCAGTGTCCAGTCGATGGGCCATCTGGTTGACTACGGCGAGTGCTCGCTGCAGGAGATACGTGTCCACTGGCGCGAGCCCATCTCCATAGATGCCCGAACGTTCCCACGCGAGACCTATCAGAATGCCGTCCTTTATGTGCCGGCGGGCACCAAGGGCAAATATCGTCAGATGGTTGGCTGGTCTCGCTTCCGTAATATTGAAGAAATGTAAAACACATAAATAATGAACGAAAAAATCAAACAGACATTGAAGTCTTCAGAGACCGAGGACTGGCTGGACCTTCATGTCATTAGACCTTTCTGTTACTATTGTGCCCTCGCTTTTGCAAAACTTGATATCCACCCCAACACCGTCACCATCTTGTCGATGTTCATTGGTGCTGCCAGCGCCGTGTTCTTCGCTTGTGGCAGCTTCTACTATAGTGGCGTGTGGGGACTCTGCATGAACATTATCGGCATCGTGCTGCTGATGATAGCAGACATCTTCGACTGTACCGATGGACAGCTGGCACGCATGACGGGCAAGAAGTCACGTCTGGGACGTATCCTTGACGGCGTGGCAGGCTTTGCGTGGTTCATTCCGCTTTACGTGCTCCTGGTGTGGCGCTTCTATCAGCACCATACTATCGAGTTTAACTTGCTTGGCATCGAGGACAACGAACAAAACGTGCTCATTGCCACTGCTGTGGTCTTCGCACTCGGACTCTATTCCGGCATCGTAGGACTGGCAGGTCAGCAGCGCTTGGCCGACTACTACATACAGGTGCACCTTTTCTTCCTCAAGGGTGAGAAGGGTAGTGAGCTCGACAACTCCGTTCGTCAGCAGGAAATATACGACCAGATGGGTCCCGACACCCCAGGCGTGGAGCGTATGTTCCAGAAGTCGTACATCGGCTATACCCAGAAACAGGAGCGCCGTACGCCCCAGTTCCAGCGACTGATGAAGCTGCTTCGTGAGAAGTATGGCTCTACAGACAACATTCCTACCGAGGTGCGCGAGGAGTTTCGTCGTCAGTCATTGCCACTCATGACGTGGAACGGACTGCTGACCTTCAACTTCCGTTCCTTCTGGCTCTTCTTGTTCTGCCTGCTTGACATTCCTGTCTGCAACTTCCTTTTCGAGATTGTATGCATGGGACTGCTCTGCCTCTATGTGAATCGTCGGCATGAGGCATTCTGCAAGAAGATAGCAGAGGGGTTGTAAGTAATCATGTCAAACATCTAAGTTCAAAACCACTATGAAGTGGACCAAGCAACGTCTGAATAACCTTTTCTTCGTCATAGGCATCGTGGCTGTGGTGGTCATGATGTTTACCTTCGACGTCAGCTTTGCCGAGTTGTGGCAACACCTGACGCGTGCCGGCTATTGGCTCATACCCATTCTTGGCGTATGGATATTCATCTATGGCATGAACGCACTGGCCTGGAACTGTATCATTAAGAGCAATTGCGACCCCGACGAACATGTCAGTTTCATGCGTGTCTTCAAACTCACCGTCACGGGTTACGCTCTGAACTACGCCACGCCCGTAGGTGGACTGGGTGGCGAGCCCTATCGTATCATGGAACTGTCGAAGGACATCAGCGCCGAACATGCCACGTCGTCCGTGATTCTCTATGCGATGATGCACTTCTTTGCCCACTTCTGGCTGTGGTTCACGTCTGTCTTCTTTTATCTTGCCCTTGTTGTTACAGGTGACGTGCCCCTTACGCCTACCATTGCCACCGTGCTGCTTATCATTGTCGTCTTCTGCCTCCTGGCGTTTTACGTCTTTTCCAGAGGCTACAAGAACGGACTGGTTGTTCGCATCATTCGCTGGTTGGGCAAAGTGCCGGGTCTGAAAGGATGGAGCCAACGGTTTCTTGATCGTCATACGGAGACATTGCAGCACATTGACCAGCAGATAGCAGCGTTGCACAAACAGGACAAGCGCGCCTTCTACACCAGTCTGTTGCTTGAGTATGGCTCCCGTATTGTGCAGGCATCTGAAATTTTCTTCATGCTTCTGCTCTTTGGTATCGACAATGGTGGTGGTTTCTGGGGGCTCTTCCTTACTTATGTTCACTCTATCCTCATCTTGTCGTTTACGACTTTGTTTGCAAACATGATAGGTTTTTTGCCGATGCAGTTGGGCGTTCAGGAAGGCGGTTTTGTGTTGTCGATTGCAGCACTTGGTTTCTCAGCCGCTCTTGGCATCTTTGTTTCGATTATCTGCCGTGTCCGTGAAATCATTTGGATATTCATTGGCATTATGCTTATGAAAATCGGAAAATGAAGAAGGGAACAGTTTTTGGTTCATGCTGCTTCCTTATTTTGCATGAGCTCCAGTATCAGGCATGGTGTGTGTGCAGGTCTTCGGCATGAGTCGCAAGGGTCTGAAAACAAAAAAAAGGCCGTCCCCAAAATAGTGGACGGTCTTTTTTGCTTATACACAATTATTTGATTGTGACTTTCATGGTAGTTCCATTCTTCATCCGCAGGATGTTGACACCTGGCTGAGGACGCTGCAGGCGCCGACCGTTGAGGTCGTAGAAGCCATCAACGTCAGGATTAGCGATCAGTCGGGTGATGTCGTCGGGCACGGTGACTGTAACCGGTAGGCTGATATACTCGGTGTGGCCACCCTGAGTAGCCTTTACCACGACATTGAATGACTCTTCCTCAGTGCCGGTGATGACGAGGTTGCCATCAGTGTCGATGCTCACTTCTGCCTTCACGTTACTGTCGACCTCGTCAGCCAAGGCATATGTGATGGTGCCGTTAGAAGCATCGAGATTGAACACTTCGCTCAGTTGCTTCGTCAGTGAGCCGTCAGTAACGGTAAGTGTCACGTCGGAAGTCTGCTCAGGACGTGTGCTGTTGAAATCGTCGAGACAGAAATAGAGTGGAGTAGTGTATCCGTATGTGTTTCTGCGGCTGCTCTTCAGACCGAACGTAAGTTCCTTGACGGTGCCTAATGATGAGAGGTCAACCCACTCCCAGGTCTTGACGTAGTATCGGTCAGACTCGTTAGCCGAACGGTAATCAGCCAGATAGTACTCCAGCTGGTTGCCGTTGTCTGCCTTGATGGTGAGCAGGAAGTAGTCGCCCTGGCGGAATCCCTCGCTACCACTGACAGGGTTTCCGTCGGCATCCTTCTCGCCTGTCTGGTCGTCACCATTGAGTATGGCATTGACGGTCCAAGCGTTGTTGGTGATGAAGAATCCGTTGAGCTGTTCGCCTTCAGCATTATTGAGAACAGTGACGGTCATGGGTGCAAAGGGGTCTTCGAAGAATACGCCATAGTTTGCAGAGCCGTTGTTGCCGCTACCTACACAGGAGTTCCACTGGTCGGTGGTTATCGACTGGAAGGTCGTTGATGTCCTGTTGGCATAACTGAAACCTGACCATGACTTCCAGTCGATGCTGTAGTTATTGCTAAACTGGTAGCTTCCACTGATGAACGAGCCTTGGTACTGCTGGTCGCCATAGAGTCCCTCCTCGATGTCACCCTTTGTGTCTGGTCCGTGCCAGTTGCTGTTCTCTTCAAGATACAGGTTCTCGAAGTCAGCCACAAGTGCCTCGCCAGTGACAATGATACGACAGGTGTCGGTAGCCTCGTACTGTTGAGCGTCACGTACGGTAACGTAATAGATGCCAGACTGTTCGGGTGTGATGCTCAGTACAATCTCCTCACCTTCGACATCAGTATTGACAGGTTCGCCTACGGTTTGGTGCTTGCTGTCGATCCATGTCACGGTGTAAGGAGCCAAGCCGCTGGCAATCATTACCTTGAGTGCTGTCTCCGTGCCACTTTCCACTGTGGTGACAGGTTCAGTGCAGGCAATCATCAGCTCGATGGGCTCCATAGGTGTGGTGAATGTTGTTGTGGCAATCACTTCTGTGGCATTGCCTCGTGAACTCTCCACCAGCACGTAAGCCTTATACTCCGTCTTCTCGTCGAGGTTGCTGACCTTCAGTGCGGCTTCGGTGTCCTTGGTCAGTGTGACGGTCTGTCCCTCGCTCTTCAGTGTCTCTGCCGTAGGAGCGTCGCTGGTAGCAGGCAGTACGATGACGTATGCCTTTCCGTTCATGTCGGCCTTGACGGTAATGATGGCTTCATTGAAGGCAGAAGCAGTAGCAGTGGGGTATCCTTCAGCAATGACTGGTATTCGTGTGATGTCAGCATCGTACTCGTAGGCGCCAATGGTGCTGTTCTCTGCAGGCCGTGCCGTACCATTGATGTCGGTGGTGACGTAGTTGAGGCTCTGCGCTTTGAGCAGGTCTCCGTCGAGGGTTGAAGCAGGTTCCAGGATGTCGTCGCTGACGAATTCTGCTTTCTTGTTAATGCAACCTGTAGCACTGGTCTTCTCTACGAATGTGGCGAAGTCGCCCGTGGTGTTTGTTGCAGCGCGGAAGAAGGTTTCGCCTGCGGTGTACATCAGGTTGTTCCGGAAGTTAATCTTGCTGGTGCCCAAGTTGCCGTCGTTGTAGAGGTTCACGGCAAAGCCGTTGGTCTCGTTCTGGATGATGTTGTTCACCACGTCCACGTTGCCGTAGCCGTCGCTGAGCGTAGAAGATGCCCAGAAGGCAGCACCGCCGTTTTCACCTGTCATGCGGAAGGTGTTGTTGGCCACGTTGACGTTCTTGATATTGGCGCCGTTGAACTTGAATGCTGCATAGCTTATAGAAAGCGACGCCAAATTGATAACGTTGTTGGCAATGATAACAGGCGCATCTGCCGTACCTTCAAGTTGGCGCAGGTTCATTACTGCGCAATAGGTCTTAGGAGCCACGTTGAAGATGTTGCCCGTAATCTCGGTGGCTTCTGCATACGCGTCGCGCAGCTGCATGTCGAGAATGCCCACGCTGATCTTTGTTTCTACATCAGCGTCGATGGTGATGATGTTGTTGCGAATCTTCACGCCCAGTTCGTCCATCACGTAGATAGCCTTGGTGCCGTTGTTCTTGAAGGTGTTGCCCTCAATGATGCCGCCAACTTCCTTCGGCAGTGCAACAGTGCCGGTACCGCCCATCGAAACACCCATCTTACCGCCCTCCAACAGACAGTTACGGACGGTCAGGTAGTCGTTGTTCTTGTTCTCCTCGTCAATGATGGTGTGTCCCACAAGGCAGACATCCTCCCCACTGGAAGCGGTGCAGACGGGGGCATGCAGGTAGCAGTTGTCGATGGTGGCGTGACGGCTCTCATCCTTCACCATGACGATGGCCTTGTAAGCCTTGTCGGTGGTGTAGATTTCCAGGTTCTTCAGCGTCACGTAGTTGGCCTCGTAGAGCGTCACCACGCCGTAGTCCTTCTTGTGCTGGTCGTCGCTGTAGCCGCCGGTGGTGTAGTTGTTGTGATAGATCTTCACGTCGCGCCCGCCGCTCTCACTCTCAAGGGTCAGCGTGTTCGTAGCGCCTAATCCCTTGATGTTGGGTATGCGCACCTTCTCGTTGTACTCGCCAGCCTTGATTTTCAGCGTGACAGGGCCGTCCATGCCGAGCGCACCGATCTCGTCGATGGCTCCCTGGATGGTGGCATAGTCGCCGCCCTGACCGATGGTGTAGGTGCCGCTCTTGCCGCTGGCAATGGTGATGGTGGCGGTGGCAGGAGCGGTGACGTCAACGGTCGTGCCATTGACCGTGATGCCGGTCAGCGTAGCACTGGCCGTCTGCCCCACTTTGGCCTCGGCCTTCGCGTCGTAGGTGAGCCAGAAGTAGTAAGTACCGTTTTCGGTAATGCTGTACGAACCGTTAAACACATTCACTGGAGAGAACGTGGTAGCAGTACCTGTCTGATAGATGTGGTAGTTGGCAACGGCCTCGCCGTCGGTACCAGTGATGTTGAAGGCCGTTATCTCGGCAGGTGTCAGTTCTCCCTTAGCCTCTACCTTGATTTTCAGCATCTTCACGTCGGTTTGGCCCTTCAGCACCTCGCTGACGCTGATGTCTTCGGTGGTGACGCTGGTAATGGTCACGTCGCTCTTCTTGTACCCCTCTGCCTGAACGGCGAAGTTAGGCTTGGTGAAAGAGCCTTTGCCAACATATTTAATGGTAATCTTGCCTTCATCAACGGTAGCGTCAGAGATGATGGGCTCGAACTTAGCTGAAGAACCAGAAAGGTCAACAATCAGGTTGTCGGCGTTCACCTCGGCACCCTTATATATATAAAGATGTGCCGAGTAAGAGAATGAGATGCCCAGGTTGGTCAGCTTGATGCACTCAGCCTCCCCAGTTGGAGCCAGTGTGACAGTAGCTTCCACGCCGTCGGCACCGTCGCCTTCTGCTCCTCCATCGTCATAGATGGTTGTTATCTGTCCCAGACCGAGGTTGATGGTACCATGGCTACCCTCAGTCATGAGAATCATGTTCTTTAGCGTGCGTGCACCTTCAGGGTCGCCATTGGTTGCGGGCACGTCATTGGAACCTACGTGCGCACTGACGAGAGCAGCATCGATGGTAGCGTTCTCGGTGGCGCTTGCACTGATGTCGGCCTTGACAGTAAAGAGGTTATCACCCTCAGTCAGTGTGATGGCCTCATCCAGTGTGATGCTGACTTCAGCTGCAGCCGTAGCCTCACCCAGTTTTGTGTTATCCTTCCAAAGGCTGACGTTGCTGATATTAGCTTCTGTACCCTTCAAGTTGAGTTTGATGCCGTCAAGCGTGAGGGCATTCATGTCGCCTTCAGTCTTTACGTTTACATTCAGCAACTCCTGGTCGGCAGCACCAATGGAGGCATCGGCCGTGCTGGCCTGACTGACCTCAACGGCGACAATGGCCATGGGCTTCGACTGGTATTCGCTGACGGTAGCCTTGAAGCCTTTATAATAATAGGAGTACGAGGTCTTAGGACTAAACACGACGGTCAGTGCTCCGTCTTCAGCCGTGGAACGGATAATCTGTCCTGGGCCAGTTGATTCTTGGGAGTTGTCGTTGAGTTCCCACAGTAGCGTGCCGTTTGTACCTTGTCCGGCATAAATCTTGAAAGTTGACTTGTTGCCGTAGCTCGTAGAAGCATATTGCACGTTAAATTCCGAAAAGTCAATCTGGCAGATCATGCCTTCATGCTTTGGTACGAAGATGTTGGTACGTGTGTCGGTTCCTGCTTCGCAGTAGCTGCTGTATGAGCCGGCAGTCTTTGTCTCAAAAGCCATTGAACCGTTGATGGTCTTGGTCACGGTACCCTGGTCTGCATGGCTGAGTACGAGGTTCTTCACCGTTGGCGTAGCCTCGGGGGCATTCTCTTCAACAGCCTGAGTCTTTTCGCTGTCGTTGACCAGTGCGGTGACGCTGACAGCAGCAGCAATGATTTTCTCTTTGTTGACAGCCTCGTCGCTGATGTCGTACTTCAGGGTAAAGATGTTGTCACCCTCTGTCAATGGCTGAGGATGATCAAGCGTGATGGCGAACTCTGAAGCAGCAGGAGTGGCCTCGCCAACCTTCGTTGTGCCGAAGTAGAGGCTTGCCTTAGTGACGAGCTGGTATTTCTCGCCAGTAGAGAAGGTCATCTTCGTCACCTGCATGGCAGGCTCCGTATTCTGCGCCTTGACGTTGACGGTAAGCAACTCCTGATCAGTGTCGCCACCGGCCACGGTCTGTGTCGCTTCAACCACCGTAACGACTGGCGCACCGTTGAAGTCCATAGCCTGCGGGGTGAAGAGGCTGACAGTCGCCTCGAAACCATTGGCTGCTATGTCGTTGCTGGCATCGCTGAACAGCACTACGGTCAGCGAACCGTCTTCGGCAGTGGAACGAACAATGCCCGTCTCGCCTTGCTGCAGTGTCTTGATGCGGTTGGCCTCGTTCACTTCCGTGCCGTTGTAGATGCGCAGCTCCTGATTGTAGAGCGAGCCGTGCCAGATTTCGTTCTTGGTGAAGTCAACCATCACCTTCTTTCCTTCCACACCCGGGAGGAACGTCACCTGACCGTTGGTCTTGGAGACGATGCCGCCCAGCTTGCCACCCTCGTCGTAGAACTGCAGGGGCGTCTCGCCCACGGTGACGGTCTGCGGTGTACTGCTCATCAGCACCAGCGCGGGATTGGTAATCACAACGGATGTGCCAGCCGTGAACGGTGTGATGCCCTCTGTTAAGGTAGCAGTAGTAATCTTTGTGATGTCCACCTGTACTTCAGCGCCTATGGCAGCCGTGCCGAGGAAGTCACCCTTGATGGTGAAGGTTGTAGTACCGTCAACGGGAGCCTCGTTGAACACGAACTTGTAGTTGTCGCCATCGGCCTCTACCGTGGCTGTCACCTGTGTGTCGCCTTTATAGAGTTTCAGGGCAGTGGGGTCAACTACGCCCTCGTTCTTGGTCATGGTGAAGTAAATGCCCGTCACGTTGTCAGGGTTCATCACACCCGTAGCCGTTACAAAGGCATTGGCCAGGGGCACGTTCTGCTTGAAAGTCAGTTCCGTGCTGATACCCTCATAGTTGCTGCCAGCACCCGTGACGGTCATGTCCTCGAGTTTGACAACTTTCACTTTGGCTACCCAACCCTCACATTCGTTCGAGTTGCGATGCATGAAGCCCACCGACAGCGCACCATCGGCAGTTCCTGAGGTATATACGGCAGGTAACGATGGCTTGTTGTCGTTGTTAATCTTTTCGGCAATCAGCGTGCCCGACATATCAGAGAGACTGGACGAACCGGTAACTGCACTCGTTGTCGTTGCCCACGTGAAAGAGTTGTCTGCATCAGCGATACCGTCATACAGGTTGATGTAGAGGAAATAGCTTTGACTGTACTGGTACAAGTCGATTTTCTCGAATGTAATTTGTACAGACATGCCAGCTTCAACTGGTTTGAATACAGTAAGCGACTGGGCATTGTAGGAGTTCTGGTCGTCAATGTCCTCAGTTCCCCAGGGGTCGTAGAACGTGATGACCTCGTCAGTGGCCACTTCAATGACCTGTTTCCCAAATTGTGGTTGGTTGACATCTTTGTCGGCCCATGCTCCTAATGGTACGAGCAGCATCAGGAGCAATAGCCACAATTGTTGTTTGAAAGTTTGTTGTTGCATAGTTTTTTTTATAATAGAGTCAGTTGTAAAGTTTTTTCTTTATAGTCCCATCGCTCATGCGTACGATGTTCAGACCATGTTGAGGCGAAGATAGATGTTTGCCTTCAAGTGAATAATAAGCTGTAGGAAGAATCGTGGATGGAGTAGGGCAGACAAGGCCAGACGATGCTTGTGGATGGAGGTCTTCTGCACCAGAAATCTCTGTCGATGTCTCTCCGATGGTGCCACATACCTGATTAAGGGCATTATAGCAACGTATGAAATCCACGTGGTCGAGCAGTACAGGCTGCCCTTGTTGGTCAACAGCCCATGCAATGTCCATCGAACAACCGTCTTTGTTGCTGTTAGGATAGTTGTCGGCATAGCCGTAGTCGTATGCTGGCAGTATGAACGAGCCATTGTTCTCGATACCGTTATTGGGCAGTCGCGCTCCTTCAAATGTTAGTGTCCTCTGACTGCTAAGCCATAGTGGGAAGTACTCCTGTCGATGGAAATTATTGCGTGGCACCTTGCCTGTTGCATTCTGATTGTCTGTCCATGCTACATCCTTCAGTGCATCGAACGTATAAGTGAGGGAATAGTGATGGATGGTAGCGGCATTGTCATATTCCGATCCTTTCAGTTCGTACCACTCATCATCGGGCAGTCCGTTGCCGTTGCCATCGACAGACACCAGGACGATGGCTGGCTCTGCATTGTTCTGAAATGCATTACCCCAGATGGCAAAGTCGCGAACCCCTTCGATATTCACTACAGGATGGTCAAAGTGGAACGTGACATAGCCTCCCCATGCACCGAGCGTAATCAGTTCACCGTTGCCGTTGGCAATGGCTGCAGTACACTTTTGTGCCATGGTGGCTGGTGTGTCGTCGATGGTAGCCTCAGGCATGGTGTTGACGAATTGTCCCGGTGCAGGGACATATTCGTCAACAGCCTGAATATACTTCGATTGTGCTGAAGCGAAAGAGGCCGACATGACCATCCATGAGAGGATGAATAAGTGTTTACGCATTATTCACATTCCATGTCGTCGATACACATATAGGCAGGAGTATTCAGACCCCAGTCGCCACTGTCGCTGCCTTCGAAGGTGAAGCTCAGCTTGGTTACCTTGCCTAACGAGCTAAGGTCGGCATACTTCCACTCCTTGACGTAGTCACCATTCTCAGCGAGCTTAATGTTAACCGATGCCGTGGTGCCGTCAGCCTTCTGTCCAATAACCTTGCAGCTCAACCAGTCGGTGTTGCCGAACTTGCGGGCATAGTCGTTGCCGTTCTTGATAACGGCAGCAGTATAGGCACTGTTGGTGTACCAGAAGCCCTTGAGCTGTGTGGGGGTAGAGAAGTCGATGGTCTCACCATAGGTCTGTACAATGCAGAAATTGCTGCCACCATGAGCCTTGCCTGTAACGTTGTTGAACTGGTCAGGTGTGTCTGTAGGTGTCAGAGCTGTACCTTGTGCAAAGCTTATCTCTGTGCGTGCAGAAATGGCATAGCCTGTCCAGTAACTTACACCGTAGGTGGTGTTCAGTGTAGCGAAGTTCTCCTTGTAGGTGCAAGCATAGGTCATTCCTCCCCAACCGTTGTCAACACCGTTGCCGTTCTGCTCGCCACACCAGAACTTCTGGGCGTTGAGTGTCTGCTTCTCGAAGGTTACATACTTTGTAGGGTCAATTGTGTTCTCATCGTCATCACTGCTACATGATGTGAATGTAAGGGCTAAAGCCATAGCCATCATTCCGAAATAATACTTTTTCATTTTCATTGTTTTTGTTTTTTTAATTGTATAATATTGAATTACTGTCAATTGTCTGGTCGGCGTGCAGGTCTTCAGCTCCTGACACCTCGGTAGATGTCTCGCCTATGCTGCCACACACCTGATTCATGCCATTATAGACACGAACAAAATCGATGTGAGACAGCCGGATGCTATGCCCCTCCTTGTCAATAGCCCAACCGATGTCCATAGAACAACCGTCGCGCTGGCTGTTAGGAAGGTTGTCAACATATCCATAGTCAAATGCTGACAGGATATAACTGTCATTGCTCAGTGTGGCATTGTCAGGCAGTCGTGAGCCAAGGAATGTCAGCTGTTCTTTGTAAGTCAGCCATAGAGGGAAATACTCCTGTTCGTGGAAGGTGTTGCGTGGAACGATGCCAGTAACGCCCTGACTGTCAGTCCACGGAATATCCTGCATTGGCTGGTAGGTGTACGTAAGCTGGTAGTTGTGTGTGGCACGCTCGTATTCACTGCCTTTCAGCTCGTACCACTCATCGTCAGGCAGTCCGTTGCCATTGCTGTCGATGCTCACCATCACGATGCCAGGTTCTGCATTGCCATTGAACGCATTACCCCAGACGGCAAAGTCACGCTTACCGTCCATGTTGACCACAGGGTGGTGGAAGTGGAACGTGATGTAGCCTCCCCATCCTCCAAGCGTGACGCTATGACCGGCACCGTCGGCTAAGCGCTCGCTACACTTTTGTGTCATGGTTTGTGGAGTGTCGTCAAGTGTAGCTTCAGGCATGGTATTGACAAACTGTCCAGGTGCAGGCACATATTCATCAACGGCTTTGATGAGGTTCGTGGTTTGAGCGTTGGGGTTTGAACCGTTCGGATGAAGTGCAGAAGAGGTGACGAAGACAGCATGAGCAGGAATGTCGCCAGTGGTGACCTTCCAGTCGAAGGTGCCATCAGCCAGGAAGTGCAACAACTCGCCACTGGATACGTAGTTTTTGGCATCCATGAGGTAGAAGTCGCGATGTTGAGGATTGACAATAATGCCGTACGGCATACGCATGGCTGTTATCTCAGGAGCTGTCGATAGCCTGTTAGTCACCAACTCGTGCGTGCGAACATTAATAATACCATAGGCAACGGTGTTGCGTTGCTCGGCATTGTCCCATTGAGAGCCAAAGAAGTAAAGTGAGTCACCAACAATACACAGGTCGCTGACTGCCTGAGGTATGCTGCCTCCGACACGCATCTGTCCTTCGCTGTCCTTTTCGAGCCAATAGAGACAAGCCTCCTGGCCTTCGTAGTTTCCACGTGACGATACCCACAGCTGACCATACTGGTCGGCACGGCAGCGATGAAGGTTCACGCCTACGTCAATCTTACGTTCCTCAGTAAATGAGGACAGGTCGATAACGCTCAGCGTGTGGTCGTAGGTAGGAGCAATGTAGCCACCACTGTTGGCAGCATAGAGTTTACCATCGATGATTGCCATTTCCTCAGGTTGGTAGCCTACAGTCACCGTGGCAACGATGTCGAGTGACAGCGTGTCAACCTTGTAGATCATGCCTAACTGGGCCTGTACGGTGAGATCGACAGGTCCGACATAGGAACTGACATAGGCGTAGGGACCGTCGAACACCACGTTACGACAGTTGGGAATGTTCACTTGACCAATGCGTTCGCAGTTGGATGCCTTTACCACTTCCACCTTGTCCGAGCAGTTAATAACCATCCACATGCGGCTGCCATATATTTGTATGTCGTTACCCACATCGCCCAGTTCCATCACTGCTGACGGGTTGCGCTCGGCATAGATATTACGCCAGTAGTGAGCTGTTGGGGTGTTGCCGGAAAGGTCAAGATAGTCGATGGTACATTTATTCGACCCCATGTTACCTTCGTTCAGCACGTACATGCCTACAATGTCGCCGACAACAGCTTCCTTGCCTGTATCCATCTCTTCCGGATACACAATCAAACGGTCGTCGCGACAGGCAGTCAGCAGGCAGACCAAGAGCAACAGGAATGGTATGACGAGTCTCTTCATATTTTCAGTTCAAGTGTCAGGGCGAAGTTTCGTCCTGGCATAGGGTAGTTCAGTATAACATCATATTGCTGGTCGAGCAGATTGTTAATCTCTGCTGTTACACGTAATACTTTTTTGCCCATCAGGAAACGATAGCTGGCCGAGAGGTCGCTGGTGTACCATGACGGCATGTAGTTATAAGCAATGTTCTCTTGCTGGTTATAACGTTCGCCGGCATAGATGAAACTATAGTTGAAGTCCCATTGCCGATAGGTTAAACCCACAATAGCCGACCCGCTATGCCAGGGGATATAGGGTATCTGGTGACGGTAATACGTGTCTGTGGCATTCGTCACGTCACGAGCATCCTGATAGGTGTATTGCAAACGTGTGGAGAGCACAAGGTCTGGCAAGGGTGCTACAGCCAGCTCGGTTTCAACGTCAATGCCCTTGATGTGCACACGACCCAGGTTAAGCATGGTCCAACGGAACTGCTGGCCTTTCGGATAGGCTACTATCTTGTCGTGGATGCTGTTATAATAGGCATCGGTCTGCCAACGGAAATGACGGATGGCGCCTTGTCGCCAGTCTTTCTCAAACACGAAACCTGCATTGTATTGCAGCGCTGTTTCAGGCTGCAGCTGTGCATTGCCCATGTCGGTATAGTAAAGATCGTTGAAAGTAGGCATGCGGAAGCTACGTTTCGCATAAAGACGAACAGAGAAGAACCTGTTTTGAAAGGGGAAAATGTTGAAGAACAGGGCAGGGGTGAGCACCTGCTGGCTTTCCTGATCGTCAAGTGTCTGGGTATGATCCTTGACAAATGTGGCGAGAACGGATGCCTGAATGTTCAGCCAGGGACGGTTAAACGCAGTGGCTAACGACACCATATTTGAAAAACGATGTGGATAAGCGAACGAACGCATATCGGCATTCAGTTTGTTCCACTTGAAGTCATAAGCCAATGATGCACTCCATCCGTTGAGAATCTCATATACATTAGAAGTGGAGACAAAGAACTCTTGCTGGCGATAAGTGTTGTCAACAAGCATGGTTTTAGGGTCACGATTGACGTAATGCGTATGGTAATAGGCATATTTAGCCTGCAGACGTGTGCTGAAGCGTTGCCCAACACTTTTCATGAGCGATGCCTGAACAAACGTGTTGTGGTCTGCCTGTCGCTCTCCACGCCGCCAAACGTTATTGACAATGGCACCAGGAATGCCGCGCTCAGAGTGGTAAGTGTAGGCCTTGACGTTCCAGCCACCCTGGTCGATGATGCCATAGATGTTCGCTTCTGCCCGAGCAGACCAGATATCACCATTCTGACGAGTGGCTGTGGTGTCGTATGCCAATGAGCCGTCAACCTTATAACGACGGTAGCGGAAATCATATTTTCCACTGGAGGAAAGAAACTCACCACTGACAGAACTGCTTACCATGGGCGATAGGCGCTGCTCCCATAAAGTGGAGAAACGTACCATGTCGCTGGAACCATACTTTAATTTAAACTTCAGATGATAGCGTTCTCCCTCGTTGAAACGTGGACGACGGGTGCGGATATACACAGCCCCGGCATTGCCGAACTCACTGGCAGGCTGGAAGATGGCACTCTTCTGACCATTGTATAACGATATCTCATCGACATTGTCCATGGAAAATTGTCCCAAGTCTGTCTGACCATTCTGTGCGTTTCCTAACTGTATGCCGTCGTAGAAAATGCCTAAATGACTGGAACCCATAGAGCGTACATTGATGGTCTTGATGCCTCCAACACCACCGTAGTCCTTCAGCTGCACACCAGCGAAGTAGCGCA
>Ga0310694_10002074_pt1 | contig 21242 bp, 19 predicted proteins | sample 174DNAGHGhighgp2_FD_203884 | JGI IMG/M metagenome (GOLD analysis project Ga0310694, IMG submission 203884) | Sheep rumen microbial communities from Palmerston North, Manawatu-Wanganui, New Zealand - 1742 DNA GHGhigh gp2 (v2) (version 2) | ecosystem: Host-associated > Mammals > Digestive system... | reverse complement strand
CCGGAGAAGAGCTGTTCGTTCACGGGAATGACGGAGTCACTCACCTTGAAGGAACCCAGCAGTTCATACATCGGCATGTACCGCCAGAACAGGAACACCAGCAGCATCGGCACCAGCATGACATAAAGCCGCCAGTCCTTCACGATGGTGCGGCCCACGTTCAGCCAGTAATGCTTTTCCACGTCGTCACGGACAGCCTGCTCAGGATCCTCCCGCCAGGTGCCCGTGGCTTCGTCAAGAACCAGGTAATCCGTCGCTTTCCTCTTCATCCCAGAACCCCTTCCTTAACGCTCCGTCTCTTGGTTGAGACGGTTCAGGTAATGAATCTGATCCTCCAGCATCCCGTCCAGCCGGGAAACGACCCAGAGAATCGCCAGGGTAAAAATATAGGTTACCGAATCCGTTGTCACAAATATCAGGAGATCTCCCGACAAAGCTCCCAATGCCAGCGCCACCAGTGTCCGGCCGGCCTGCATGGCCAGAAGGACCAGGAATGCGAACAGGAAATTGACCAGGATATCCTTCCTGAGCTTTTCCCATCCCCACCGGCGCTCCAGCGGCCAGACCGCCAGGGCGGCCAGGTTTCCGATTCCGTAGACCAGGAACTGCTGCCCGGTGCCCCTGGAAACCAGGACTGTGACGATTCCGCCGATCACGGCGTGTATCGCGCACCAGGGTCCCCACCGGACCATGACCACCGCGGTCACCGCCGCGACGCATGAAACCGTCCAAGGTTCCGCGGGGAACCATTCGTTGGCAGCCCGGACCAGGATCGTTTCAAACACAATCATGATGACGGCCAGCAGGGACAGATCCACAGCGCGATAGCGCCCGACTGTCAACTGCCTCTGCATGCGCTACCCCCGAGTATTCTAATGATAATCCAGATCAGAAACCTGTGATATTATACCGAAAATGTACGCTTTCGTAAAGTCAAAATTCAGGCGCCGCTGGAAAAAGCTGCCATCCCGTCAGGGCTGTTTTCCGATATAGGCCAGGATACCGCCGTCCACGTACAGGATATGTCCGTTCACAAAGTTGCTGGCGTCGGAAGCCAGGAACACCGCCGGGCCCTGCAGGTCTTCCGGATTTCCCCAGCGGGCTGCCGGAGTCTTGGCGATAATGAACTGGTCGAAGGGATGACGGCTGCCGTCCGGCTGGCGCTCCCGCAGCGGCGCGGTCTGGGGCGTAGCGATGTATCCCGGTCCGATGCCGTTGCACTGGATGTTATGCTCGCCGTATTCGGAGCAGATGTTCCGCGTCAGCATTTTCAGTCCGCCCTTGGCCGCGGCATAGGCGGATACGGTTTCACGGCCCAGCTCGCTCATCATGCTGCAGATGTTGATGATCTTGCCGTGTCCCTTTTTGATCATGGAAGGAATCACGGCCTTGGAGACGATGAACGGTGCGTTCAGGTCCACATCGATGACCTTGCGGAAATCCGCCGCGCTCATCTCGATCATGGGAATCCGCCGGATGATGCCGGCGTTGTTCACCAGGATATCGATCACACCGACTTCCGCTTCGATCTTCTTAACCAGTTCCTGCACCGCTTCCTCATTGGTCACGTCGCAGACATAGCCTGCCGCGTCGATGCCTTTCTCGGCATAAGCCTTCAGGCCTTTATCCACCAGTTCCTGGTTGATGTCGTTGAAAACGATTTTCGCGCCGGCGGCCGCGTATGCTTCCGCGATGGCGAATCCGATGCCGTAGCTGGCTCCCGTAATCCAGGCGATTTTGCCCTTCAGGCTGAAAGCGTTCATGTCCATTTTTCGTTCCTCCTTTATCTCAGTTCAGTCGTTGGAATATTGTCCATATCGTCGAAGGCCTGGTTCTCTCCGCCCATCGCCCAGATGAACGTGTAATTGCTGGTGCCCGCACCGGCGTGGATGCTCCAGCTGGGGGAAATCACCGCCTGCTCGTTCTGCATGACGATGTGCCGGGTTTCCTGCCCTTCACCCATCATATGGAACACTACGTTGTCCTTAGGTACTTCAAAATAGAAGTACACTTCCATCCGGCGCTCATGGGTATGGGCAGGCATTGTGTTCCAGACGCTGCCGCTCTCCAGCACCGTCATCCCCATGCTCAGCTGGCAGGTTTTCAGCACCGAGGGATGGATAAACTGGTTGATCACCCGTTTATTGCTGGTTGCCGCGTCGCCGCACGGTTTCTTTGCAGCGTCCGCAATTTTGATCAGCCTGTTTTCGTAACTGCAGTGTGCAGGCGCGGAAACAATGTAGAATTTCGCGGGGTTTTCCGCGTCGTCGCTTTCAAAGTACACTTCCTTCGCGCCGCGGGTCAGGTACAGGCAGTCTTTATAGCCCAGCTCGTACACATTGCCGTCTGCGGTCACCTTCCCGGCGCCGCCCACATTGAACATGCCGCACTCCCGGCGTTCGAGGAAATACGCCGTTCCGAAATTGTGCCAGATATCGATGCCTTTGTCGATGGAAACCTTTTCCTTCACTGGCATCACGCCCAGCGTTACCATCCGGTCCACATGGCTGTAAACCGCTTCCACCGTGTCCGGCGTAAACAGCTTTTCAATCAGGAATTCCTTCCTGGTCTCTTCTGTCGTATATCGTTTGAAGTCTCTCTGGTTGCAGCTGTAACGAATATCCATCCTTTATACCTCACTTTTCTGTGATTTCTTCCGTGTTTTCAGCGTCAATCCATTCGCCGTCCACACCCTTATGCGCGACGTGGTCCAGGGTGACCTTCCGGACATTCTTCAGGATCAGTCCCCGCCGGCAGCATTCTTCAACCTGCTCCGCCATGACCGGAACCAGCGGTTTTGCTTCCGGGTCGAAAGTAAAGGAGCAGTCTTTCAGGGCGATATGTTCAGCAGGCTGTTCCGGAAGCCCGAGCACGTATCCCGCGCAGGCTTTGCAATCCGTCGCTTCCACCCGTTCAAACCGGATTTCACCGATTCGCGGCGTAGTTTCATCCACCGGCTTCTTTTCCCGGCTCTGGACCCACTCACTGTGCCCATCCGGATCGCAGAAGTACATGCTGTTGACAATCAGGGGCATCTTCACCCCATCCATCCGGACCTGCTCAAAGAGGATCTCATCGATCACGCCGTCTTTTCCGCGGCCCCGGCGCGTCTTCACCCGGAGGCCCCGGTCATTCCCATGCATATAGCAGTGATGCACCCGAACCTTCCGGATTCCGCCGGCCATCTCGCTGCCCAGCGTTACCCCGCCGTGTCCGTCCAGCATCGCGCACCAGGCGATTTCAACATCCTCACAGGGCCTGTGGTACTTCTTTCCGATCCGGATCTTGCCGCTTTTCAGGGCAATGCAGTCGTCCCCGACGGAAATCTCCGTACCCAGCAGGCGTATATTCCTGCAGCTTTCCGGATCAAAACCGTCCGTGTTCGGGCTGTCCCACGGCGCGCGGATCTGCAGGTCGATAAAGTCCAGGTTCTCGCTGAAGGCGGGATGCAGGTTCCAGCTCGGGCTGTTTACAAACGTCAGCCCCTGGACGAGGAGATTCCTGCACCGCTGTGTATACAGCAGGTTCCCGCGCCTTGCGATCCGTTTTTCCTTCGGACGGACCCACCAGTCGCTTTCATTGGCCCGTCCGTCGATCACGCCTTCGCCAATAACCGCCGTATCCGTTACGTCGATGGCAGTCAGTGCCGAGGCGAATCCTTCCTCGCTGTTTCCTTCCCACATGCCCATCAGGACTTCGCCGTCCGGATTGTCCGCGGGGACGGTCTCAGGCAGGATCGGGAAACGGTTCCGGTCTGTCAGCAGCCGCAGCGCTGCGCCGTCCTCGATCTCCAGTGTCATACGGCTCTTCAGGAACAGCGGTCCGGTCACGTAGTCTCCCGGCGGGATGAGCACCCTGCCGTTCTCCGGGCAGCTGAGAATCGCTGCCTGCAGCATTGCTGTGTCATCCGCCTCACCGTCACCCTTCGCGCCGAAATTCCGGACGTCCAGGGTGCACAGCTCCGGCTTTGTCCGGAAGGAAAGCGTCTCCGCCTTCCCTCCTTCCGTCAGGCTTTCCAGCACATATTCCGTATCAGGTTCCAGGCCAAAAAGGGATGTGACCGACCGGTATTCCTCTCCTTGCACTTCCCCGTTCAGCGTCAGCGTCCGTTTCTCCCCGGCTTCGTACAGGCCGTCAGGATCAAGCAGTATGCTGCAGCTCCGCGATGTCAGGCACAATACTTCCATATCTACCCCCGGCACGTTACTGCCTTTGCTTTTCAGCATTCTTTCTTCGCGAATCCGAAATAGTTCCTGGCGTTGTTATAGCTGATGTCCGCCACAATCTGCTTCAGGGTGTCAAAGTCTTCCGGATAGAAACCTTCCTCCACCCATTCGCCGAAGATCCGGCAGAGGATCCGGCGGAAATACTCATGCCGCGGATAGCTCAGGAAGCTGCGGCTGTCTGTCAGCATGCCCACGAACCCGGCCAGGTATCCCAGGGATGCAAGGCTCTTCAGCTGTTCGCTCATCCCGTCGAAGTGGTCGTTGAACCACCAGGCGGAACCATGCTGGATCCGGCCGACAGCGGTCTCATTCTGGAAGCAGCCCAGGATCGTGTCGATCGCTGCGTTGTCATTGGTGTTCAGGCTGTACAGGATCGTCTTCGGCAGCTTGCCGGCATCCTCCAGCGCGCCGAGGAACGCCGCTGTCTGGGCGCTTGGCGCGTAATTGTCCACGCAGTCAAAGCCTGTGTCCGGTCCCAGTGCCCGGAACATTCCGGGATTATTGTCCCGGCGGCAGCCGTAATGCAGCTGCATCACCCAGCCGCGCTCTGCGTATTCCGCTGCCATGGCCGTCATGAATGCATACTTGAACTTTGCTTCCGCCTCCGTGTCAGGAATCGTGCCATCCATCCGTTCACGGAAAATCCGTTCGATCTCTTTTTCTTCGGCCGGTGCGTACATCACATAGTTCAGTGCATGGTCGCTCAGCTTGCATCCGTGGGCGGCAAAGAAATCAAGCCGGTTATGCAGGGCTTTCTTCAGGTCCCCGAAGGAGGCGATCTTCATGCCGGCTGCGGTTTCCAGGAGCGCGATGTATTCCGGATAAGTTGCCTTTTCAAGGTTCATCGCCTTGTCCGGGCGCCAGGCAGGCAGCACTGTCACCGGGAAGGTCTTGTCCGCTGCCAGTTTCTCATGCCATTCCAGCGTATCCGCCGGATCGTCCGTCGTGCAGATTGTATCCACATTGCTCATCATAATCAGCCCGCGGGCGGAATATCCTTCGCTCTGCAGTTTCGCGTTGGCAGCCTCCCAGACTTCCTTCGCAGTCTGTTTGTTGAGAATGCCTTCATAGCCGAAGAAACGGCGCAGCTCCAGGTGGCTCCAATGATGCAGCGGATTGCCGATCGCCTTGCCGAGCACTTCTGCATACTTTTCGAATTTTTCCCAGTCGGAAGCATCTCCCGTGATGTATTTCTCCGGAACGCCGGCGGAACGCATCAGGCGCCATTTGTAATGATCCCCGCCCAGCCAGACCTGGGTGATGTTTTCATACCGGATATCCTCCCAGATCTCCCGGGGGCTCAGGTGGCAATGGTAATCGATAATCGGCTGTTTCTCAGCTGCTTCATGGTAAAGCTTCCTCGCCGCTTCCGTATTCAGCAGGAAATCCTGGTCCAGAAATGCTTTCATTTTCCGCCGTCTCCTTTATTTTCTTTCATTCATTGCCGCTCGCTGAATGCTTACCGTTTCACGCGGGCGCTGCCGCTGCCCATCACACTCTCGACTTCTTCCCTGGTGGCCATGCTGGTATCCCCGGGGGTGGTCATCGCCAGGGCGCCGTGGGCAGCGCCGTAATTCACAGCCTTTTCCGGATCGCCGGTGGTCATGAGGCCGTAGACCAGGCCGGAAGCGAAAGAATCGCCGCCGCCTACCCGGTCCAGGATCTCCAGGCCGTCGTAAGCTTTGGACATATGAACTTTTCCGTCTGCCCAGCAGATTGCTTTCCAGTCGTTGACCGTCGCGGTCTTCACCGTCCGCAGGGTTGTGGCGATCGCCTTGAAATTGGGATACTGCCTGGCGGCTTCTTCGATCATCTTGTAATAGCCGTCCAGGTTCAGCGACTTCAGGTTTTCGTCGTTGCCTTCCACCTGCAGGCCCAGGCAGGCCGTAAAGTCTTCTTCGTTGCCGATCATTACGTCAACGTATTTTGCCACTTCCTTGTTAACCTCACGTGCTTTTTCAAGGCCGCCGATTGCGGACCACATGGAGGGGCGGTAATTCAGGTCGTAGGAAATCACCGTGCCGTACTTCTTGGCTGTCTTGCAGGCGGCGATAACCGTTTCGCAGCTCTGTTCGGAAAGGGCCGCGTAGATACCGCCGGTATGCAGCCAGCGCACACCCAGTTTCCCGAAGATATACTCAAAATCGAAATCATCCGGCGTAGCTTTGGAGATGGCCGTGTTGGCGCGGTCGGAACAGCCGACGGCGCCGCGGATGCCGAATCCGCGCTCGGTGAAATTCAGGCCGTTCCGGCAGATCCTGCCGATGCCGTCCGTCTTTTTCCAGCAGATGAGGCTCGTATCCACGCCGCCCTGTTCAATCAGGTCTTTCAGCAATTTGCCAACCTCGTTGTCCGCAAACGCTGTCAGCACGCCGGTACGAAGGCCGAAGCACTTGTGCAGGCCGCGAACCACGTTGTATTCTCCGCCGCCTTCCCATACTTTGAATTCCCGCGCGGTGCGAATCCGGCCCTCGCCGGGATCCAGCCGCAGCATGATTTCGCCCAGGGATACGGCATCATAGCGGCATTCCTCAGCAGGTTTCAGATTAAGAGTAAGCATATCATTTCCTCCTGTTCGTTCTGTCTTCAGCGAAATTTCCCGTGGTCGGCCGCCTGTCCTCAGTCCCTGATCTCCTTAACAATCCCCGCGGCTTCCCGGACAAGGTTTTCAATTTCGTCAAACTTGCCTTCCTTGACCATTTTCCCGCTGACCATCCAGCTGCCGCCGCAGGCGACGATCCGGTCATAAGCCAGGTAATCGCGCACGTTCGCCGGGCTGATTCCGCCGGTCGGCATGAAGTTCACGCCAACATAGGGAGCAGCCAGCGCTTTGATCATTTTCAGTCCGCCTGAAGGCTCAGCCGGGAAGAACTTCAGTACATCCAGGTTGAACTGAAGCGCCGCTTCGATCTCGGTCGGGGTGCAGACACCGGGCGTCATGGGAACGCCCTGCTTCAGCACATATTCCGTCACTTTCGGATTGAATCCGGGGCTGACGATGAACTTCGCTCCGGCGCCAATCGCCCGGTCTGCCTGTTCAGTGGTCAGAACGGTGCCTGCGCCAACGATCATATCCGGGAAAGCCTTCACCATCTGCTTGATGGATTCTTCAGCCGCCGCCGTCCGGAATGTAACTTCCGCGCAGGGCAGGCCGCCCGCAACCAGGCGCTCCGCCAGGGGCAGCGCATCTTCCGCCCGGTCCAGTACCACCACCGGCACAATGCCGATCTTCTGCAGTTGCTTCATCATCTCTGTCATACCTGTTTATCCTCCTGTCTGTCATTTGTTGAAGAAGATTTATAGAAGAAACCCGACCTGTCAGATGAAACCGCCGGGCCAAACCCCGTATCCCGGTCAGAGTGTCACGCCCTTTTTGAAGATAGCCAGGTCGTGGAACCCGTTTTCTTCGTTGCGCGTCTGCTTCCCGGATGCTGTCTCCAGCACGAATTCCATCAGTTCCTTCCCGAGTTCCTCCAGTGTCATCCCGTCCAAAAGCCGGCCGGCATTGAAATCGATCCAGTTCCGTTTCCTGACCGCCAGCGGCGTATTGGACGCGATCTTGACCGTAGGTACCGGGCAGCCGAAGGGTGTTCCCCGGCCTGTGGAGAAGAGGATCATTTGTGCACCGGAAGAAGCCAGTGCCGTAGATGCCACCAGATCGTTCCCGGGGGCGGAAAGCAGGTTCAGCCCCGCTTCCGATACCTTTTCCGCATATGCGAGCACACCCTTGACCGGGGAGGATCCGCTCTTCTGGGTGCATCCCAGCGCCTTATCCTCCAGCGTCGTAATCCCGCCGGCCTTGTTGCCCGGCGAAGGATTCTCGTACACCGGCATTCCGTTCGCTTCAAAATAGCGTTTGAAATCGTTGATGAGCTTTACGGTTTTCCCAAACAGTTCCTCGCTTCCGCACCGGTTCATCAGGATTGTTTCCGCACCGAACATCTCCGGTACTTCGGTCAGGATCGTCGTGCCGCCCATGCCCGTCAGCAGGTCGCTGAAAATGCCGATCGTCGGATTGGCGGTAATCCCGCTGAGCCCGTCCGATCCGCCGCATTTCAGGCCGATAACCAGCTGGTCTGCGCCGCACGGTTCCCGCCGGTCATCGCGCATCCGCGCAGCCAGTTCCTCCAGCAGCGCCATGCCTGCTTCCAGCTCATCTTCCGTTTCCTGGCAAATCAGGAAGCGGACGCGGCTTTCGTCGAAATCGCCCATATACGGCCTGATCTGGGCGATTCCGCTGTTTTCACATCCCAGCCCGAGCAGCAGAACGCCGCCGGCGTTCGGATGGGTTGCCAGGTCTGCCAGTACTTTCCGGGTATTCTCCTGGTCGTCCGCCAGCTGGCTGCATCCGTAAGGATGCGGAAAAGCGTAAACGCCTTCGACAGATCCGCCGGCCAGCTTCTGTGCTTTCGCCGCAAGCGTCTTCGCTACGTCGTTCACACATCCGACTGTCGGCAGGATCCACAGCTCGTTGCGGATGCCGGGACGTCCCTTGGCCCGCCGATATCCCTGGAAAACAGCCGTTTCCGTCTTCCGTACCTGCGGGTTCATCGGCTCCCAGGTATATTCTTTCTCCCCGCTGAGCAGGGTGTGCATGTTATGCGTATGCACATGTGCGCCTTCCGGGATGTCTTCCGTCGCTTCCCCGATCGGGAATCCGTATTTGATCACGGCCTCGCCCTTCCGGATTTCCCGCAGTGCGGCCTTGTGTCCCATCGGCAGGTCTTCCGTCAGTGTAACCTCTCCGTCTCCGAATGAAACGGTATCTCCGGCTTTCAGCGGCCGCAGTGCGACCGCAACCATATCCCTTGGAGTAATCCGGACCAGATCGTTCATGTTTCCCTCCGTCATGCCAGGCAGTCCGCGTAGGCCGCCAGTGCTCCGTCTTCCCGGATCCGCTTCAGGATCCGAACTGCTGCCGCTTCAAAACCGGGCACTTCCGTCAGGTCCTGCCCCCACATTTCCGTATTGGTCATCACGGCATGAATCAGGTCTTCGGGGCTGTCGTTCCGGTGCGCCAGGAAGAACTCAAGCACCCACCGGTCGTCGCTGACCGTATACTCGTTTCCCTTCGGCCGCCGGCAGACAAGGCCCTTCTCGTTCAGCTCCTGGATGTCGCTGGAGTAGAAGGCCGCATATGCGGCAAAGCTGGTCGTCAGGCATTTGGGCAGTTCGTTCTTTTCCTTTACATAATCCAGGAAAGTCGGCATGTTCCTGGCACGCCACTTGGAAGTGGAGTTCAGGCTGATACTCATCAGCTCATGGTTGACAAACGGATTGTTGAAGCGGTCCTGCACGGCGCTGGCGAAGTTTTCCAGGTCTTTTCTGTCCAGCGGCAGCGTGGGAATCACTTCCTCATAGAGCATCTTGTTCATATATTCGCGCACGGTATCGTTATGCATGCAGTCCCGCACAATGTCAAAGCCGGCCAGGTACGCTCCCAGCACAAACCCGGTATGGGCGCCGTTCAGGATACGGACCTTCCTCTTTTTATAAGGGGTCACATCCGGCACGACGATCACCGGCACACCGGCCTTTTTGAAGGGCAGCCGGTCTTCTAGGTCGTCCGGGCCTTCAATAACCCAAATGCCGAAAACCTCGCCGACATCCGTCAGCGGATCGTCGTATCCGTTCTGCTCAGCAAGGCGTTTCACCTCTTCGGCATCCCGGATCCTCCCGGGCACGATACGGTCCACCAGCGTGGAGCAGAACACGTTCTCCTCGTTCACCCAGCGGCGGAATTCGCCGTCCAGTTTCCAGTCTTCAATATACTGGTTCACGCAGCGGAGCAGTTCCTTGCCGTTGTTGTCGATCAGCTCGCAGCTGAGGATAACGAGTCCCTGCTGCCCTGCCTGCCAGCGCTCATACAGGGCGCGCGTCAGCTTCGCCGGGAAACTGACAGGCGGGGTCTGGTCAAACCGGCTCTCATCGTCGTGCACGATGCCGGCTTCCGTCGTGTTGCTTACCACGATCTCCATTTCAGGGCTGCGGATCGCCTCGAGCACCTTATCCCATTCCCCATAGGGATTGACACAGCGGCTGACGCAACTGATCACCCGCTTGTCGTCCACCTTACGTCCGTTTTCGCTGCCGCGGAGGTAGAGGGTGTAGAGGCCCTCCTGCTGGTTGATCAGTTCCGTCAGTCCCTGGGCGATCGGCTGGACCAGCACGACCTTCCCATTGTATCCAACGCGTTCGTTCGCCAGGTCGATAAAATCGTCAACAAAAGCGCGAAGGAAGTTCCCTTCGCCGAACTGCAGGACTTTCTCCGTGCCGTTTTCAAGCACGTATCCATCGTATCCCGATTCCTTCAGAACCTTGTAATTCAGCTTTTCCATATTCTCTCCTCCTGGCTCGTGTCCGGATTTCCCTTTTTGCTGTATTTGAAGTATACAACAGACGCCCGCGCTCTGTCAACACGTCTTCCAAAGATTCTTTGCATACGATATTATTAACTTTTTATGACTTTGTTGACAATTGATGTATACAACTGTATAATCCATAATCATCAGAGTGAAATTGTACGCATTTTTCAAATACGAACGTAGCGCGTTGCGGAAAGGAATTTTTTGATGTCTGAAAACGAAATGAACGCCGCCAAAAGCCTGAAGCAGGTGGCTTATGAAACACTGAAGCAGAAAATTGTTTCCTGTGAAATCCTGCCCGGTTCCACCCTGACGGAGGATATGCTGTGCGAAATGCTCAATGCTTCCCGCACACCGGTCCGCGATGCGGTTTCCAGGCTTGAACAGGAGCATCTTGTATCCATCATGCCCAAGAAGGGAATCCGTGTCAACCGTGTTTCCATGAACAGCATCAAGGAACTTTTTGAGGTCCGCTGCCTGCTGGAGCCGGCCGCTGTTCTCAAGTACGGCAACCGGATCCCGGATGAAGTCTACGCCCGCTATACACAGCAGTTCCGCCGGAAAAACCTCCCGGCCGAAGAACTGTACCGGGTCGATGATGAATTCCACAATATGTTCATCACCGCATCCAACAACCGGTATTTCCGCTCCGTTTACGCGATGATTGCCGATCAGGTTGTCCGCTACCGGGTGCTGACAATCAACGGCCCCCGGGATGAAATTGCCCAGGAAGAACACTATGAAATCGCGGCAAGCTGCATACGCGGCGAATGGGAACAGGCTTCCCGCCAGATGCTCCGGCACATCGAGAATTCAAAGCTGGCCATCGTCCATTATGTTCTTGATACCAACCGGAATGCGCGAAACGTTTTCATGGAGGACGAAGATCCGTGAACGTTCTGTTCCGGTTACTTTTTTCGCCGGATCCTGTTGACAGGATCCGGCGAGTGTATTATATAGGTAAGGCTGATTTATTTTCAGCAGGAAAGAAGGTTTTGTTTATATGGTAAAAATCAATGTGATCTCCGGTTTCCTCGGCGCCGGGAAAACGACGCTCATCAAAAAACTCCTGACCGGCAGCCTCCGTCATGAAAAGGTTGTGCTGCTGGAGAACGAATATGGCGAAATCGGCATTGACGGCGGTTTCATGAAGGATGTCGGCATCACCGTAACCGAGCTGAATGCCGGCTGCATCTGCTGCACGCTTGCCGGGGACTTCCAGGCTGCCGTGGACCAGCTGATCGATACATACCATCCGGATCGGATCCTGGTGGAGCCGACAGGTGTCGGAAAGCTCAGTGAGATCCTCTCCGCTGTCGAAAAGGCAAAAACCCGCCATCCGGAAATCGAAGTCGGCGGCAGCGCGACAGTTGTGGACGCCGGCAAATGCCGTATGTATATGAAGAATTTCGGTGAATTCTTCATGGATCAGGTGAAGAGCGCGTCCACAGTCATCTTCAGCCGCACCCAGCTGCTGGATGCTGCCCGTGTGGAAAAGAGCCGCCTCCTGATTGCTGAAGCGCATCCGGATGCAAGGATCATCACCACCCCCTGGGATGACATGGAGCCCGACTTCATGCTGGACGTGATCGAGAACGGCAAACCGCTGTATTTCCCTCCCCTCGAAGACGATGATGATGACGACGATGACGATGAACATGAGCACGGGCATCACCACGGGGAAGAGCATCACCATGAGCATGACGATGAAGATGGCGATGAACACGAACATCATGATCATGAACACCACGACCACGATCACGAACACCATCATGAACATCATGATCACGAACACCATCATCACCATCACCACGGTGAAGACGAGCATGACGCCGACGAAGTCTTTGGCAATATCGGCCTCGAAACCGCACAGCGCTTTGAACAGGATGAAATCCGTTCTATCCTCGGGAAACTTTCCGATGAAGAAGAGTACGGCCGGGTGCTGCGTGCCAAGGGTATCCTCCAGAACGCGGCCGGTGAATGGTTCCAGTTTGACTATGTTCCCGGCGAAATCGATCTCCGGGACGGCAGTGCGGATTATACCGGCCGGCTGTGCGTAATTGGAGCCGACCTGAACGAAAAAGCATTGATGGAGCTGTTTCATTTATGATTCGCAGATTTGTACCGGTCTACCTGATTACCGGTTTCCTGGAAAGCGGCAAAACTACACTCGGTCTGACGATCCTTGGCAATGAGCGCTTCACCAACGGCGGAAAGTGCCTGATCCTTTGCTGTGAGGACGGGGAAAAGGAATGGGATGCCGAATCCCTGAAAAAATACAACGGAGTCCTCGTCATGCTGGAGGAAAAAGAGGAGCTTTCCAGCGCGCGCCTGCAGGCGCTTGAAGATGAACACAAGCCTTCCTGTGTCATCCTGGAATTCAATTCCATGTGGGGCATTGATATGCTGGATACACTCAGGCTTCCGCGCCTCTGGGACTGGGCGCAGATGGTCACGACCGCGGACGGCGGCACCTTTGACAACTACATGGCGAACATGCGCAAACTCCTGACAGATCCGATGAAAATTGCGGACATGATCAGCGTCAACCGCTGTGCCCCTGATTTCAATAAAGCTTCCTGGCGCAGGCAGCTTCGGGCCATGAACGCGAACGCGACGATCTTCTTTGAGAATCTTGACGGCACGGTGGACGATGGAATCACGGACGAAGACCTGCCGTACGATATGAAGGCGGATCCCATCGTCATTTCAGATGAGCAGTTCGGCGTCTTTTATGTCGATTCCATGGACCATCCGGAACGGTACCACGGCAAACGCGTCCGCCTGGTCGGCCAGGCGTGGAAGCGTTCGGGATTTCCGAAGGGATATTACTACTTTGCCCGCAATGCCATGACCTGCTGCTCCAACGATATTGCTCCCTGCGGATGGGTCTGCAAGGGTGAACGTACGCCGGACAACAAAACGTATTTTTCACTCACAGCACGCTGCCAGCAGGTGCAGGGTCCCGACGGCCAGGTTGCCCTCATGCTCAACGAACTTTCCGCGGAGCATGCGAAAAAACCCCATGAAGAGCTTGTCAGCTTCGTCAATCTTTGATTTTCAGCTTTTAAAAGCGCGCCGGGCAATGCCCGGCGCGCTTGTGCTTTCCTGTTCGTTCAGAATCCGACAATCAGTCCGCGGCGTTCCGCATAAAAGCTGTCCAGGCCGCGTGTCGCCAGCAGTGTCACGCGGATGCCCCTGAAAGCTTCCTCGATCTGTTCCTTCAGGGCCAGCGCGCATTTTTCATTCTGGCAATGACTGATAAAGACTTCTTTCCCGGCTGCCCCGATCTTTTTCATTTCTTCTGTGAGGAAACGGATCATGTTCCTGTCACCGCGGGCCTTCCCGCGGATCGCAATCTCGCCCTCGTCGCTTCCGATGCCGATTCCCCAGAATCCGAGATGGCCGGCAATAAACCCGATCAGCCGGTTTACACGGCCCGCTTTGATCAGGTTATGGTAGGAAGCCAGCGCAAAAACCGTATGGATCCTCTCCGCTTCCCGGTTCAGCGTCCTTTCGATCTCATCAAAAACCCTGCCTTCCCGGATCAGCTCCCTGGCCTTCATAATAAGCATTGCCACTTCCGGTCCGGTCGCCTTGCTGTCGATCACGGCAATCTGTTTGCCGGGGTCCTCTTCCTCCAGGATCTGTTTCGCTGTGCAGGCACTGTTGTAGCTGCCGGAGAGCGCGCTCGAAATAGTAAAGGCAAGTGCCGGTCCTTCCGGGGCAAGCTTTTCCCGCCAGTCTTCCGGTGAAGGGCAGGATGTCTGGGCCATCTCTGCATGATTTTCGTTTGTCGTCAGCATCTCCTCCACGGACATGTTTTCATCGTCAATATATTCCCTGTCCCCGATCCTGATCGTAAACGGGATTGTCGCAAAATCGAATAAGCCCTCACCGCCGTCGAGGGAATGCAGGTCGCAGCTGGTATCTGACACGATGTGCCACATCGTTCATCACTCCTTTGGCAGAGCCATTCTACAACGTTTCCCCTGCAATTGCAATTCTCGGCTCAGCCCCACAGGGCGGTCAGCGCCGGCACCATCTGCTTTTTCCTTGACACGAGGCCCGGAATAAACACATGGTTTTTTTCTGTTTCCCGAAGATCGAGTGCCTGCCGGATGATTTCACCGTCTCCAAGGAACAGCAGGTCTGTGCCTTCCCGCAGCACGTCCGTCACCATCAGCAGGATCATGTCAGCCTTCCGGCTGCTCCGCATCTTTTCCATTTCCGCCAGCAGTTCGTCCTTGCGGGAAGTAAGTGACGCGGCGTCGATCGTTGTAATCTGGCTGATAATCACATAGTGGTCGCCCAGGTTGAATTCCTTCAGGTCCGTTCCCAGCAGCACGCTGACCGGTTTGTCCGGTGAGCTGGCGGAGAACACCTCCTGGCCAAGCTTTTCCAGGTCAAGTCCTGCGATCTTCGCCAGGCGCTCCGCCATCCGGCGGTCCCTGGCCGTCGTCGTGGGGGATTTGAACATAACCGTATCGCTGATAATTGCGGCTGCCATCAGTCCGGCCAGTTTTGCCGGGGGCATCAGCCCGTTCTCCTGGAACATGGTCGCAATAATCGTGTTTGTTGAACCCACCGGTTCATTCCGGACGAAAACCGGATAGCCCGTCTGCACGTCCGCCAGCCTGTGGTGGTCCACCACGGCGACAACTTCCGCCTGGTCCAGTCCTGCCACGGATTGTCCCAGCTCGTTATGGTCCACCAGTACGATCCGCTTCCGCCTCGGCTGCAGCAGGTGGTACCGGCTCAGCGTACCGACCACCTTGTTCTCCCTGTCCAGGATCGGATAGCTCCGGTGCCGGCTCTTGAGCATCGTTTCCTTTACGTCATCCAGGTAATCGTCCAGGTGGAACACCTGCATTTCGTCCTTCTTGGCGATCCGCCCGACCGGCGTAGCCAGGTACAGCCAGCGCGCTGCCCTCCATGCGTCCAGGGGCGTTGTGATCACACACGTTTCTGAGTTGATTCCCCGGTATTTTTCTCCCAGGTCGCTTTGGCAAAGAATGATGCACTTTGCCTTCTTTTCCAGCGCCAGGTCCACCGTATCCGGCTGGCTGCCGCACAGGATCACGCTGTCCGGCCCGATGCCGGACAGGTAATCGCCGCCGCCGGGCAGCGCGATCACCACTTCGCCGGATATGCTTTCAAAGGTGTCCTCGTCGCTGTTCAGGATCCGCCCTTCGAGTGCGGAGAGGATATTCAGGATCGGCGCATCCTGCAGGATAGGCGTCTGGATTGTCTGCATATCGTTCTGAGCGATCGTCGTGCCTGAAATCAGTCCGAGCAGCGTCTCATCCTCATTCGTAATAGGCAGCACGCCCAGGTTCGGATGCTCCAGCAGCAGGTTCCAGGCATAACTCACCGGAACACTGGCTGCCAGGCGGGGCGGTGTGTCAAATTCGACGTCCCGGATCTGGGTCCGGACAGAAGAGATCATCATCGGCGGTTCAAAACCAAACCGTTCCATCAGGAATTTCGTTTCATCGTTCAGGTGCCCCAGCCGTGCCGGCACATAGTCGTTTTCCCCGAGCATATTGTACAGCGCGGCATAGGAGATTGCCGCCACAATGGAGTCTGTATCCGGATTGCGGTGACCGCAGACATAAGTTGTCATCGTCTCTTCTCCTTCCCGGTCAGGCGTTTTCCGTCCCGTCTCCCGTCTTGTAACCGTCCGGATTCATGCGCTGCCATCTCCATGAATCCTCGCACATCTCATCAATCCCGTATGTGGCTTCCCAGCCGAGTTCCCGCTTTGCTTTCCCCGGATCGCAGTAGCATTCCGCGATATCGCCGGGCCTCCGCGGTTTTATTCTGTAAGGAATCGTGTGCCCGCAGGCGCGCTCAAAGGCATGCACCACGTCCAGCACGCTGTATCCGTGTCCTGTTCCGAGATTGTAAACCCGGACATCGTTTTCCTCTTTGAACTTTGCCAGTGCCTGTACATGGCCGCGGGCCAGGTCCACCACGTGGATGTAATCCCTCACTCCTGTTCCGTCCGGTGTGTCATAATCATCGCCGAAAACGCCCAGTTCCGGCAGCTTCCCGACTGCCACCTGCGCCACATAAGGCACCAGGTTGTTCGGAATTCCCTTCGGGTCTTCGCCGATCTTTCCGCTCCGGTGCGCGCCGATAGGATTGAAATAGCGCAACAGGATAATGCTCCATTCCGGGTCGCTCGTCCGCAGGTCGGTCAGGATCTGCTCCAGCATCCACTTGGTCCATCCGTAAGGATTCGTGCACACGCCCTTCGGGCATTCTTCGGTGATCGGCACGAAAGCCGGATCCCCGTATACGGTGGCAGACGAACTGAAAATGATCTTTTTCACACCGTGTTCCCGCATCAGGTCTGTCAGCGTCAATGTGCCGTACAGATTGTTCGTATAGTATTCGATAGGCTTCTGCACGGACTCGCCGACCGCCTTGTAACCGGCAAAATGGATGACCGCGTCAAACCGGTGGGCTGCAAAGACCCGTTCCAGGGCCGCGCGGTCACAGATGTCAGCCTGGTAGAACGCCGGCATCTTTCCCGTAATCTCCCCGATCCGGTCCACTGCCTTCGGGCTGGAATTGTATAAATTATCGACGATAACGACCTCATGTCCTGCTTCCAGCAGTTCCACGCATGTGTGGCTTCCGATATATCCGGCGCCTCCGGTAACCAGTATTTTCATATGTTTCCTCCGCGTTGTCCATAGTGTGATCCGGGTTGATTCTACCACGGATTCCATGAAAGAACAACCGCACCCCGGAGATGCGGCCGCATTGCAATCCCGCCCGGCACTGTGCTAAAATAGCCGCAGCGCCGCGGCGAATATCTTTCCGTCAAGTCCGGCGGCAGCATCGGAGGCATTCGTATGACCGAATACAACCTGACTGCTTATCTGATTATCATGGGATTCAGCCTGGTGTGTGCCTGCCTGCTTTTTGCGTTTTCCGTGCGCAAAAGGCAGGTACTGCCCGCCGGGAAGGCTTTTCCCCTTGGAATGTGTGTCCTGGTCCTCGCTCCTGTATTTGGAATTCTGGGCGCTAAGCTGTTTTACTTTATCTTCCGGCTCTTTTATCTGATTGAAATGGGCGCCGGTGAATACTGGCTCTCGCTGCGCACAGAGGAATTATCCTATTACGGCGGAATCGCGGGTGTCACCCTTTCCGTTTCCCTGGCAGCGGCGGTTTTTCGCCTTTCCCCGAAGCAAACCCTGAATTCTTTTGCGGCTGCCGGTGCGTTGCTGGCTGCAGCTGCCCGGTTTGCGGAATGCTGCCTCTTCCCGACAGGGCTCGGCACATACCTTGAAAACCCGTTGCCGTTCCCCCTGGCCGTCAACGTTGTTTACAGCGAAGACTACTCCGAATCCATCCTTGCTGTCTATATGTTTGAAGGCTTTTTTTCACTTGCCGCCTTCGTGCTTTCACTGGTGCACCGGAAGGAACCGCATCGGTTTATCCGTACGCTTTTCTATCTCTGCCTGCCGCAGATTATTCTGGAAAGCCTGAGGACTGATACGATCGATATCCTCCTGCTTCACGCGGAACAGCTGGTCTGTTATTTGTTTGTCCAGGGTGTCCTGGTCTGGTATGCCTTCGCAAACGGCAGGCACCGTTTTTCCTCCTGGATTCCCGCTGTCACAGGCCTCGTTGTCTGCGGCTTCACAGTTGTGGAAGAATTCATGCTGGAAGGAAAAATCCTGGTGGGCGGCGATGTGGTTCCCCGCTGGATCACCTATACCGCGATGGCTGCCGGCCTGGTCGCGATCGCTGTTGCTGAACACCGTGCCGACCGCCGTTTTGTTTCTCAGTCCTTATAAGCACTGGCAAACCAGATCATATCTGAAATCGTACGGTCATTCTGGCCCGGATTAAGGTTAATATGGGACTTCAGGAAGATCATCTGTGATGAGTTTCCTCCGTCGAGAACGTACAGCGTCTGGCATGGCGTAATGCTCAGCACCAGGTCGCGCAGCTGGGCCAGGTCAATGCCATGCCAGCACGCCAGCACAAAATAGTGCAGCTTATCTATCTGGGCGATGCACATCCGGGGGTTCTTCAGGTCAGGCTCTGACATGGAAGGCGCGTGCGCCCGGTCCAGGATGTACGCATCATCCACGGGTTCCCCGTCGATCACAAGCGCCGGGCCGAACTGGAAGGCATTGATAATCTTTTTTCCGTCGATCTCTTCCTTGTTCAGCTCTGCGAGTTCCGGTCCCGCCTTATAGATATGGAAGTCACCTTCCTCGTCAATCAGGAGCATGTCCAGGTAGTCTGTAATGGAATCCCGGTAAACAACACCCTGCCGGAGGCAGTACTTTGCCTCTTTCAGTCCGCCTCTGCTGAAAAAATCGCCGTTGATCGCCAGCACAGCGTCGAACATCTGCGCCATCTGCTTAACCTGCTTCACACTGTTGCCGGTAAAGCCCTTTGACGGATCGGCGGGTGCGGTGCGCAGCTGTGATGCATGTCCGATGGTCACAAAAGCATAGAAATAAGTAAGGTTATACTTGTTGTATTCGCCGGTTGCCTTGTCCTTGTGGTCCACTCTCTGGTACTCCACGCGGATCGTCGGATCCTCATAAACGTCGTGGTACTCCCTGTTATACGTTGCTTTGTAAGCATACCCGCGAACCAGGCCGAAAGGGTTTTTCTGTTTGTTGACGAGATCGTCCCTGCGCAGCTCAATCGGAAGCGTATATACTTCTTCCTCTTCCAGGGCGGCAGCAGCAGGCGCCAGCAGTGTCATGGCCGCAAAGAGGGCCGCGATGGAACGGAGCAGCATAAGGATTCGTCTTTTCATGTGTTTCTCCCTCATCTTGCGTCTGGTCTGGGGTATTGGTACGTTTTGTAGTCGTATACGAAGAGTTCCTCACTCGTTTCCGGCGGATCAAATCCGAAGAGTTCGCTTGCTGTCACCGGTTCAAGCCCTGCCTCCAGGAGCATCGGGATCAGGTCCACCAGGCATTTGTAATCGGCGCTCCTTGCGTGGAACAGCAGGATGGCCCCATGTGTCTTCGTCTGGGCCAGCGTTTTCTCCAGCGCGCCTTTTGCGTCTTTCATATAACTGACATCCCAGAGCAGCGCATGGTCGTAGCCGCATTGCTTGATCCTTGTGACAGCATTCCGCTCAGAGCCGTTCTTGTCCTCAAGGGCGCCGCCGCCTCCCGGGGGACGCATCCATCTTGTTGCATAATGGTAGCCGAGCGTCTGGTCCAGGGCTTCCTGGAATTTGTTCAGCCCGTCCTTGATTCTTTCTGTTGTATTCAGGTTGACATGCCACATGGAATGGCTTCCGATCTCGCATCCGGCGTCGAGCAGTTTTTGCCAGTTTTCCCTGTCCTCTTCATGCAGGTTTACTCCGCAGGGGAAAAAGGTCATGGTAATGCCGTACTGCTCACAGAGTTCAACCGTTTTCCAGACGTATTCCAGCTCGTTGCAGTCATCCATGGTAATGGCGATCTTTTTGGTTCCGTCAGGTCCGTGGCGGACCCTGAAGTACTCCAGGCCGGTTTTCGCTTCCGTGTCCGCCGCTGCAGGCCATAAGCAGGCAAATGCAAGAAAAACCGCAGTCATTACAGCCGCCCACCGTTTCAGCATACCCAATCAAACCACTTCCTGACATTGATCCTAAGGACCGGATATTTCCATCCATATCTTTATATTATTAGATTCCCAATATCATTTTCCCTGCTTTCCGGGCCGATCTTTCTGGAAAAACCTGCCTCCGTTACCTGCACAGGAGAACTGTGCCGTCCTTCGCGAATCTTGACAGTACAGCACAGCCTGGAATACAATATTTTTGACCGATGCGGGAGCCGATCCTGCCGGGAAAGGACGGGATAACCATGAAAATGCTGAAGCGCCTGGCCGCACTGCTGCTTGCTGTTGTTTGCTGTACTTCCTCTGCTTTTGCGGCTTCCAAGAAAAAAAAGAATGAGAAAAACGGCCCGCGGGACATCACAACGGAGGTCGTGCAGGAAGTCCCCGGAAAAATACAGGAACTCCTGGACCTGGCTTACGCGGAATGGCTGGAGACGGACGGTGCCAACCTGAAAAGGTCAAATAAATACTCCAAGTGGCGTACGAACACCGATATCGGCTGGTGCGGCGCTTTTGTCACGTACCTCATGCTGCAGCTGGAAATTCCCCAGAAAGGAAAAAACGACACCCCAAGGGAAGAGGTTCCGGGCATTGTGCATGTGAAAGAAGCAGGCGTCGGAAAGCTATATGACGGCTATGAGCATATGAACCGGCTCACGATGGTTCCCCAGAAGGGTTTCATCGTTGTATTCGGAAACGCGAAATCGTTCAACGGAACCGGCGCCACAAAAGCCTACCATGTCGGCCTGGTATACGACGTTGAAAAGCTTTCCGACGGCAAATACAGGATTACCACCATCGAAGGCGCCGTCGATTCCCCCGGGGACGCAACCCACCCCAAAGCAGGATATACCGTCCGTATGTATGTGCGTGACTATGACATGAACGCGGAAAAGCTGTCAAAGAACCTGACCCTGGTTCCCGAAGAAGAAAGGACCCAGGAGGAAAGCGCGCTGTTTACCTACAGCTACACTTATAACAATCCGGGCCTGTACATCTTTTCCTTTCTGATGCCATGGATTCCCGGAGAGGATATCCCCGCGGAATAAAGGCA
>Ga0310694_10002072_pt1 | contig 21254 bp, 49 predicted proteins | sample 174DNAGHGhighgp2_FD_203884 | JGI IMG/M metagenome (GOLD analysis project Ga0310694, IMG submission 203884) | Sheep rumen microbial communities from Palmerston North, Manawatu-Wanganui, New Zealand - 1742 DNA GHGhigh gp2 (v2) (version 2) | ecosystem: Host-associated > Mammals > Digestive system... | reverse complement strand
TCATTCCATTCAAAGCGGTAAGCGGTTTCGATACCGAACCAGTTTTTAATCGTCTGCATCTTCCTGTCCCTCGCTTTCAAATGTTAATAATTGATTACTAATCCATTCATTCGCCCAAAGAAGGCGAGTAAAGAACTCGGCATCATTGTCGCAATTAGTAATAATATCACAAAGCGCTTGAAGCATTTCGGCTCGTTGTTTTCTCTGTTGTGGCGTGCGCATTTTTATTCTCCTTATTAAATTTATTCCATCTCTTCTTCAATACCAAAGTGTTTTAAATAATCATTTAATTCCTGTGTGGTCATATCACCTTTTCCGCAAAGGTCTCCCGTGTCTAAGCTCCAAAGCATTACGGGATATTTTCCATTAACTTTTTCATATACGGCTAATTCTTTATGATAACCCATACTGTTAGTATATCGAAAACTTTTAAGATAGTTACTCATTTTATTTCTCCTTAAAAAGATTCATAACCTTTATCTTCAAAAGCATTACACAGTAAACTTAGGATTTCTGGATTGATTTCATACATACGATGTAAGGCTTTACCATCTGCCTTAGTAAGAGTAGAGCCATCCATTCCTGCAACAAATTGCGCAAGTGTTTTAATCATATCTTCATAATCATAAGTTTTACTATTATCTTTGCACCATTTTTGAATCATTTCTAATCATCCTTTCTATTATTTATCCCCAAATACAGCAACAGATGAAGGTAATAAGTCTCAGAAAAAATGATAATTGATATTCATTACCGTTAATGGTTACATTAAAATCAAACATGCTCAAACCCACCAAAACCAAAAGCCACCAACTCATTTTCAATCCATCCTTTCCATTTCTTTTGAAACAATCTTATTACCAATAAATATTGATATGTCCTAATTCAAGAAGATGTTGAAAAGAATTACTCTCTTTCACTCCACGTTCTTTCCATAAATTTCTATAGCCCCAAACAAAAGGATAATCCTTATTATTTCGTTCGATTTGACAAAATTCGCCAATCCAAAAATGCCATGAACCAGAAGTATATTTATAATAGGCAAACCACCGATTTTCCCATTCTCTTTTCATCATCTTAGTTTCCTTTCTCGTTCCTCTTGGAACAATCTTATTATATCATAAATAATTGAAAAAGCAATAGTAAGTTTTAGGTGTTAAACACCTAACATGAAACTTCGGCATTAGCCGAAGTATGCTTTTTCAAATGCTTTTGCTGCCTTGCGGTGTGCAGGAGAATGTAACCAACAAATTGCCCATTCAGTAGCGAGGTGTTCCCACGGGATTTCCATATATTCTTCTTGTGATGTAACACGTTTATTCCATTTTTCATATTCTACTATATCAATAATAGAACGAGTTGCCCAATGCCCACACTCGTGCAGAAGTGTAAGCGTAATAGAACTGAATCCACGAGCAAGAGGGCAACGGTCTACGAAGTTCTTACGAAAAGCCTTATCATATTCATCCAATGGATAATCTAATGAATCCGGCAATTTTAAGCGAGGATTGCTACTTAAAATTCCCATACCAAAATTAGAGCCTATAAATCTATCTCTTGCGATAGTAACTTTCTCGGACAGCACAAAGGTGGTAAAATGGCGAATTGCTTGTAGTTTAGTCATCTTTCATCCCTCACTTTCAAATATAGTATACCATAGGTATTGGGATATTACAATAGATAAATTTAGGTGTTAAACACCTAAGTAAATAAAAAATGAAGTTAGCTTTCGCTAACTTCCTTCGCTTCACGCTTTGCCTTATCAGCGGCAATCTTTTCGGCTTTGGCTTTTGCCTTTTCGGCTTTTGCATCCTGTTTTGCCTGATAAGCGTCAATTTCAGACTGCATGAGTTCTTCGGCGGTCATATCATCACGCTCTTCGGCAACGATGGCACCAACGCGGACATAACGATGAACACCATTCAAATCGGTAAGGATGCAACCATACTGACGATCGTTGACCTTTTTCATGGAGTTGCTGATAGAAATCTCATACTCCGTATTCGGAGAATCAGGATCGTCCATCAGCCAAGCAAACACACGATCACGCAAATCCTTATCCACAATATTCTTCGTAACCTTCGCCATTCTTCATCATCCTTTCTCTCTTGGTTCATACACATTATATCATATCTAAAGTAAAAGTCAAGAAGATATTTTAGGTGTTAAACACCTAAATAGGCGGAAGGGCGATTACTCGCCCTCACCAAACAGGATATTTGCAACTTTGAGTGCCTCTTCAAAGGGATATCCTGCTTCCATATACCGAACAATGAACTCACCCTTGGGAGTCAGAGAATACAGATAATCCTCATCTTCTTCTTCATCATCATTATCTGAATTGAAGTAGCCACCTTCTTCATCCTCGTCCCACTCTTCATCATCTGAATTGCAGAAGTAGCAATCAGCGGCGGCATCGCAGTATTCGTCCTCATCTTCGACTTCGGGTTCACTTGCAATGTCAACGGAAATACCCATAGCGGTTAGAGCGGCATCCACGGCGGCAGTATACTCTTCCATAACACCACTCTCATCCAGTTCTTCCTCGGCCCAACCAAACTTAATGGCGCACTCACGCAGAGCTTCGATAATCTTCTTACCTTCTTCAAAAGTCATGTCCAGATTCATTTTCATAATCGTATTTCCTTTCTGGTTTTAACGAGTGTCCTTCTCGTTATTTTCTTTCGTTCCCTTGGAACAATTGTATTATATCATAATGAGGGAAAAATGCAAGTGGTATATTTAGGTGTTTGACACCTAAACAAGTTGGAGGGAGGATTACTCCTCCTTCTCTTCCTTTTTTTTGCCCTTTTCGGCTTCCTTCATGGCTTTCTTGACAGCACGTTCCTGTGCTTTAGCTTCCTTGTCTTCTTGGTATTCTTTGGCTTCCTGATGACCATCATAAGGAATATAGCTACCTTCGCCATTGCGAGTGCCACGAGGAATAGCAACTTTAATGGTAGGCCATTTGTCATTTCCTTCGGCATCCACCAGAGGAAGAGTAACAGTGCCAGAATTGACAAACTCAATCTGAGTTTCGGGGTCGAGGTCGAAGTGTTCAGAAATAGCGGCAATAATTACATCCATAATTTCTTTTCTAAGAGCATTTTCCAAACTTGCCTTGCTTGCCATACGCATATCCTTTCCGGTTTGTGGAGTATCCTTCTCCTGTTTCTGAAAAAATTATATCATAAATTTTGATATTTGTCAACAATGTATTTTGGATACAAATTTAGGTGTTCAACACCTAAGCATACCTAAAAGAAAACCGCCCCGTAGGGCGGTAGATTACGCAAGAGTGTAGGTGGCGGTCTTACCGGAATCATCACGAATCACTTCGGACTTCCAGTAGTTGGTCAGACCATACACGATCTTGCCACGAGCAATTCCGGTCTCATCCGCAATCTCCTGAGCGGTCACGGGAGCGGAAGCCTTGCTCAGAGCTTCGACAACCTTGTCATGATACCCATCATACAGGGCACGGTTGGCATCGGCTTTTGCCTTGCCCTTGGACAGTTCGGCGGTCAGTTCATCCTTGATGGCGAACAGGTCGGTCAGATTGTGGTTGTCGATGTAGTTGATGAGGGTTTCCATAGACGCTTTCTTCATAGCGGTATCCTTTCTGGTTTTGTAAGAGTTTTCCTTCTCTTCATCTTTCGTAGTTATTGTATCATACTTGGTGGTGGTTGTCAAGGGGTTTTTTTGAAACTTTTTTGAGTTTCTTTTGCCCTTGTCTCTCGAACCCAGAGGCGCGCTTCTCATTTTCTCTACCTCGCATCTCCTCTTGACAATTATTATTATACTCAGATTTCAGTAAAAGTCAACAAATAGGTTTAGGTGTTGAACACCTAAATACGATTGGGTAAGGGTGGGACATTTCTGTCCCACCTTCTTACTTGGATTTGAAGTTGTACACATCAGACCGAATATATTTTTTCACATATTCGCCACTATAAATCTCTACACCGTCAATCTTAATGGTAAAGGGGTGAAGGGTAGGACGAGCCAAAACTTTATTCACCTTGTAACTCTTGCCCCATTCAGCACCACGGTTTATACATTCAAACAGAATACTTGCTTCAATCTCAGAATCAAACAGCCCCATGTGTTCTTCGATGAAGTCGGGGTCATTCAGCAAGAACTGATGAACCACTTCGGCGCTTCCCTTATAATTTCCAGTATCCGTGAAACGTTCGTAGGTTTCACAAAAACTCTGATAATCAATCGTTCCCGTGATAAACTCGCTTGCATATCCCCAAATATCATATACGGCGATACTTTCAAGAGGATTATTGCACTTGAACCAGTCGCAATTGTAAGCGATCACTTTATCATCAAAGTCGGAATTGTAGGCGTACACTTCTTCAATTTCATACTTGATAATGTCCTGCTTCAGCTTACGCATAATGTAGCCCCACTTATCCATGACCGCATCATGCTTCCGCATCATCTGAATGTACTTTTGTCGCTTTTCCTTATAGTATGCGGATTCAAACAGTGGCAGGTTGTGCCAAACTTGCTCAACCACATTCGCTTTAAAGTCAACCAGTTTTCCGTCATCCTTTCGCATGATAACCCATGAGCAATCATAACAGAAGGGCTTGTCCAGACCTGTAGTTTCGGTATCCAGAATCAGGGCATAATCAGACATTCAACAAAAACTCCTTTTGGTTTGTCTTGGGTTTTCCTTCCCTTATTTCGTAGATAGTATATCACATAGTATAGGGATTGTCAAACCACATATTTAGGTGTTGAACACCTAAACCCATAAAAATGAAATTAGGGGAGTCTAACTCCCCTAACCTTAACCGAAAGCGATTGTAAGCGCACGGATAATATGGTCAATCAATTCTTTGGTATAATTCTGAGTAACTACGACTTTGGTGGAAGTAAAAGGCGGATTCATGTATTCTTCATTGTCGGGGTCGGTAATCAGTGTGGTCTGTTTCATATCGAATACGCTGAAAGCCTTATTACAATCTCTATTATACATATCATTACAGCAAGCATCACCATCAAACAGAATAATATTATAATTACACGTTTGCGGTTTCTGCAACTTCATCAGGATTTCCTTCATATTTTCCGGAATGGTGTTGCCACCCCAAGCGATCATTTTACGTTCACTGACCGTCTGACAAAGTTTAAACTCATGGTTGATAAACGCAACATCCATAGAGAAATTTCTGTTCTTGCGCTCGATCTCTGACAAAACCGCAAGGATTCCATTAGTTACATTTACATTACCGCAATAACTACCGGAGCAATCAATAATCAGATTCAAATGGCAAGTACCAAACTTGTTATTGCCCTGTGTAGTCATAGCACGTTCAAAGAACCGATAGTCTTTACGGGTAACGGCACGAGGGTTGAACACACCGGAGTAAGCGTTAATTCCGCTCCCACCCTTGTTCTTCTTATTGAAGTTGCCAATAATCATTTCAACGGTTTTCTGAAACTCATTCAGTTTCTCCACCTGTGCTTCATCCAAACCGGATTGCTTACCAAGAGAAGCGCCAACCATGCGTTTAAGCTGTTCGGATGAAAGAGGGCTTTCATGTTCTTCACCACAAGGATTTTGGGATTCAGATTCTTTATTCCCTTCGCCTTCGCCATTCTCAGATTCATTTTCATTTTCTTCGCCTTTTTCATTAGACGGCTGACCTTTACCTGAACCCGAACCCTGTTTCTTTTCCCCAAGTTTATCCATATTCTGCGGTTCACCTTCACCGCCACCATTTTCAGGCTGAAACTCTTCGGGCTTGGTTCTAAACTCTTTTTGCACAAGTCTATATAATTTTTCTATATCATCTTCATAGAACCCTGCACCGATGGGTCTTTCCCAACGTTCAGTAGTACGATTCATAGAAGCATATTGATTGATAATGCGCTGGACTTCTTTCTGCACCTTGCCTGTTCCAAGCCCAAACCGAACAGCATTGAAGAAAGCAGACTGTGTATCAGTCGCTTGCGGGATTTTTCCGCCATGTATATCGAGTAACTGCTTGCGGAAGTTCACACCATGGAAATAGTCTTTCAGAACAGTTTCAATACGTTCATCTTCCATGCAGTTTACTGCAAAGCTATTATGCAATGCTTCGGCAGGAGTAAGGATAGCATGAGAGACTTCGTGATACATCATAGACCGAACAGCTTCCTCTTCATCACAAGAACCTTCAGCCATAGCCCTCATGCGCTGGGCAATAATAGGATAAGAAACAACAATACTATCTTCCATCGGGTCATAGTAGGAAGTTCCTGCATCCTTATCAACTCGAACATTGATTCTTCGTCCAGTATAGAAACCAACAGGAAGGGTATTCACAATGGATTCACATCTCGCAAAACTCAGTTCCATTTTAATTCCTCTCTTTCCGTTCCCTCTCTTGGAACAATACAAGTATAGCAGAAGTTATATAAAAAGTCAAATGACTGATTTAGGTGTTAAACACCTAAACCCATCTACAAAAAAAAGATGGGGTTAGACCCCATCCCACCCGACAACTGCTTTTGTCAACTGCTCGGCAGTAAGCGTAAATTCTTTGGTTTCAGAGCAACGGTCAACCAACGGCTCGGGCAGTCCGTAGATCATACCGCCAAGAGAGAGGTTCATTGTCCCGATAATCTGGAAACCTTCGTGGATATGCACCGGACGGTTCTTGTAATAGAACTCGCTCTTTCCGTCCACAATACCCTGAAGGAAGCGCAGAGAATCAAAGGGAAGAAGATTGATTTCATCAAGGACAATGGTTTTGCCCTGTTCCATACAATCCCACAGAAGGGAAGGGTTAAAGTCGGGGTTGCCATCTTTGAAGATAAAATCTTCCATCAGATCGGACGGCAACATAGAAGAGTTGCACACGATACAACGGTTTTCGGATTCTTCCTGTGCAATCGTGGTCTTGCCTGTTCCGGCAGGCCCAAAGTAAACCTTAAAACGAGTGTTGATATGGGAAGCCGGCTCACCATACTGAGCAATATCTTTGATAATCTGCTTAAATTCAGAACTCTTTACCTTCTGCTGAACTTCCTTCACATAGGAAGAATCCATCAGAGCAAAGTAATTCGTTACATACTCGGTTGCCTGTTCCGCACTCTTGCAAGCCATATAAGCAAAGGTATTGGTGAACCGGAAGGAAGGAGTGAAGCTGAACTCGGTGAAGAAATCCATCAGATGCTTGATTCCTTCAATCAGAATATCTTTGGGGTCACGCTGAACGACCGGAACGGGAGTTGTCGGCTCAGAGTTGCCAAAGATCATGGGATAACGATTGGTCAGCAGGATTTCCTTGAAAACCTGAGGACGCTCACTAAAAGCCGTAGCTCTCATAACATTATAGAAACCATCATAGGCACTGTAATCAGCGTGAGAACGCTCAATCACATAGGGGACATTGTTGCGCTCACCATAGAACGCACCGTCAGCACTCCGCTTGGTAATGGTCATCGTTTCAGATACTTTCATCGTTTTAATTCCTCTCTCTTTTTCTTTATTTCTTTGTTCCGTTCTTCCCTCGGAACAATGATAGTATACCACATATTAGGAAAATTGCAAGCTTTATAATTAGGTGTTAAACACCTAAATGATTAAAATTGAAATTAGGTACTCTAATCGTACCTAATTTCCATAAGGGCAACACACACTCCCCTTATGATGGCTCCGAGTTTAGTTCTGCCTCTTTAGAACCTGCTAGCCCATCGCAGCAAAGCGTCAGCAATCCCCTTTTTTGTTAGCTCGGCGGAAGTACTGCCTCAAACCACCCCAGTAGTAAGGCGATGTAGGAAGTCCACTGATGTGTGGTCTTGGGAAGTCCTCATCCCTTAGAACAATTATATTATAACATAATTTTGATAAAAATCAAGTATTAAATTTAGGTGTTAAACACCTAAACTACAAGAAGGGGATTACTCCCCTTTGATGAGAGAGGAAAGGACGGAAAAGATTTCTGTCGGCTCATACGCTTCGCCATCCCACTCATTACGGATTGCTTCGTTGTCATCGAACAGAATGTCATCCGTTGTATTCATCCACATTTCCTTCGGCACTCCGTAGGCTGTTATCAGTGTAAAATCGAACTCTACAGAGGAAAGGTGTTCAGCTAACCAACGGCGCTTTGCATCAGCTACAGCTCTGTCATATTCCTTCGTGGAATCCTTAGAAGCCCAGCTTATAATCCCAATCCAATATCCGAGCTTCTGGAGCTTATTCAGATACCGGGCAAGCAGGCTCATATTCCACATGACTTTTGCTTCAGCATAAGGGGAAGGGTCATAGGCACGCAGTTTCGGAAGCCAATTTTCTACATTATACAGGTCGGCGATTGTTCCATCCATATCGAACCAAATTGTTCTCTTACTCATTTCTTTTCACTCCTTCTGCTCTCTCTTGAGCATGTTTAGTATAACAGAAGTTAAGGGAAAAGTCAACTGATAAAATTAGGTGTTTAACACCTAAATAAATGAAAATAAAATTACTCCCCTTCCGGTGGAAGGGGAGTTTTGGTTTTGAAATTAAGCCTTGGTGTAGTAGGACTTCTTGTCGCCTTCACGATTGACAACCGTGAGGACACCCTTTTCGACAAGGCGCTTGGCGCTCTGACCAACTGCCATAACAGTAACGTTCTCTGCAACCTGACCTGCAAGAGCGTTCAGAATGTCAGTAGCGGTGTACTCAGTGAAAGCAGGAAGCGAAGAAACCTTAGCATCAAGTTCGTCACGGCGAGCCTGTGCTTCAGGATTGGGCCCCTTAACCTTCACGGGCTTGGAAGCCTTCTCGGCTTCACGCAGAGCAACTTCGGCTTCATAAGCCTTATATTCGGCAATCGCCGCTTCGGCGTTGAAAGCCTTGTGAGCCTTGGTGTCCTTCGCAAGAGCGTTGGCAACAGCGATCTTTACGAAGCCTTCATCGGTAGGGATAACCACAAAGTTGGTCTTGTTCTGACGAGCCATGCTCGCACCGGGGATAGACAGGATAGTGTTGAGGATTTCTACGTTAGTCATAATTACTCCTTTTTTCTCAGTGGTTTAGTTACGGCAGACCACCCTGCACTTATTTTTGTTTTCCCTTTCGGGATGATTATATTATATCAGATTTTTACTTGATTGTCAAGTAATAAATCTGTTATTTTTTGTTCTTAGGGCAGTCAGATTTACTATTAGGCTTGATGTATCTCTCTGTTGGCATCGCCCAGTCAGTAATACATGATCGCTTTCAGTAACTCCCTGTTCCCCTCGGAACAATTATTATTATACTCAAAATTGATGAAAAGTCAATTACTTAATTTAGGTGTTAAACACCTAAATTTATTAAGTGGGGCATTAGCCCCTATCCTTAAGAAATGCGGCAATTATAACCGCGCACGCGAATACAATACCATAGATGGAAACAACAGTGCCGGAAATGACGCCACAGAGATTTAAAATTGCGAGTACAATCATTGCAATATCCATAAGTATTTTATTCTCCTAACATATCATAAGTCTTAAGGATGCGCTCAATCTTAGCGACATCCACATCGTTACAGGTTACGGGAACACGGATGGTATCAGCTTGACGGTTGACTTTCAGCTCACCGATACTACATCCAACCTTGGATACCATGTAGTTGATAACGTGGAGAGCAATCCGATTCTTCGGCAGGTAATAGGTGCGAGTAGTCACAGCTTATACCACCTTTCCATAGCGCACTTCATAGACTTCACAGTGCTTAGCTTCCCACTCGGGCAGACTATCAAGATACGCCTTGCGGAGTTCCTCGGTCTTGAAGAAGTGATACCGCCCGAAATTTTTTACCGCATACAGAGTGTTCATATCTTTCAATCTCCTTTCGTGTTCCCTCTTGGAACAATGATATCTTATCATATAGTTATAGGAATGTCAATAAGTGATTTTAGGTGTTGAACACCTAAATTATTTTAGGAGGAAATTATTCCTCCTCACACATATAAGACCAAAAGATAAAGCCCGGGTTTTCGGATTCCAATTTATAGCAAAGTTCCTCGGCACGCTCTTCGGTATCTACAATCAAATAAGGATTCGCGCAGTTGGTATCTTCAAGTTCCTGCATAATTACCCATTTATATTTCATTAATCCCACTCCTTTTTCTCATTCATAATTGCTTGCAACTCACCATTAGATACTTGATAAACAAACTTACGAAGAGTATAACAATCAATCCAACAATGATTCAGTAGAAAGCGAATTAACTTATTATTAATTGCATTACGGACATCCCACCACCACGGCATTATTCCTCAAACTCCCTTCCCTTATGCTTCGGTTTCTTGTTGCGCTTATCGGGGATAATACGAGTGACGCAATATCCTTGTGGAAATTCCTTGCGCTCAGACTGAAATACTTCAACCCATGTTTTCTGTTTTGGGTTTTTCTTCTTACTCATAATCTCCCCTCCTTACATTGGTATTATATAATAAAATTAGATAATTGTCAAATAACAAATTTAGGTGTTAAACACCTAAATAGGAATTACTCCGTTGGCCGGAGCAATTCAATGAGTTCTTTGGCGGTGCGTGGAACGCAATCATCTTCGGGACCGATGCCCATAGTTTCAAAGTACCCTTGACGATTACAATAGGAAAAGCCATGAATAACGGCGTCTCCATTTGGATAAGCAGACTGCGGAAAAGTCCACTTATATCCGTCCCATATAGTTTCCCACTTAAAAGGAATGCCAGCCTTTTTCAGAAGGCGGTTGAGCCGCCTTCTGTCATTGGCGTAGCTTTTCTTACCCCATCTGCTCAGCTTCTCCATATCGTTTTACCCCTTTCAGTGTATTTACTCTGATTGTAATCAACCTTTTTCCGTAGGTAAGCAGGAACTTTCTTAGCACCACCAAACACAGCTACCAGCTCTCTTTGTGTGGTGATATACATGGTAATAATTTTTTCTTTGGGTTCATCCTTGATAATGGTGATACCAGTATCAGTGATGCAAACCCAGCGCCCAGTTTGCTCAAGGCTGAAACGAGTATACTTTTCCTTGACAATCTGACCCAGACCTACGTCTTCAATAATGTGCTTAACTCTTTCCGCTCTCTGGACTGCCACGTGGTAAGTCATCTGTTCTTTCATGTTCAATACCTCCCTTTCTTGGTTATATGATACCATGAAGTAATAGGAAAGTCAATATTTGAAATTAGGTGTTTAACACCTAAATTATTATAAGGCGCTCAAGGCGCCCATACTCTCCTTAATGACATATCAGAATTAAACTCAATTAATACATCACTTTCATAGGGGTCATCAGCAGGAATATTGAGATAATAATCATTATCCTTGTCTTGCCCTATATCAAAATTGATATTCGCATTAACCAGCATATTGTAAATGATATCATAGTCGTTCACAGCTTACACCTCTTTCGCATAGTAGGCAAGATTCATGCCCGTTTCCGGGGAGCAATTGTAGTAGAAGATTGCATTGCACAGCTTATCAAAGTCTGCATCAGGGTCATCAATAGGCTTTGTAGTCCAGCTGGCAAGCATCCCATTGGGGCGGACTTTGTTGGGGATAATCATAACTTCTTCGCCGTTGTTGTACATCTTGCGTGCGAGTGCCTTTGTAATCTTTACCATCTTGTTTACCGCCTTTCTATTCCCTCTTGGAACAATATCATTATATCATATTAGGATAGAATGTCAACCATCATAATTAGGTGTTTAACACCTAAATATGAAATGAAATTAAAGGCGCATTCGCGCCTTTAGGTTAAATGATAACCTTTTTCATATTTTTCACTCCCTTGCCATAACTTCCTCGTAGTCGATTCCGAGCCACTCGTTGCAGATATCTTCGAAATCGAACCACATCCAGTCATTGACTTCCGTAACACTCCAGGGTTCATCATCGCCAATCATTTCTTCCAGCTGATCTTCCAGCGTGTCCAACTCTTCGGGAGTTAGCTTGGCGGCATTGGCAGCGGCGCCGCTCCAGAAGTTAAAATCTCTCAGCTTCTTTTCAATCGTCATTGTCATAATCGTATCCTCCAATATATTTTATTTGGGTTACACAACTCCATCCTCGTGGCCTTTGAGATATCGGTGGGTTAGTCCATGGAGTCGCTCACTTCGGATTGAAGTCCCTCTTCCTTCCCGCAAGATTATATTACCATAATTCATATTAAATTGCAAGTAATAAGTTTAGGTGTAGAACACCTAAATATATGAAAATGAAATGTCCGCCCATAGGGCGGACGATAGGCCGAAGCCTATCTTAAAGCTCTCCCCAGAAGGTGACTCGGCGTTCACTGATGGCATTGTTGATCATATTGGCGGAATAGGCATTTTCCGCGCCCAGCTTGATCAGCTTCCACATCAGCTTATTGGCTTCATCAGCTGACAGCTCGTTAAAGGTGGAAGTGACAGGATGCACTCCATCATCCTTATAGTAATGAACATCGGGCGCAATGCGACGGTTGCTGTAGTAGGTGATGCTGATGCTCAGATAGGTTTTCATGTTCGTTTCCTTCCTTTCTGTCTCCTTCGGACAAATATATAATAGCACATATGGGATAATAATACAAGTATTTATTTTAGGTGTTGAACACCTAAATATCGAAATGAAATAACCACCCCGAAGGGCGGCGAACGGGACAATTTAAAACAGGTACTCATTTATACATCACAACCTCTCCGTTGCGTGCGATATACTCTTCAAAAGCACGTGGGCCCAGCTCGCACATCTGTTGAGTCCAGCTGTTCATAAGGTATACCCGACCAGCTCTATTACCAAGGAAGCTTTCAGCCAGCTTCAGCAGGGCACGGCGAGACCGGATAGACTTCGGCACGGCAAGCTGTCCATCATTCCCCATAGGAATCCAACCAGTGCGATCAGCATAGAACAGGTACATTGTTTCAATCTCCTTTCTTGTTCCTCTCTCTGAGGACAATATCATTATAACATATTTCTTATAGAAGTCAATAGATGTTTTTAGGTGTAGAACACCTAAATAAGTTAGGCGCCCGAAGGCGCTCACTGTTCATCAATCACTTTGATGTATTCTTGCGGCAATACCTGTCCGGTATAGTCGTTAATGAAAATAAAGTTATTTTCCTTAGCTTCCGTCAGTAGCTCATTCATGCGGCTATTCAGTTCCTCAGCTTTCAGCTTGCGGGCACGGATAGTGCGTAATTCATTGATAATCACCTTTAGATCTTCAGCACTCATATTATCTGTGTCGATAACTGTCCTTCCGATTCTCATGTTCTTCTTCCTCTCTTTCTATACCTTCTCGGTACGATAGTATATTATCATACTATAGGGAGAAAGTCAATACACGTATTTAGGTGTTGAACACCTAAATTCATATAAAAAAGAAAACCGGGCATTATGCCCGGTCACGGCATTCGCCGGTATTAATATTGTATTCCTTGTTTTCGCGGTACAGGATTTTTGCCAGCTGATAAGATAAGCCCCGTTCCCGCATGAACCAACCGATATGCTTAATGGTTGTCATACTATACAGCCCGTAGCAGGTTAACCAGCCTTCCGGGGTGATTGAAATAATCCGCGTGGTGTAGCTCCACAGCTCCACCGTGCCGTCATTAAAGAAGCTTTCGTGCGCCTGTGCGTACTCATGCCCTGCGACCGCCTTGCTGTACTGATACCGTGCCATGTTCTCTTACCTCTCTCTTTCTCTTATTTCGTTCCCCTTGGAACGATTATATATTATCACAATCCCTATAATATGTCAACAGATGTATTTAGGTGTTGAACACCTAAATAATAAGAAAACCGGGATTACTCCCGGTCGATGAATCCATACAATTCCTTATAAGCAATGCTCCGATCAAACTGATTGATTTTCATCTGAGCAGGCTTGCCCAGACGCTTTTCCAGCTGACGCAGCTGCTTCATTCCATCTTCATAGGAAACGGTGGTGGCAATTTCCAGTCCCAGCTCATCATCAGAGTAGTAAAGCCGTGCGCCTTGGATAGAAGAACCCTCGCAGATAGTTACGGTAACCGACATGTACTTCTTCATTGTTCTTTCCCTCTCTTTCTTATCTCTGTCCCCTTCGGACAAGTATATCTTAACAGAAACGGGAGTAAAAGTCAAGCCATATTTTTAGGTGTAGAACACCTAAATCTGAAATGAAATAAAATAAGGCCCGTGGGCCTTATTCTGAAATATATTCATACCGTGCGCAGAGTTTATTTTTGAAATCGTCCTCATCAATAAACTCATGCACATCAACCATTTTCCCGCCCGCTGCACATAACCTGTCAATAAAGCCGGCGGCTTCATGTCCTGTCTTGACTTCTTTTTCCAATCTAAAGGATACACCATCATCATAAAGGCGCTGAATAGAAACATAACTGTCGGGAATAATAACGGTTGCTCTCACTGTGGTTTTCATGTTTTTTGTTCCTCTCTTTCTTTTATCCTTTGTTCCTTGGTTCCAAAGGAATTATAACATTTTTCATATTGATTTGTCAAGTTTCTATTTAGGTGTTTGACACCTAAATATAAAGGTATCATGCGCCGAGATCGCGCATGAATGTCTTTACCTCATCGAGTGAGGTACTGGAAAAAATTTCCTCTTCATATCCATCAGTACATTCAAAGACAATCCACCCATGAAAGTTACGAGTATCCACACGTTCGGCCCGATAGGTATAAGAAATAGTATCCATAATGCTGCCCCTTTTCTATTTTTCTTGTCCCTTGGGACAAGTATATAATAGCATACTTATAGAGATTTGACAAGAGGAATATTTAGGTGTAATACACCTAAATATTTGAAAATGAAATTGCGCCCGGTTTCGGGCGCTGTATTCAACAGTAAGCAAGTTTTTGCGTTTTCCATCCGAAAATTGAAATCTGGGAAAACTTGCGGCCGACTTCCAAGGCTTCACGTTTTGTAGTGATGCGGAAGGAATGATCGACGTAGTAGATACCGCCTGCATACCAGATGCCGCAATCACCGCCAAGCTTGCGGACACAAGCGATAGCTTCTTCAGCTGTTGCCAGCTCATAACCATAGTCGGCAACCTGCCAACCGGTTTTATAAGTGATGATTTTCCCGGCTTTCAGTGTGAGTCCGTCATTTTCCTGCAATTTGCGAATCGTCCGAATGTTGATCATGGTTTCGTCCTCCTTCATTTGATGCCTTATTATAACATGAATATATAGAATCGTCAAGAGATTTATTTAGGTGTACAACACCTAAATAATATAGGAAAGAAGGCTTACGCCTTCTCCCACTGCGTCTTGAGAGTTTCGGCGGCCTTTTTAGTCTTTACCCACTCACGCCGCACATTGCATCCCTGCCGCATGGTCACATAGTATCCTTTGCCCCACTTCATGATGTCAACAGCCTTCATAATGCTTTTCTCCTTCTGGTTTAGGGTTTCCCTTCCCTTGATTACATGCTAAGTATATCATGGATATAGGAATCCGTCAATGCTTATATTTAGGTGTATAACACCTAAATTTAAAAATGAAACTGGGCAAGGCCCAGTATTGGGAAGAGATTAACGTTCAACAACCATATTGGTTTTCTCATAATAAAGATTGAAATTACCATACTCAACAGAACAAGGATCTGTTACATCGTCATAACCTAATTCTTCGGCATCCTTATACAGTTCGGTTTCGGGAACAAGGTGGCCATATTCTTTGTGCATCCAGTAATAGGTTTTCATTTTGAAATTCCCCTTTCTTTTCTTTGTCCCCTTTGGACAATGAAATTGTATCATAGAATTGGGAATTGTGCAAGAGGAATCTTTAGGTGTATGACACCTAAATTTGAAAATGAAATAAGTCCAGTATTACCACTGGACTTTCAGGAGATTTTTCTGGTAATCATTTTCAACTACGGTATAGCCGTTTTGTTTTAAAATTGAATCGAAAATGTTACGCGCCATATCCAACATTTCAGAGGAAGGGAAACGGGATTTATCATAAGGAGTAAAAACAATTTGTCTTTTTCCATTTTTAGAATGAAATTCGATGATGGTGCTCATAGTGTCTAATTGAGTCATAGCGCCATCAAGAGTCTTTTGATACAAAGCAACTTCATAAAGTTCAACATTCTTCTTTGCTTCTTGCGCTGTAATCATGAATAAATCCTCCTTCGTTTCGGGAAGTTCTTTTCTTTCCTATTTCTGATAGAATTATACCAAAATAAAAATGAAATTGCAATCCCTTTATTTAGGTGTATTACACCTAAATAGATAGAAAGGCGCATTAGCGCCATCCCATAGTCTGGAAGAATAATTGTACATTTTCTGTATATCCTTCCCAGTATACTTCAATAATTTCATCTTCTTCAAGATTCCACATAAGAAGATTGGCTATATCACCATAGGCCCAAGTACCTTCATCATCCCAGAAGGCCCATACATTGCCTTCTTTATCGCGGCAAGAGACAAGCCATAGATCATCTATTTTGGTTGAATCAATTACTACTGTGAGCTTGGGATATATTTCATCATGTTCCAGCTCAGCTTCTGCTGGAAAGTATGCAAAGAGCGCAAGGATGCAAGCGCAAGTGACGGTAACGAGTTTGATCAGAGTGCTGTTCTTCATGGTACTTACCTCTCTTTCTCTATTGTCCCTTCGGACAAGTATAGTATACACTATATATATGTATATGTCAATCCATATATTTAGGTGTCTAACACCTAAATAAATAAATCCTTGCTTATGCAAGGATTTCAAAGCAATCCATAATATTGAACATTGAATTGCAAGATAACTCTTTCACAGTCTTAAGCATGAATTTATTCATCAGCTTTTTGCCGATCTGTTCATTTCCGCCCACAGCCATAATGACTTTCTTTTCAATCTTGTGATAAATCACATTATCCAGAGCGTAAACCTTCATTTCTTCATATTCTTCCATCAGTAAGTACTTCATCGTGTCGTTCCTCCCCTCTTTGATGATATAAGTATATCAGAAAAGTGAGAAAAGCGCAAGCATTTTATTTAGGTGTAAGACACCTAAATATCTATAAGCGCCGAAGCGCTTAATATTTATATGAAGGGTACTGAGAGAGACGTTCATGTTCAGCAGCTTCAGCTTGTGCCTTTTGATACCAGCTTCCAGTTCCAGCTATTACAAACCCTGCTGCGGCCGTTATCACTACAATCCAGATATTACCAAGCACGCCACCAAATACCAGACCACACAGTATCAGTCCACCAGCAATTCCTATCAACCATTCCATCAATCCGTTCCCCCTTCATTTGATACCTTATTATACCATAATTTTAGCGCCGTTTCAATCGTTCGATTTAGGTGTTCGACACCTAAATAATTGATAGTGAGTTAGTCATGACTAACTCCGATTGACACCTAAATAACCTATTCAGTTAGTCATGACTAACACCTAAATAAATATACCGGTTAGCTACGGCTAACTTCTGGACAAAGAAAAGAGGGCGTCCGCCCTCTTTCTATCAATTCCTTTCATATACGGCCCGGAGACCGTCCCGGGTGTATCCGCAAAAATAGCCCTTCTCGCCCGGCATTTTCCCGTTCTTTGCGCTAACCTGTACGCCCTTCACAAAGATATTTTCATTCAGCTGAAAAATCAGTGAAAACATTGCTTCGAGGGTCGGCGCCTGCAGGGTGCAGGTTCCTTCGTTCTCCATTCTAACTTCTGCGGTATACATTGCTTTCTCCTTTCTCTTTGAGGCTTTCGCTCTCCCGGCCTATCGCCTTAGCCCGGCCACTAATGCTATACTTTCGATTGATGAACCGTTTAGCTTTATTCCCTGAAAAATTTATCAGGATGCTTCGTCTTGCCACTCTCCGACCTTCAACGAAGCTGGGTGCTCGCTTGGTCTTTCGCCCTTCCCCACTGTGCACCTGTGCCTGGGATTCACGGCGCTATCACCTGTCCAATGGTATCACCTTCTTTCCTTCATTCGCCCTCCGGAGGGAGGTGAGGGGCTTAGCCCCTCACTTCCTCCACCCAGTCCCTCAAGGTCGGGATGTTGTTCGCCTCAAGGTAGTCGTAGTACTTGTTCAGCCGGGCGCTGACCCATTTCTGGGTCTTCTTGTTGAACACGCTCCACTGCTGGATTTCAACCGTGCCCCTCTTGGCGTTGTACTTCAGGCTGGATTCCAGACCCTTCCGCCCGGTCACGGTCAACAGCTCGATAAACTGCGCCCGGGTCAGCAGGAAGACCATATCCGGCAGGTTGTCCTCGGTGAGGTTGTCAACCTCAGCGGCGTAGGCGATAAAGTCCGCCTTCGGATAGATGTCCTCGGCCCGGATGCCGGGCTGGGCAACTTTCCAGCCGCCTGCGGCGGTCTTGGTTTCGCCGCGGTACAGCTTACCGTCAATGCGGATCGTCCAGTCGGTCTTGCCGGCCGCCCGGCAACGGACGTCCGCTTCAGACTCCACGCCGTGCGCCATCACGAAATCACGGACGTGATAATCAGCAAACTTACCCAGCTCTCCCGTGCTACCCTTGGCGGACTCCGCCCTCAGCCTTGCGTGAAACTCCTGAACAGCCTTGATCTTGTCAACCTTCTTCATTGTCTTGAACCACCTTTCTTTTTGTGTTGTCCCTTCGGACAATTCATATTATACTCAAACAAAAACAGATTGCAAGCGTTTTTTGAAAAAAAGACAACTAATTTTTTCAAAAAGCCCGCAAAGCCTTATTTTTCAAGGCTTGCAGGCCCCGGGCGTGTTTCGGGTTAGCGACGACAAACCAAATTCACGAGTACCCCGGTCTCCCCATTTTCCACCAACCTTTTTAAAAAATAAAAAATCAAATATTTGACAAACACAAACACAACGTGGTAAAATAGGAATTGGAGGTGAGGGTATGAAACGAAAATACCAACTCGATTATTCCATAGAACGCGATTCAGACCGTTGTGCCGCCATTACAACGCTAATCGACTCTTTGGAAACTGATCCAACTCCCACAGAGTTGGAACAAATGGCCTCCTACATCTTATACGGCAAGGACGAAAATGGATAGAATGCAATACAACGTAATGAGTGTACAGATAGAAATAAGAAATATAAGAGTTATACAGTGAAAGAAGATAAGGTATAGTCGCTGGATGAGATTATGGAAGCTCCAAGCTTTGACGAACGAGATATACGTTCCGCCTACAAACGTGATGCATATGTTGCGCCAAAGCCTACTATTATGCGCCCGAAATACGACAAAAAAACGGGCGAAATGATTGATCCCGGCGACTCCGACATTCCAGGTATGATTGAGCAATGGGAGATTATTGATAGATGGCAGAGAATGCTTGATATCGCGCAAGGCAAGATTGCGCCAAACGAATCAGACACCCTCGTATCTGATTCCTTCCGCATCTATCAGTTAAAGCATAACTTAATTGATATTAGGAAGCATTAGTATTATTTGAAGGATGCATACAAGCCCAAATTACATTTTCAAAATATAGACCATCCAAAAACGCAATTCTATGATTGGACAGGTGACGCCTTCTACTGGATTCCATATGATACTTGGAAAGAACGTGTAGAACATTCCTATACTTCCCGCATTTCAAGAAACTTGGAAGACTATGAGACGCGCGGGGAGGGGGATAATTTAGAGATAAAGTGGGTTGTATGCGAGCATACATTTGATTGGGAGAATCCTAAGCACGTTCGCGCGCTTCTCGCGCAATATTGCACCCTATATGAAGCATTGCGCGATAAGTTAGATACATATGGAAGAACCCTACTTTGGGACTTTGATAGATATGTATCATTATGCGGCTTTAGCGAACTGCGCCTATTTCTTATCAATCTAAGAAAATAGGGAATGCAATATGATGATATTTTAGATGAGCTGCGCGCGCAATACCATATGGAATACTCACCAAATTATTTAGTTTCTATTGTTAGCACGGAAATCCCCAATAAAATTGCGAAAGTAGCTAAAATGCTTCGCCTAGAGAATGATACGCCGCCTGAAAAACGAAAAACCTGTATCCATTGCGGGAAAAATCTACCAGCAGACTTACTATTCTTTAGCTGCAATAATTCACATAAGGATAAGCTATCGAATATATGTAAAGAGTGCGATCGCTTAAATCGTATAAAGAGAGGGGTGATTAATAAAGATGGAGACCTCAGAAAAAAAGACCCGACGGTGCTTAAAGTGTAAGCAAGACCGCCCACTAATTCAATTTTAGTCTACACCCTCTAAGTTCTTCCCGGGCGGCCGCAGCTATATTTGTACTCCCTGTCTTGAGGTTATGACGCCGCAAGATAACTTAGGTGAAGTTGACCGCTTAATGCGCTGGCTCGACTTACCATTTGATATTGATAAATGGACACAATTGTATGCATAGCATAAGGATCATACTTTAACCGCATACTTTAACCTCTTATATGATGCACATTATGAGCCACTAAAGTGGGCCGATGAGAATGAACGATGGAGGCTCGCGCGCGAAGAGGGCACAATTGATGATGAGATTAAGGTTTTGAATGAAGCCAAGTTAAAGCATTTAAGAAAGGTATGGTCTGCCGCCTATAAGCCAGAACAACTTCTATGGCTTGATAATTTCTATAATTAGATTGTTGCCACTTAGAATGTTTCTACTCCTATTCTACAGGAAAAAGCTCGTGATTTCTGCGAGCTTCAACTACATATTAAGGAAGGTTTGCGCGCGGGCGCGGATGTTTCTAAAATGATGAAGCAAGCCGATGATATCGTTAAAACATATCATTTTGAAGCTTCTAATGCTAAATCCGCGGCGGACTTTGAATCAGTTGGAGAACTAATGGTTTATTATGGTAAGAAAGGATGGCATCCAAATTGGCATACTGAGCCGCAAGACTCCATTGACTTTATGATGGAAAATATTTAGAACTACTTAAAGCGTCTTGTAATTAACGAAGGCAATTTTGCAGAACAAGTTGAAGATAAGCGTGCTCGCTATAATATGACCGAACGTCTTGAAGAGATTGAAAATGAGAAAGTAGATTTTGATGAAACTGCTGATGTAGAATATGAAGGAGAAGATGACCTCTCTGCTGAGTTAACAGGAGGGGGTATAGATGGATGAAGCCATATTACGCGATGGAATACCGATTGAAAAAGGGGTTGTTCTAACGCGCGAATACCTTGATGCAAATCAAGAGCTATTTACTAAATATTTGGACTTATGGATACGATATCCAGATTTACTCCTTGACGCTATATAGGATTCGATAGACGCGAAGCATTTTCATCTAATGCCTTTTCAACGAGTAGAATTGCGCGCGGCTATGCGCTATAGATATACTTTCTGGAC
>Ga0310694_10002071_pt1 | contig 21257 bp, 8 predicted proteins | sample 174DNAGHGhighgp2_FD_203884 | JGI IMG/M metagenome (GOLD analysis project Ga0310694, IMG submission 203884) | Sheep rumen microbial communities from Palmerston North, Manawatu-Wanganui, New Zealand - 1742 DNA GHGhigh gp2 (v2) (version 2) | ecosystem: Host-associated > Mammals > Digestive system >... | reverse complement strand
CTCCCCGCCCTGAGGCTAAGGCCGGCACGCGCTGGTGGTGGCTGGGGTCTGCCGTCGATAAGGAGAACCTGCAATGGAACCTCTCGGAATATGCCCGCGCTGGCATTGGAGCCGTTGAGATAACTCCGCTCTACGGCGTGCAGGGCAACGACAAAAACAACATCCCCTTCCTGTCGCCCGAATGGATGCAGGCCCTGAAGACGGTCGAGGACATTGCCCGTCCGCTGGGCATCGAGGTCGACATGAACTGCGGCACAGGATGGCCCTTCGGCGGTCCGCATATCTCGCTGGACCAGGCCGCCTGCAAGGCCATCTTCAAGGACTCGCTCGTAGACGGTTCCCCCGTCTACTCCATCGAAATCGGACGCACCCAGCAGAAGGTAAAGCGTGCGGCACCAGGCGGTGAAGGATGGGTCGTCGACCACTTCGACCGCGAGGCCGTCCATCACTATCTGGATCGTTTCGAACAGGCCTTTGCCACATCGGGGGTCCCCTACCCTCACACGTTCTTCAACGACTCGTACGAAGTGTACAAGGCCAACTGGACCCCCACGCTGTTCGACGAGTTCCAGAAGCGTCGCGGCTATGACCTGCGCACGAAACTCCCCGAACTGCTGGGCGTCGTCGACGACGGCAATCAGGTGCTGTGCGACTACCGCGAGACACTCTCCGACCTGTTGCTCGAGAACTTCACGCAACAGTGGGTGACATGGGCCCACAAGCACGGCGTCAAGGTGCGCAACCAGGCGCATGGCTCACCAGCCAACCTGCTGGACCTCTATGCTGCCGTCGACATCCCTGAGATTGAAGGTTTCGGACTCTCCGACTTCGGCATCAAGGGACTGCGTACCGACCCAGGCAAGACGAAGAAGAACTTCAGCGACGTGTCGATGCTGAAATATGCGCCGTCGGCAGCCCACGTGACGGGCAAGCCACTGACGTCGAGCGAGACATTCACCTGGCTGACAGAGCACTTCCGCACCTCGCTGTCGCAGATGAAGCCCGATCTGGACCTGATGTTCACCTGTGGCGTCAACCACGTCTATTTCCACGGCTCGTGCTATACGCCAAAGGACGACCCGTGGCCCGGCTGGAAGTTCTATGCCAGCGTCGATATGTCGCCCACCAACAGCATCTGGCGCGACGCACCCTATCTGATGCAGTATATTGAGCGGTGTCAGAGTTTCCTGCAATTGGGACAGCCCGACAACGATTTCCTGGTCTATCTCCCCGTGCGCGACATGTGGCACCAGCGCGGACCGCGCAACGACGACGCCAAGGAGGCCAGCAAAGACCGCCGCAACGGTGAAGACTTGCTGATGCAGTTCGACATCCACACCATGGACGAGAAGGCACCGCAATTCATTCGCAGCATACTCACCATCGATAGTTTGGGTTATGACTGCGACTACATTAGTGACCGCCAACTGGCCAAGGTGCGTGTGGAGAACGGCATGCTGGTGACGGAAGGCCACATACGCTATCGGGCCCTGATCATCCCTAGCGGCACTACCATCGACAGTCGACTGCAAGCCCTGTTGGACCCCATCGCAGCGTATGTCATCAAAGGCGAGACACCAGAGGCCATGGCCCGTTTCGCCAAGGCTGAACCCATGAAGACGGAGCTCGGTCTGCGCGCTATCCGTCGCAAGTCACTGCGAGGATGGCATTACTTCATGGCCAACCTGACCCCACGCGACGTAGAAGCCGACGTGGCGCTGGCCGTACCCTTCGAGGGTGCCACATGGTTCAACCCCATGAATGGCGACATCGAACCCGCCTGCGTCAGCAACGGCAAGCTGCACATTGCGCTGCGTTCTGGCGAGAGCCGCATCCTCCAAACGTCAGCAAAGCCTACGCAGCCTGTTCAGTATGTTGCGACTGAGTCGCAACAACCCCAAGAGCTGCCCATCAGCGGTCCTTGGGCACTTTACTTTACCGAAGAGGCACCACGCGTAGCAGGCACTTTCACGCTGTTGCAACCCCAGACGTGGGAAACGCTGAGCGATTCGGCGGCAGTAACCATGGGCACTGGCATCTACACCACCACGTTCCGACTGACCAGACAGCAAGCCAAACAAGAGTGGATGATCGATTTGGGCGACGTTCGCGAATCGGCCCGAGTCTATCTGAACGGAAAGTTCTTGGGATGTGCCTGGGCCGTACCCTTCGTGCTCGACTGCCGCGATGCCTTGCGCAAAGGCAAGAACGAGCTGCGCATCGAGGTCACCAACCTGCCGGCAAACCGCATCAGGGATTTGGACCGCAAGGGTTATAAGTGGCGTAAGTTCAACGAAATCAATGTCGTCGACATCAACTACAAGCGCACGACGTACGATGGTTGGGAGCCCGTCAAGAGCGGACTGAATTCAGAAGTGAAACTGATAAGTAAGAGGTGAGAGGAAAGAGGTGAGAGGAAAGAGGTAAGAGGTAAGAGGTGAGAGATAACCGACAAAACGGCAGAATGATATGCCTTTTTGTCGGTTTCTTTTATTCGGCACATTCTTTGTCGCCAACTTTTTGCGGCCCGATGGGCCTAAATAAAAAATAAATCGGCCCGATGGGCCTAAATAAAAAATAAAAAATAAGAAATAAGAAACATATAGGAGGACAAAACTATGACATTAGACAAGTTTACCATCAAAGCACAGGAGGCCGTACAGCAGGCAGTGAACACCGCACAACTGAACGGCCAGCAGGTCATCGAACCTGTACACATACTGAAAGGTATACTGGAGAAGGCGAAGGACGTCACGACCTTCATCTTCCAGAAACTCGGCGTTAATGCCCAGCAGATTGGAATGCTCGTGGACCAGGAAATCAAGCACCTGCCACGCGTTCAGGGCGGACAGCCGTATCTCTCAAGCGACAGCAACAACGTGTTGCTGCGTGCCCAGGAACAGGCCCAAAAACAAGGCGACGAGTTTGTCTCCTGCGAGCCCATCTTATGGGCTCTATTAACCGTCAGCTCCACCGCCTCGCGCATTCTGAAAGACGCTGGCGTCACCGAGAAAGACCTTCGCGCAGCCATTCAGGAGTTGCGCCAGGGCCAGAAGGTGCAGTCGCAGTCGGCCGACGACAACTACCAGTCGCTGGAGAAATATGCCAAGAATCTGGTCGACATGGCCCGTCAGGGCAAACTCGACCCCGTCATTGGCCGTGACGACGAGATCCGCCGTCTGCTGCAGATCCTGTCGCGCCGCACGAAGAACAACCCCATTCTGATTGGTGAGCCAGGTACGGGTAAGACCGCCATCGTCGAGGGCCTCGCAGGCCGTATCGTTCGTGGCGACGTGCCCGAGAACCTGAAGGACAAGCAAGTCTATTCACTCGACATGGGTGCGCTGGTCGCTGGTGCCAAGTACAAGGGTGAGTTCGAGGAACGTCTGAAGAGCGTCATCAACGAGGTGACGAAGGCCGAGGGTCGCATCATCCTCTTCATCGACGAGATCCACACGCTGGTAGGCGCCGGTGGTGGCGAGGGTGCCATGGATGCCGCCAACATCCTGAAGCCCGCCCTGGCTCGTGGTGAACTGCGTGCCATCGGTGCCACCACGCTCAACGAGTATCAGAAGTATTTCGAAAAGGACAAGGCCCTGGAGCGCCGATTCCAGACGGTGATGGTCGACGAGCCCGACGAACTCTCGGCCATCTCCATCCTGCGTGGACTGAAGGAACGCTACGAAAACCATCATAAGGTACGTATTCAGGACGACGCCTGTATCGCCGCCGTGCAACTCTCCGAGCGGTATATCAGCGAGCGTTTCCTGCCCGACAAGGCCATCGACCTGATGGACGAGGCTGCCGCCAAGCTCCGCATGGAGCGCGACTCCGTGCCCGAGGAACTCGACGAGATTACCCGCCGTCTGGCCCAGCTCGAAATCGAGCGCGAGAGCATCAAGCGCGAAACAGGCGGTGTGGTCAGCGGATCTGCCGCTGACACCAAGCTCCAGCAATTGGACAAGGACATCGCCGAGCTTCGCGAGCAGGAAACCCAGTTCCGCGCCAAGTGGGAAGGCGAGCGCCAGCTGGTGAACCGCATCCAGCAGGACAAGCAGGAGATGGAGAACCTGAAATACGAAGCCGAGCGTGCCGAGCGCGAGGGCGACTATGGCCGTGTAGCCGAAATCCGCTATTCGAAGCTGAAGGCCCTCGAGGACGACATCGCCGCCATCCAGCGTCAACTGGATGGTTCGGTGTCCAGCGGTTCTGCCGCTGGAAGGTTAGTCCGCGAGGAAGTCACCGCCGACGACATTGCCGAGGTTGTCTCCCGCTGGACGGGCATCCCCGTCACCCGTATGCTGCAAAGCGAGCGCGAGAAGCTGTTGCACCTCGAGGAGGAACTCCACCGTCGTGTCATCGGTCAGGACGAGGCCATCACAGCCGTCTCCGATGCCGTGCGTCGTAGTCGTGCCGGACTGCAAGACCCCAAGCGCCCTATCGCCTCGTTCATCTTCCTCGGCACTACGGGTGTGGGTAAGACGGAGTTGGCAAAGGCGCTGGCCGAATACCTGTTCAACGACGAGACCATGATGACGCGTATCGACATGTCGGAGTATCAGGAGAAGCATACCGTCTCGCGACTCATCGGTGCCCCTCCGGGCTATGTCGGTTACGACGAGGGTGGCCAGCTCACCGAGGCCGTGCGCCGCAAGCCCTACTCGGTGTTGCTGTTCGACGAGATAGAAAAAGCCCATCCCGACGTCTTCAACATCCTGTTGCAGGTCCTCGACGATGGCCGTCTGACCGACAACAAGGGCCGTACCGCCAACTTCAAGAACACCATCATCATCATGACCTCGAATGCCACTCGCGAACAGCTGCGACTGACCATGCGTCCCGAGTTCCTGAACCGTATCGACGAGATCATCACCTTCCAGCAGCTCACCCAGCAGCAGATTGCCGACGTTGTCCGCCTGCAGATGAAGAAGGTCACCGACATGCTTGAACCGCAGGGCATCCGCCTCGAGTGCACGCCACAGGCCATCGACTATCTCGCCAAGGAGGGCTACGATCCCGACTTCGGTGCCCGTCCCGTCAAGCGAGCCATCCAGCAGTTCGTGCTCAACGATCTGTCGCGCAAGATTCTCGCCGACGAGGTCCATCGCGAAAAACCCATCATCATCGATGAGTTCGGCGACGGCCTGGTATTCAGGAATTAAGTCATTCAGAATAACGAAGAAAACGTATCGTGGGGTGAGCATAGTACTAATCTCCAAATATTTTTGGCGTTTTTTTCAAAATCTGAATCAAAATCTATCAAAACGAAAGAATCCGGGCAGTTGCTCGGATTCTTTGGGTTTATAGGGGTTTGTTTTTGTGTGGGTTACCAGCCCTCGGTGACCTCCTTCTATCACGGGGACAGACCCCGTGATACATGTTTTTTTCCGCCAATTATCTATTTTTTCTTCAAATTGCTTGTTTATTCGGGAAAAATATGTACCTTTGCAAAATAATAACCGTCATTATTATAATGGCCATTATCATTTTTGATTTATGAGGTTCTATGATAGAGAGTCTGAACAGCAGTTGCTGAGTGAGGTCTTAAGGCAGAGTAAGCGGGAAGCGCGAATGACTGTCCTGATGGGACGCAGGCGTATTGGTAAGACGGAGCTTTCGCTTCGTTGCGGTGATGATACCGTACTCTATTTCTTCGTCGGAAAGAAAGCAGAGGCATTGCTGTGCCAGGACTTTGTTCAGGAGATAACTAGCAAGCTTGGTGTGCCAATCTTGGGACAGGCGAACTCTTTCTCCGAGGTGTTCCGGTTCGTCCTCCATCTCTCTGAAACCAGGGCATTCACGCTGATTATCGATGAATTCCAGAACTTTCAGAAGGTCAACCCTACTGTATTCAGCAATTTGCAGCGCGACTGGGACTTGAACAAAAGCAAGAGCCACCTGAACCTGATTATCAGTGGTTCTGTGTTCACGCTGATGAAGAAAATCTTCGAGGATTACGAAGAACCTCTCTTTGGACGTGCAAACGAGAAGATAACTCTTGAGCCCTTCAGGACTGACGTCTTAAAAGAGATTCTGCATGACTTCAACCCCGACTACACACCTGAAGACCTGTTGGCACTTTTCAGCATTACAGGTGGTGTTGCCTGGTATGTCACTCTCCTGCTTGACCGTGGGAAGACAAGTTGGAGGAAGATGCTTGGAGCCTTGACGGAAGAAAACTCGCCGTTCATTAATGAAGGCAAGAACATCCTGATAGAAGAGTTTGGAACCGATTACGTCATCTATTTCTCCATCCTGACCTGCATTGCCAGCGGAATGAAAACCAGTGCGGAAATCAAGAACGAGCTGGGTATTGACAATATCAGTAGCTACCTTTCCCGTTTGGAAGATTACTATGGTCTGATTACCAAGTATCATCCAATCTTCGCCAAGGAGAGCAGCAAGAAGGTTCGCTACCAGCTTGATGACTGTTTCCTGATATTCTGGTTCCGCTTCTTCTTCAAATATCAGGCACTGGTGGAGAACAAGGCCTTGAAAGCTCTCGACACCATCATCCGCAGAGACTACAGTGGCGTATCGGGCCTGATGATGGAGCGATACTTTGCCAGAAAGTTTCAGGAACAGGGGCAATATGTCATCGGTAAATGGTGGGACAGAAAAGGTTTCAACGAAATTGACCTCGTGGTAGTTGACCCTATTGGCAAGGAGGCTTGGGCGTATGAACTGAAGAAGGATGAAAGCCGCTATGACGAAGAATCCTTCAAGAAGAAGGTTGACATCATGGTTCAGCAAACCCCAGAACTTCACAAGATGAATATTCACATAGGTTCACTCAGCAAAAGTGATATGTGATAGTCTAAGCACTATGCCCAAAATTGTACAATAGCGAAAAATAAAATTTGCAAAAAAGTTGTAATTTTGCAGGCAAAAAAAATAAAGACATTGATCAATAAATTTATTGATGAATAGAAAAAAGTAATTGAGTATGATAATAGCACTGATAGGTTCCATAACGGAAAGTTTTACCAACAACCTGATAGCCGAGGATCGCTATAAGATGATTCTCGACGGCTTGCAGGTGACGCTGCTCATCACGCTTTGCGCCGCCGTGCTGGGCACGCTGCTGGGCGGACTGGTGTGCTGGATGCGCATGAGCCGCCGCCGGTGGCTGCAGCAAGTGGCCAAGGTGTATATCGAACTGATGCGCGGCACGCCCGTGCTGGTGCTGCTCATGCTGATGTACTATGTGGTGATGGCACCGCTGGATGCTACGGGCATCACGGTGGCCATCATCACCTTCGCCATGAACACGGCGGCCTACATCAGCGAGATGCTGCGCACCACCATTCAGGGCATCGACCGCGGCCAGACGGAGGCAGGACTGGCATTGGGTTTCACTCCGCGACAGACGTTCTTCAAGATTGTGCTGCCACAGGTGGTCAAGGCGGTGATGCCCGTCTATCAGGGCGAGGTAATTAGTCTGTTGAAGGGCACGAGCATCGTGGGCTACATCGCTGTGGCTGACATGACGCGCGCCTCCGACCTGATACGCTCGCGCACATTCGACGCTTTCTTCCCGCTCATCGTGACGGCCATCATCTATTTCCTGATGGCATGGCTCATCGGGCTGTTGCTTCAGAGTCTCGTCCAGCGTAAACGCGTAAAAGCTATCGTTGCGGCTGTGGTGCTGACATTGTTTGGCATGCTGGGGTACGCGCCCACACTTGTGGGTAGCGGCACAGCCACCGTGTCCGACGGCTCTCCGTCGGACGTTCCCCCTGCCTTCCAGGCGCTTAACGGCAAGAATGTGGCAGTGATCATCGGCAGCATACAGGACATTGCCGTTACCGATATGGCTCCCGATGCCAACATCCTGCGCATGACCAGTCAGACCGACCTGTTGGCGGCCTTAGAGAACGGCAAGGTGGATGCTGCGGGCGGTGAAAGCCTGACGCTGATGTTCAACAAGGAGTTGCTTGAGAAGGTGGATTCTGTGGGAGCAGGACTGACACCGATTCCGATAGGAGCCTGCTACCGACTTGACAACACCGAATTGCAGCAGGACTTCAACAGTTTCCTGGCCGAAATCCGCCGCGACGGTACCTACCAGCAGATTCTGGACCGCTGGAGCAATGCCGACGACCCCTCGGCCATGGACATTCCCCAACAACGCGGCACGGGGCGCACCCTGCGCGTAGCAACCTACCCCGCCATGCCGCCGTTTAATTTCATCAATTACGGAAAACCTTCGGGGCTGGAGCCGGAACTGCTGACGGAATGGGCCAACCGGCGTAACTGGCAACTGGAGTTCCTTATCATGGACTTCGCCGCACAGATACCTGCCGTGCAGACGGGCAAGGCCGACATGGCCATGGGAGCTATCAGCATCACGGAGGAGCGACAGAAACAGGTGCTCTTCTCCGACGGCTATATCGATTCGCACATCGTGCTGATGACGCGAAAGGGCGAGGCCGCCATACTTACAGAAGCCCACCCCCAACCCCTCCCAAAGGGAGGGGAAACTGGTATGCTCTACGGAGTAATAGTTCTCCTTCTGATATTATTATGTGCTGGTGCTTGGCTGTTTTTCCGCCGCAAACGTAGTAATACGTTACATTCAAATCCCCCCTCCCTTGGGGAGGGGAAGGGGGTAGGCATTCTCCACCTCCAGAAGAGTTATGGCGACTTCGACGTGTTGCGCGACATCACGACGGAAGTGCATCGCGGTGAGGTCATCTCCATCATCGGACCTTCTGGCACCGGCAAGAGTACCTTCCTGCGCTGCCTGAACCTGCTGGAGCAGCCCACCAGCGGCAGCATCATCGTCGATGGGGAGGATATACTCACTAAGGGCTATCCCGTCAACAGGCTACGTCAGAAGATGGGCATGGTGTTCCAGAGTTTTAATCTCTTCGAGCACAAAACCGTGCTGGAGAACGTTATCTTTGCCCCCTGTCAGCTGCACCACGAGCCTGAGGAAGAGGCACGCAAGGAGGGACTGGCACTGCTGCGCAAGGTAGGACTGGCCGAGAAGGCAGATGTCTATCCGTCGAGTCTCTCCGGCGGTCAGAAACAGCGTGTGGCCATCGCCCGCGCCCTGGCCATGAAGCCAGACGTCATTCTCTTCGACGAGCCCACGTCGGCCCTCGACCCGACGATGGTGGGCGAGGTGCTCAGCGTCATCCGTCAATTGGCCAAGGAGGGTATGACCATGCTCATCGTCACCCACGAGATGAAGTTTGCTCACGACGTCTCGACGCGCATCTTCTTTATGTACGATGGCTATATCCATGAGGACGGCTCGCCGGAGGTGATCTTCGAGAATCCCGTACACAGTGCCACCAAGGCTTTTATCCAGCGCATCCGCAAGGAATGGTTCGAGATCGAGGGGCCTGACTTCGATTTCCTGGGCATGCACTCTACGATGGGTGCCTTCTGCCACAAGTACGGCATTGCCGATAAACTGGAGACAGCAGAGCGGCTGACGGACCAGATGCTCGACGGCGCGATGGCCCAATATCGCCCCATCACCGTCCGCATCACCCATAGTGAGCTGTCGGGCGTCACCGCCCTCGACTTCATGGTGGAAAAGATGACTGCCACCCCGCTGACTGACGCACACCGCGCCGAACTCTCCGCAGAGTGCCGTCAGGTGATAGAGGAACCCACCAAGCGCGGCTTCCGTGTGAAACTAATTATATAGGGTCCTTAACTTTCGCAAGCTCTGCTTGCCTTGTAGATAAAAGGAGTTAGAAGAAGATAGAAGAAGATAGAAGGAGATAAAAAGACAAAAGTGATGAGGCGTTAGTGCTTCATCACTTTTTTGATTTCGCCGTTGGCATACCTTATTATATAAATAGGGCCGAGGTCGTAGAGGATTCTGTAGGGTTGGCGGTCGCTCAATTCGCGGATAGCCGTGGGCTGGTTGACGACAAAGCGGAAGGAGGCAAGGCCATCGTCGACTCTCATGTCGTAGAGCGACTTGTTCATCAGCTTCGTGCTGTCGGTATTGACATGGAAGAGCTCGGCTGCCGGCGACGAGGTGTTGGTGAGCGAGTCGTTCGCCTGATAAGGATACGCCCAACTACCAGGCAAAGAACTGTTGTCGGCAGGAAAGATAAGATAACGCTGACGATTGGGAGAGTTGGGCATTACCATGACGCTGGTCCAGATGGATGGATCGTAGTCGATATGGAAAACGACGATGCCACTGCCGGGAAGACTGGCGTCCCACCCTATCGGTTGTCGGTTTTCGACGAAATAGTACTCATCCTCGTATCCGTCGTTGCGGATCAGATACGCGTTGTTCTGGTCGGCCAAAGCAGGCATATGGGTGATGGTCGTCGTCTCTTTCAGTTCTGTGGGCTGGAGCCATCCCATGAGCCAACGCTCGTGGGCAGAATAGGCGGGAGGCTGGTAACCGCCACCATTGTAGTTGCCATAGTCCATCAGATCCCAGCCATAGACGTATTCCGTTTTGCCATAGTAAAAGTCGGGGAATCCGAAGCAATGGGTGTATTCGTGACAGATGGTGCCGAAAGAGCCGTAGTCGCCTCTTCTTGTCAGTTCCGCCAAAGCACAGTAGCAGTCGACCAGATAGGTCTTGTCGCCGGCAGGAACGGGAATGGGTTCACAATAGACTCCCGCCTGGCGATCCTTCTCGTGTTCGCTCATCCACCATTGGTGGGGCCAGATGGTGTCGCTTCCGCCACCATCGTTCATGCCGCGACCAGCATAGACGATGAGCAGTTGGTTGACGTATCCGTCGCCATTCCAGTCGTATCGGCCCCAGTCGATGTCGAGTGTCTTCAGTGAGTCCACGATGTCCTGGACCAGGTACTGCGAGTTCTCGTCGTCTTGAGCCGTGCTGGCATACTTGGACGCATCGCCGCTGACCTGTACATACACCAAGTCGAAGATGACATTGAATTCGCCGTAGCTCTGGGCAAGGAAATAATCGTGAACGGAACCGTAGAAAGGCTCTTCCGTCAGGTCGACGGTATTAAATATTTTGTCCCATTGCTCAACGGTGGCAGCTTCGTCGCCTATGAAAGAACGGTCGTTGAAAGCCACCAGTACTGTCAGTTGGTGGCGCTCGCCTTGATAGAAATTGCCACCGGGGATTCTGCCTTCACCGCCTCCGCGCCGCAGCATTGTCGTCTGCTGACGCGGTGTACCACGCCGGCAGCCTTGTTGTACGAAAGATTCCTGTGCCGCTGCCGTCATGGTGAACAGCAGCAGCAACAGAATCGTCAGAGTCGTCGATGGCTTCAGCATTCGTTATAACGTTATATCATAATGACGCTACTTGACAGCCGGGCACCAGGGCTTCAAGGTCTTGAAGAAGTCGTTGCCCTTGTCGTCGACGAGGATGAATGCGGGGAAGTCCTCGACCTCAATCTTCCAGACGGCCTCCATGCCAAGCTCGGGATACTCTACGCACTCGATGCTCTTGATAGAGCTCTGTGAGAGCACAGCTGCCACACCGCCGATGGTGCCGAGATAGAAGCCACCATGCTTCTTACAAGCCTCGGTGACAACATCCGAGCGGTTACCCTTGGCAATCATCACGAGCGATGCACCGTTAGCCTGGAACTCGTCCACGTAGGGGTCCATACGGTTAGCGGTAGTCGGGCCCATCGATCCACAAGGATAGCCCTCGGGAGTCTTAGCGGGTCCGGCATAGAGCACGGGGTACTTCTTGAAGTAGTCGGGCATACCCTCGCCAGCATCCAAACGAGCCTTCAGCTTAGCGTGAGCAATGTCGCGAGCCACAATGATGGTTCCCTTCAGGTTGACGCGGGTCGAGACAGGATACTTGGAGAGTTCCTTGCGTACAGCATCGATACCCTCGTTCAGGTCGATCTCGATGCCCTTACCACCCTCGCCCGGACGGCGCAGCTCCTCGGGAATGAGCTCGGTGGGGTTAGCATCCATCTGCTCCAACCAGATACCGTCGGCATTAATCTTGGCCTTGATATTACGGTCGGCAGAGCAGCTGACGCCCATACCGATAGGACAGCTGGCGCCATGACGCGGCAGACGGATGACGCGGATGTCGTGAGCCAGATACTTACCACCGAACTGAGCACCGAGACCAATCTTCTGAGCCTCAAGGATCAGCTTCTGCTCGAGGTCGACATCGCGGAAGGCACGACCTGTCTCATCGCCTGTTGTGGGCAGACCGTCGTAGTACTTGATAGAAGCAAGCTTAACTGTAAGCAGGTTCTTCTCGGCTGATGTACCTCCGATAACGAATGCGATGTGGTAAGGAGGACATGCTGCTGTACCCAGCGACTTCATCTTCTCTACCAGGAATGGGATGAGCGTACCCTCGTTCTGGATGGTAGCCTTGGTCATGGGGTAGAAATAGGTCTTGTTGGCAGAGCCACCACCCTTGGCCACCATGACGAAGCGGTACTCAGCACCCTCGCAGGCCTCGATATCAATCTGTGCGGGCAGGTTGCAACGGGTGTTCACCTCGTCGTACATGTTCAGAGGCGCATTCTGCGAGTAGCGCAGGTTGTCCTGGGTGAAGGTGTTGAACACACCCAGTGAGAGTGCCTCTTCATCCTCGAAGCCGGTCCAGATCTGCTGACCCTTCTCACCGTGGATGATGGCAGTACCCGTGTCCTGACAGAAAGGCAGAATGCCCTTGCAAGCCACCTCGGCATTGCGCAGGAACTGCAGGGCTACGTACTTATCGTTCTCAGAGGCCTCAGGATCGGTCAGGATCTTGGCCACCTGCTCGTTGTGCTCGCGACGCAGCATGAACTCCACATCGTGGAAAGCCTGCTGGGCCAAGAGCGTGAGTGCCTCTTTCGACACCTTCACTATCTGCTTACCTTCAAACTCGGCGGTTGTCACGCCTTCCTTACTCAACAGACGATACTTGGTCTCGTCTTTACCCACCTGAAACATGGGGGCATACTTGAATTCAACTGATTTTGCCATATTCTTCTAAGTATTTGTTTTTAGCTTGTATTTTGCAAAGTTACAAATAAATGAGCAAGAATCCGTTTTTTTATTGTTAATCTAATTAAAAACCACTGAAATATGATTCTTTTTATATACCTTTGTAGCATAAAACACTAACAAAACAGACAAAAGCGAAATGAAAAAGCAACTATTAACGACTTTGCTGCTTACCGTAGTGACGCTAGGAACGACCGCCCAAAGCGTCATGGACATCAACACCAAGAAACTGGGAGCACCCATTCAGTCGACCATGTACGGCATCTTCTTTGAAGACATCAACTACGCTGCCGACGGCGGACTCTATGGCGAGCTCATCAAGAACCGTTCGTTCGAATTTCCGCAGCACCTGATGGGCTGGCAGGCCTTCGGATGTGTCGACGTGAAGGACGACGGTCCCTTTGCACGCTGTCCGCATTATGTGGAGTTGAGCGTCCCCGACCACAAGGACCGTCGCACGGGTCTGACCAACGAGGGCTACTTCGGCATTGGTGTGAAGAAAGGCGAGCAGTACCGTTTTTCTGTCTGGGCAAAGGCTCCCAAGGGCAATGGCACCATCCGCGTGCAGCTGATTAACGAGAACTCGATGGACGAGCGTCAGCAGTTTGCCGAACAGACGCTGGATATCACCTCTGCAGACTGGAAAAAGTATACGCTGACGCTGACGTCGCCCCTGACGCTGAAGCATGCCAAGCTGCGCATCTTCCTGAAGGGTGCCAACAGTGTGGCACTGGAACACATCTCGCTGTTTCCCGTCAATACCTTCAAGAATCGTGAGAACGGCATGCGTCGCGACTTGGCACAGGCATTGGCCGACCTGCATCCCGGCATCTTCCGTTTCCCTGGCGGATGTATTGTAGAAGGTACCGACTTGGACACCCGCTACCAGTGGAAGAACACGGTGGGCCCCGTCGAGAACCGTCCGTTGAACCAGAACCGCTGGGAGCACACCTTCGACTACCGTTACTATCCTGACTACTATCAGTCGTATGGATTGGGATTCTTTGAGTTCTTCCAGCTCTCAGAGGACATTGGTGCAGAACCGCTGCCCATCCTGAGCGTAGGTCTGGCCTGCCAGTATCAGAACTGGGAGAAGGAATCGGCCCATGTTCCCATGAACGAGCTGCAGCCCTACATCGACGACTGTCTGGACCTCATCGAATTCGCCAATGGTCCTGCCGACTCGAAATGGGGTAAGGTACGTGCCGACATGGGACACCCGGAGCCCTTCAACATGAAGTATATCGGTGTGGGCAACGAGCAATGGGGCGAGTTCTACTACGAGCGTCTGAAGCCCTTCGTGGCTGCCATCCGCGCCAAATATCCCAACATCAAGATTGTGGGCACCAGCGGTCCTGTTCCTGAGGACGTGCCCAACAACACCTACCGCTTCGAAGACGGTTGGAAAGCCATGAAAGCCCAGAAGGCTGACCTGGTGGACGAACACTACTATCGTGACGAGCAGTGGTTCCTGACGCATGGACTGCGTTACGACACGTACGACCGCAAGGGTCCGAAGGTCTTTGCCGGCGAGTATGCCTGTCACGGCAAGGGCAAGAAGTGGAACCACTATGAGGCCGCCCTTCTGGAAGCCGCCTTCATGACGGGTTTCGAGCGTAATGCCGATGTGGTTCACATGACGACCCCTGCCCCACTCTTCGCCCATGTCGACGGCTGGCAGTGGCGCCCGGATCAGATCTGGTACGACCAGACGCAGATGTTCAAGACGGTGAGCTACTACGTGCAGCAGCTGTATGCCACCAATGCCGGCACCCACGTGCTGCCGCTGACCATGACGCCTGCAGGCAAGAAAGCCAAGCCTCAGCCTGTGGCAAACTTAGAAGGACAGAATGGCTTGTTTGCCTCTGCCGCCTTCGACAGTAACGCTGGCGAGGTAATTGTCAAGGTAGCCAACACGTCGCGCACTGCCCAGCCTGTGCAGCTGAACCTGGCTAATATGACGGGAGCGACATCAGCCCGCACCATCACCCTGAGCCACAGTGGTATGGACGACGAGAACAGCATCGAGCATCCCGAGCTCATCACGCCGAAGGAGGGCAGCGTGGCCTGTACCAGCGAAAAGAAGCAGCTGGTCATTACCGACCAACTGCCTCCTATGTCGTTCCGCATCTATCGCGTGAAGAAGTCTTCGATTTAATATCCCCAATAAGACAATGTTAGAAGTCTTCGGAATTAATATCCGAAGACTTCTTTTTGTGTCAGACGCTTGATGGGACCTATCTTCTCCAGCGCCTTCATATCGAGTTCCTTCTCGTCGCCGAGAATGATGTAGCGATAGGCCTTGTTGGCCATGTGCTGCTGCTCGAAGTCCACAATGTCCTGCAGCTTCATGGCGGGCAGGGCGTTGTACACCTTCTCGTTCAGATCGTAGTCAATGCCCTTGCGCTGGGCCACGATATAGGCGTTGAGGACGCCCGACTTCGTGGTACGCTGGCTGGCCAGCTGCTTGGTCAGCGCATCCTTGGCAATCTGGAAGGCTGCCTCGCTGGCAGGCATCTGGTTCAGGATGACATGGAACTGGTTGACAGCGTCCATCATCTTGTCGTTCTGCGTGATGATATAGGTCTGACAGAACTCCTTGTCGCCTTTCTTGTCGGGGGTCACGTAGTAGGCCGCAGCACTATAGGCCAGTCCACGGGCCTCGCGCAGTTCCTGGAACACGATGCCGTTCATGCCTCCGCCGTAATACTCGTTGAACAGGTCGACGACACCCTCCTGTTCCGGATTCCAGTCGAGGCCTTCGTTGTGGTACATCACCATATAGATGTTCTTGGCATCGTAAGGCGCTATCAGCACCTCGTTCTCCGCAGCCTGCTGGCGCACGTAAGGCTTACCCTTGGGCACATCGGCCAGCTGCTTGGCAGTCTGGTGCTTGGCATCGAGCACTTTCGACAGTTCCTCGGGAGTCAGTTTGCCGTAATACAGCACGCTGTGCTTGAAGTTCTTCAGTCCGGCCAACAGCGAAAGCAACTGCTGAGGATTGGTCTGACGGAGCTGCTCTTCCGACATGACATTGCGCGTGCCGTTATGAGGGCCATACATGGCATAATTCACCAGATACTGGAAATTGGTTCTCTGGTCTTTCTTCGCATCGTCACGGCCTTTCAGCACCAGGTCGACATACTGGTCGTACGAGGCCTTGTCGCCCTTCGACTGATTGAGCACCTCTTCCAACAGAGCCAGCGCCTGTGGCATCTGCGACTGCAGACCCGTGAGCGTGATGTTCATATTGTCGGGATTCACATTGACGGAGTAGCTGCAAGCCATCTTGTAGAACTCCTGCTGAATTTGGGCCTGTGTGTGCTTTTGCGTGCCTACATAGTCCAGATAGTCGGCAGCAATGGCATAACGGTTGTCGTCCTGCGTTCCGAACTCATAGCGGAACACCAGCGTAAAGAGGTCGTTCTCCACGTTCTGCTTGTACAACAGCGGCAGGTGGCGCTTCGTCTCGGTCACCGTCAGGTCCTTCTTGAAGTCCACGAAGACGGGCTGTATGGGTTCCACCTTCGACTGCTGGATGTCCTGTACGAAGCGGCTCACCAGGTCGCGGTTGGTGGGAATGGGCGTAATGGCGGGCTTGTCAATCTTCTTCTGCAACGTGTCCGTACCCTGTGTCTTGAACACGGTGGCATAGCCATCGGTAAAGAAACGGTTGGCGAAACTCACAATCTGCTCCTTGGTCATCTTTGACATGCGGTCTAGCCGATGGACCTGTTGTTCCCACGATGTGCCTTCGATGAACGATGACATGTGCTGGCGGACGCGCCACATGTTGTTGTCGAGTGCCTTCTGATAGCTGAGTTTGTTGTTGTTGATAACTGATGGCAGCAAATCGTCAGAGAAGTTACCCTTCTTCAGATTGTCCAGCTCTGCCAGCATCAGTGTGCGAACCTCCTCAAGTGTCTGTCCGGGCTTGGGCATACCGATGAGCAGGAATGACGAATAGTCCTGCTGAGCCTGCATACCGGCCTGAGCCACCTGCACCTGCATGTTCTGATTGAGGTTCAGGTCGAAGATTCCGGCTTTGCCGTTGCTGAGCATGTCGCTAATGACGTCGAGCGTGTCGCATTGCAGGTCGCTGGCTTTGTTGGCCAGCCATCCTATCCATACCTGCTCGGCCTGCTGACCGATGATGGTGGTGTCGGCAGGAGCTGTCAGCGGACGCTGCACGGGGAATACGGGCTGAGAGACGTCGGCACCGGGCTTCCACAGTCCGAAGTAGCGGTCGATGACGGCGATGGTCTTGTCGGGGTCGAAATCGCCCGCCATACAGATGGCCACGTTGTTGGGCACATACCACTTATTGAAATAGTTCTTGATGTTGGTAATCGAGGGGTTCTTCAGATGCTCCTGCGTACCAATGGTGGTCTGCGTGCCGTAGGGGTGCGTGGGAGTCAGTTTTTTGCCCAGCGCACTCCATATCTTGTCGCCGTCTTCGGTCAAATAGATGTTGTACTCCTCGTAGACGGCCTCCAACTCGGTATGGAAACCGCGAATCACCATGTGCTGGAAACGGTCGGCCTGAATCTTCGCCCAGTTCTCGATTTCGTTCGAGGGGATGTCCTCGACGTAGCACGTCACATCGTTCGAGGTGAAGGCATTCGTACCCTCGGCTCCGATGGCAGCCATCAGCTTGTCGTACTCGTTGGGAATGAAGTACTGGGCGGCCACCTGACTCACCGAGTCAATCTCGTGGTAGGCCTGCTTTCTGGCCTCGGGGTCGGTGAGCTTGCGGTAAGCCTCGTAGCGCTGTTCGATCTCGTCGAGCAAGGGAGCCTCCGCCGTTGGGTTGGTGGTACCAAACTGCTTGGTTCCCTTGAACATCAGGTGCTCCAGGTAGTGTGCCAGACCGGTTGTTTCAGCAGGGTCGTTCTTGGAACCCGTCCGCACGGCAATGTAGGTCTGAATACGCGGTTTCTCCTTGTTCACACTCAGATACACCTTCAGTCCGTTATCCAACGTGTAGATGCGCGTCTTCGTCTGATCCGCCTCCAACGTCTGATACTTGTAATCCTTCGCCTGTGCGCTCATTCCGAGCACCACCAATAAGCTAGTTAGAAAGAATTTCATTGTCATTCGTTCAATTCGTATAATTCGTGTTCGTTACTTAATCTTCGTAATCTATTTCATGATCCAGCTTCGAGATAAAGTCATCGTACACCTCCTGCTCGACGTCGCCCATGGCGAATTCCTTCTGGGCATCCTTACGGATTTCGGCAATCCACGCACGACGGGCCTTGACGTAATCCTCACGGATGCGCTGCATGGCCTGCTCAGTCAGTTCGTCAATGCCGTAGTAGTCCAGAATCAGTTTGTACGTCCACGCCCACTGGTACACGCGGTAGTTGGCGTCGATGTCGTAGAAGCGCTGCAACACCTCGCGGATGCTCTCCAGCGAACCGTTCTTGATGTCGTCGATGAGTCGCTGTTCCTCGCTCTGAGGCAGCAGCAGACCACTCAGGTCAATCCACTCACCCTCACCTACGGTCGATGTGGGCTTGCCCAGCCATCCGCCCTTCACGGCACGTTTCAGCACGGCACCCATATAGATGCGCAGGGCGATGTCGTAGTATTTGATACCCTTGCGCAGCGACGAGGCATTGATGATGTATTCGTGGTAGTTGTACGATGACACGTTGTCGCCACCTGCCTGACGCAGTGCCTCCAAGATCTTCTTGCCCTGCACAATCTCGCCAACGGTGAACGGCGACAGCCAGTCGAAGTTGATGACACTCTTGCGGCACGACGGGGCACGCTTGTCGCGCTTGGGCCACTTCTTGATGTCGCGATACAGTCCCACCGTCGTGATGTTACGTCCTGGTACGATATACATCGTCTCACCGTATGCCATCAGATAGGCAAAGGGCAGGCAGCGCATGTCGGGATGGTTCATCAGTTTGCCGAAACAGACAGAGAAGGCACCGATCTTGGCAGGCATCAGCACGTAGGCTCCCGAGGCCGTCTTCGTACCACGCTCCAGCGTACCGTAGTGCAGCGGACCCATCTTATAGGCATGGTTCGAGAAGTTGGTGTTCGAACCGGCATTGTAGAACGAGAATTCACCACCAATCAGCAGCGAGCTCTTGTGGTGCGATGCCGAGAACGGTCCGCAGAAGGCAGCACAGGCCTCACCGTTGGCCATATAGGAGTTGGCAAAGAACACCGAGGCCTCCGCCGTGAATCCGTTCGTAATCTGACAAGCCTCACCCACAAAGCAGTCTTGCATCTTCACCGAGTTGGTAATCGAGCAGCCATTCGAAATGATTGAGTTCTCGCAGATGACACCCGTGCCAATATATACCGAGGCATCATTCGACGACAGAATGGTACAGTCGCTCAGGCGTGCAGCACCATTGATTTCGCAGTCGTCCTTTACCACCGTATTGGTAATTTCCTTCGAGTTGATAATCTTCACACCATTACCCAGCGTACTCTTCTCCGGACGCGAGAAACGGATCTCCTCGTTGATGAGTCGGATAATCGAGTCCTTCAGCTGCTTGTCGTTGAAGTGCTTCACCATGAATGCAGCCAGTTGCGAGTTCAGGTCGTGGAACAACATCACGTTGCCGTCGCCCATCTCGTTCAGCACACTCACCAGATGGCCCTCACCATAGGTAGCGCCCTCGGTAGTCTCCATCGTCGACACGTTCGAAATATAGCAGTCATTACCGATGATATAGTTGTTGATGAAGTTGCCGATTTTCTCAATAAGACAATCGTCGCCCACCGTCACATTGCGCAGTGTGGCATCGTTGATACCCGAATGTTTGGTGAAGCCCTTGGCCACCTCGACCATCTTTTCGAACTTACCCAGGCGGATATCGCCGTAGAATACCACACGGTGGAAATTATAGGGGCGGAAGTCTTCGGCCACCTTGACCCTGTTCCAGTCCTCGGCCCAACAGCTATTGCCCTCGAGCGCCTGAATTTCCTCTTGTGTCAGTTGTCTGTAATCTCTCATAATTCTATCTTTTATTGGTTCAAATATACATTTTTGAATGTTGAGTGTTGAATGTTGAATGATTCTCCTCATTCCACATTCATCATTCCTCATTTATTTCATACAGGAAGTCATTATACGGATACTTCTGCACATGCAGCTCGCGCACTCGCTTATACAGTATTTCGCGCAACTCGTCGATATTCTCTTTCTTCTTCGCCGAGATAAACAGGCACTCCAGATAGTGCTGATTCTCGCCAGTGCGGGCCATCCACGTCTGCTTCAGATCGTCCAACGAGATATTCTCCTTCGTGGGCTCCGTCAGGTCGTCTTCGTCCTGCGGCGTCCATGTGTAGGCGTCAATCTTGTTGAATACCAGCATCGACGGTTTGTCGGCGCAACCCAAATCGGCCAGTGTCTTCTCCACCACCTGTATCTGTTCCTCGAAGTCGGGGTGCGAGATGTCTACCACATGCACCAGCATATCGGCCTCGCGCACCTCGTCCAGCGTCGACTTGAAGCTTTCTACCAAATCGGAGGGCAGCTTACGGATGAATCCTACCGTATCGGCTAACAGGAACGGCAGGTTGTCGATGGTCATCTTCCGCACCGTCGTGTCCAGCGTGGCAAACAGCTTGTTTTCTGCAAACACGTCGCTCTTGGCCAGCAGGTTCATCATCGTCGACTTACCCACATTCGTATATCCCACCAGCGCCACACGGATCAGTCGTCCGCGGTTCTTGCGTTGCGTGGTCTTCTGCTTGTCAATCTCTACCAGGCGTTCCTTCAGCAACGAGATGCGCTGACGGATGATGCGCTGGTCCATTTCCAGCTGCGTCTCACCAGGACCACGAAGTCCTACGCTTCCCTTGCCACCGCCACTACCTGATCCGCCACCTTGTCGTTCCAAGTGGGTCCAAAGGCGTTGCAGTCGGGGCAGCATGTAGCGGTATTGCGCCAGCTCCACCTGCGTTTTAGCTTCTGCCGTCTGGGCGCGCATGGCAAAGATGTCGAGAATCAGACTTGTACGATCCAGTATCTTGACCTTCAGTTCGCCCTCGATGTTACGGATTTGCTTGGCACTCAACTCGTCGTCGAAAATCACCATTCCCACGGGTTGCGGACAATCCTCGTCACCCGTTACGACTATCGAACCGTCAAAGCCGCGATGGTCGTCCATCCACTCATCGTAGGCATCCTCTTGTTGTTTGATATATTGCTTGATTTCCTCGAGCTTACCCTTGCCCACATACGTCACCTGACTTGGGCCCTGCACCTTCTGCGTAAAGCGCTTCACGGTCACGGCACCGGCAGTATCGGCCAGGAATTCCAGCTCGTCCAGATATTCTTTTGTCTTGGC
>Ga0310694_10002069_pt1 | contig 21270 bp, 7 predicted proteins | sample 174DNAGHGhighgp2_FD_203884 | JGI IMG/M metagenome (GOLD analysis project Ga0310694, IMG submission 203884) | Sheep rumen microbial communities from Palmerston North, Manawatu-Wanganui, New Zealand - 1742 DNA GHGhigh gp2 (v2) (version 2) | ecosystem: Host-associated > Mammals > Digestive system >... | reverse complement strand
CATGACGCCGTGTAACTATTTTGTTATGAGGAATCAGGAGGCGTTCAGTACTATTATCACCCCCTCCCCCCTACGGGGTACTCCCCCTCAGGAGGGGGAGACGGGAAAGGTAGAACAGACCCCTCAGTCACAGGCTTCATGCCCCTCCGTCTCCGCCAGTGGCGGCAAGGCTCCACTGGAGCCTTGCTCATCCCCTGTCTCAGGGGATGAGCAAGATAGTACACGCTTACAGGTGGATTGGGAGCGGTTGGTGCTGAGCGAGGGACCGGTGGCACCGGTGGCTTTCGGGGCACCGGAGGTGGCGGACGGGACGACGCTCGTCGTGCCTTTCGAGCGCAACCCGCTGCATGTGCGGGCCGACAACTACGACCGCGTGTACATATATGTCTACTGTCCTGAGATTGAGCGCGGTTTCTTCTCGGCGCCGGTCTACCGCCGCGAGCAGCGTCTCGCCGTGGTGCTGCCCGAGAGCTTCGCCGGCCGCGAGGTGCAGCTGTGGGGCATGGTGCAGGACGCCGCCGGCCGCTGGTCGCAAACGCTTTATATTGGGCATGGGCCGATAGAAAATACTGAAACGGAGACACACCCCTCCGTCTCCGTCGCAGGCGGCGGAGCCACCTCCCCTCTGTCTGGCTCCAACGGAGACATGGCCTGCGACCGCAGTGGAGCAAACTTAGGGGAGGAGTTGAATGGAAGGGGCGGAGCCCTAGGAGAGAAACAGAATAGAAACAATATCAACAAGATAAACTATGAAACAGACGATAGCAATGATGGCAGTACTGCTGCTCGGCACGGTGACGTGGGGGCAGCGGGTGGTGACGGACTCGGCGTGGCGGAAGGACGTGAAGACGGTGCTGCTGACGCGCAGCGGCGTGGAGCTGGAGGCTCCTGTGCTGACCCTGGGGAGCGCTGAACGGCTGCTGCTGCAGTTCGACATTCTGGCCGATGAAGGCGAGAACCTGCGATACAGCATAGCGCACTGCGACGCCAACTGGCGGCGCGACAACCTGGAGCCCTACGACTTCATCTCGGGCTTCGAATACGGCGAGATCGAGAATATCGAGTTCTCGTTCACCACGTTGCGCCCCTACGTGCACTACCACCAGATGCTGCCGGCGAAGTACACGCAGTTCACCCACTCGGGCAACTACCTGCTGGCGGTGACCGACGAGGAAGGCGACACCCTGCTGACGCGGCGCTTCTGGGTGCAGGAGGGCAGCGTGGGGGTGAGCGCCGAGGTGACACGTCCCTACGACGGCATGGGCATCAAGCAACGGCAGGAGGTAGACGTGAAAATTGAAAATTCAAAATTGAAAATTGAAAATTTCTCTGCTCCGCAGTTGCGGCCGGAGTGGGAGCGGGTGCTGGTGCAACAGAACGGACGACAGGACAACGCGCGGTGGCTGACATTCAGCGGATACGACGGCGCGAGCCTGTGCTACCGCTATCGTCAGGAAAATGTCTTCTACGGCGGCAACACGTTCCGCTATTTCGACGCCTGCAACCTGCGTGCGCCGATGTACAACGTGCAGCGCATCGAGGAATACGGCGGCGAGGTGTTCGCCCTGCTGCGTCCCGAAGAGGACCGGTCAAGAAAACACTACCTCAGCGAGACGACGCTGAACGGCGGCATGAAGGTGAACGCCATGGACCGCAACAACCCGACGCTGGAGGCAGAATACGTGTGGGTGAACATCAACCTGCCCATGGCACAGCCGTGGCTCGACAAGAGCGTCTACGTGGTGGGACAGCTGACAGACTGGAAGCTCGACTCGACGAGCCGCATGGAGTACCAACCCGAGTTCAAAGCCTATGTGAAGCGGCTGCTGCTGAAGCAGGGGTACTATGCTTATCAGTTGCTGACGCAGAGCCCTCAATCAGGTAGTGCGACGGAGACGCTGGAGGGCGACCATACGGAGACGCCGAACAGCTACACCATATACGTCTATCACCGTGAGCCGAGTGATTTGGCCGACAGGCTGGTGGCGGTGAGGAGAATTAAGAATTAAAAATTAAAAATTAAAAATTAAGAATTAAGAATTTTGTCTAGGCCGACGATTGATAGCGCTTGGTCGTTTTCGTCGACGGTGACTAGGACGTATTGTCTCTCGATACGTGAGAGGCCTAGGTCTTTGAGGTAGTCGCTGACTAACTTTGAGTGACTGGGTTGCTGGGTGACTGAATGGCTGGGTGACTTAAGGCGGATGCGGTCGCCGGGGCGCCAGGGGCGGACTCCCCCACCCCGCCGCTGAAGCGGCACCCCTCCCTCAGGGAGGGGACGAGAATGAATGGGGCCTTCAGGCGTCACCACTGGAGGGAGGGGACGAGAATGGATGGGGCCTTCAGCCGTTTCCACTGGAGGGAGGGGATGGGGCGCGATGAGGAGGTGGCCTTGGTGGAGTTCGGCGACATGCGTCGGGGAGTGGAAGAGCTTCCCGTTTTCTTTGGCCTCGAGGATATCGGAGACCTGGGAGGCGTTGAAGCCGTAAGGACTGATAATCTCAAAAATCAGGGAGTGAAGGGGAGTGAGAGGGAGTGAGAGGGAGTAAGTGGACAATAGTGCCGGAAGGTCGATGGAAAGTATTTCTATGGGGAGATTGGTGAGGAGTGATGAGTGATGAGTGATGAGTGATGATCGGAGTTGCTCTATATATTCCTTATATAATAGTTCGGTGTCGTGGAGGCGCTCGATATTGGCGGCCATGGTGGTGTCGACAGAGGGGTAGAGCTCGCGCAGCAGGGGCATGAGGCGATGGCGTATCTGGTTGCGGCGTGCGTCGAGTTCGGCATTGGTGTGGTCCTCGACATAGTCGAGGTGGTTTTCCTCTATGTACGCGTCAATTTCCGCCCGAGAGAACGACAATAGCGGCCGAATAATTCTTAATTCTACATTCTTAATTCTTAATTCCGAAACAGGTCGTATGCCGTGCAGGCCGGCGATGCCGGTGCCGCGGAAGAGGTTGAGGAAGAAGGTCTCGATGGAGTCGTCGCGGTGGTGGGCGGTGGCGACGGGCGTGAGGAGTGATGAATGATGAGTGATGAATGATGAATGTTGAATGATGAGTTGGGCGAAGTAGTCGTAGCGGAGGTGGCGGGCGGCTTCCTCGATGCTTTGACTGTGGGCGGCGGCGTAGGCGCGTGTGTCGAAATGTGCCACATGGCATTCGACGCCGTAGCGTTCCGCCAGCCGGCGGACGAACGCCTCGTCGCGGTCGCAGTCGCCAGGGCGCAGGTTGAAGTTGCAGTGGGCTATAGCGAAGGGTATGCCGGCGCGGTGGAAGAGGTCGGCCATGCATACGGAGTCGCGGCCGCCGCTGACGGCCAAGAGTACAGCCTCACCCCCACCCCCTCTCCCTGAAGGAGAGGGGAGCAGGTGATTCTGTTCGATATAGCTTATGAAGCGGTCGAGCATCAACGCATGATCATTTTCTTCATCAGGCGCTGGCCGTCGACCTCGATGCCGTAGTAGTAGAAGCCGGCGGGGTAGGCGTCCATATTGATGGTGATCGACTGGGGGCCTGCGCCGTAGCGGCGTTCCATGCTGTTGACCACATGGCCCATGGCGTCGATGACGAAGAAGCGCACATTGGCAGGAGAGGGAAGGCTGAAGGGGATGGTGGTGAAGCCGCTGAAGGGGTTGGGGTAGTTCTGGTCGAGGGTGAGCTTGAGGTCGTCGACAACGGGGGCGTCGCTGGGGTCGTAGTAGTTGATGACATCGACGACGGTGGTCTCGTTGTTGGTGGTGTTGGATTCACCCATCAGGACAACACGTCCGCTGCCCACATAGGTGCGGGTGGGGCTCTTGGGAACACGGTTCCTCTCGGGCTCCTGCTGGGTGTTCTCGAGTTCGATATGCACGGTCTCGCCGGCATGGATCATCGCATAGGTATTGAAGGAGAGCGGTACATTGTTGACGGTGCCGCGAATCTGGATAGGCGTGATGGGGAGGAGCGTGAGGTTACCGTTGTTGCGTATCTGTATGAAGGTACGGCAGAGCGGGCCTGCATTCTCCTCGACGATGACGCGCTGCACCTCGAGGTCGATGTACTGTGTGGCGATGACCGAGGTGGTGTCGTTGGCGGGGTCGTTGTCGCCCTGGATGTGGACGAAGCCTGTGACCGTCGGGTACCTGGCCGGACGTGTCGGGAGCGTCATATTGAAGACATGGTAGCCCGTGGTGAGTGCCGGGATAGGCTGTGCACGGTAGTAGGTCTCGCGGTAGGTAGTGTTGGTGTCGTTGTCGATGTAGAAGCCCACCTCGAAGTTGTTGGCGCCGCGTGCGCCACGGTTGTCGATGACGAGCTCGAAGCGCACCTCGTTGAAGTCGGAGGTGTCGACAATGACGGCGGTGGCGGCGAGGTCGGTAACCGAGGAGATGCCCTCGACATGCTTCGTAACGGTGTCGTTGTAGACATACTCGTTGGAGTCACACTTGGCGATACCGGTGAGACGCATGATACCCATGGCGGCGTGCAGCTTGTGATGGAAGGTGTAGTTGAAGTATTCCATGGACATGAGCGGACGGCCGAGGTAGTCGGAGAAGTTGACGTCCTCGTCGATGCGGTTGCGGCCGTTGACGAGATAGGAGAGGCGTGCCGTGGTAAGGGGCTGCTGTCCGAAGTTACGGATGCGTAGGGTGACGGTGACCGTGGTGTCGCCCGCGATGACCGAAGAGAGCGGGTAGATGAAGGAGTGGGCGCTGATGTCGTTGTTCAGCGGGTAGAGGCTGTAGGTGCGGGTGCACGTGTCGTTGTCGCGGTAGAGGTCATCGCCGGTAAGGTTGGTGAAAGCCTTGATATCGAAAGTCTCGGGGTAGTCGCTGGTGATGACGAAGGGCGAGGTGAAGAGGAAGGTGTCGAGACCACCGTTAGGCGGGATAGCGCAGGTGGCATTGAGAATCTTGGGCAGGTTGGTGCCATAGTGGATATATCCCAGCTGGATGCTGCGCAGGGTATCGTAGCCGTAGTTCCTGACGACGACCTTGGGATAGATGGTCTGACCGTAGGAGGGGTTCTGAGGCTCGATGATAGCCACGACGCCGCAGTCGATCTGACGCTGGGCGCGGCCCAGGTAGAAGTCGTCGATGGCGCAGCCCTCGCCGTATGCCGAGGTGGCGGAGGTGCCGATGGGCGTGCGGTAGACGAAGCGGAACTGGAGATGCTCGTTGAAGTCATCGGAGACTTGCTGTGTCTTGAACCAGTAGCGGTTGTAGCTGCTGCCGCTGGTGGTATTGTCGAAGACACGGTCATCGTCGTTGTTGTACCAGTTGGTAGTAGAGTCGGCGTCGAGTTTGATCCACTTGTTCTCGTAGCTATAGAACTCGACCGTCAGCGAGCTGCCGTTGATGAGGTTGCGGCGGAGGTAGAAGGCGAGGGTGTCGGCCTTAAGCTGTGAGATGTTGATAATCGGGCTATAGAGGTAGCTGACATTGCCGCGCTTACCGCTGACGATATTGTTCTCGATGTCGGTAACCCAGGCGTTGGCGTCGGAATAGGCGTTACGCAGGTAGCGTGTCTTGTTGGGAGTGCCGAGTTGCCAGTAGTTATGGGTGAAGAGGTTTCTGCCTGTGGGAGCATACCATCCATCGTTGACTTCGAATTGGTCGTTGAGAATAACGGTGGTCTCCCCGAAGCGGTAGTACTCCTGGATGATGGTATCGTTGGCGTAGTTCTCGTCGCCCTCGACGTTATGGTATACATGGAGCGTACTGAGACCATAGGGGAAGGCGTGAGGCGGCAGGCTGACGATAGCGCTGCGGCCGGGATAGACGGTGCCGGTGTAGGTGACGGTACCGGCGACAGTTGTGTCGGCGGGGTCGTTGTTCCTGGAGTCGAAGTAGTAGGTGAAGGTGGGGTTGGTTACCGCCATGGAGCCCTTGTTGGCGAAGCGGAAGGAGACGGTCTTGGCGAGTTCGTCGCGGATGAGGTAGCTGCGGGGGCTGACAATCTGCGCAACGGCAATATCCGTGGGATTGACATGCTCGTCGACGAAGAGCAGGAAGTCGAGGGTGTGGCCGTCCTTATCGGCGGGGACGCCGGTATAGGGATTGGTGCCATCAGCGATGTCCTCATAGGCAGCGACAGCAATACGCATACGCATATAGCCCAGCGAGGCATTGTTGGCGATGGAGAGCAGGGTGCGGAAGGCCTGGTCGTTATAGAAGGCCTCGCCGGAGATAAGCGTCTCGTCAGCGGTGAAGGTGCCGCTACGGTTGTAGTCGATGAAGACCCATACCTTGCAGCGTTCACGCTGGTTCTCGGCGTTGGCGGGAGTCACCTCGAGGATGAGCGAGTCTGTGAGACCGCGTGTGACATGCAGGACGGGGTAGTCGCGGGTGGCGACATTGTAGGTGCCGAGGACCGTAAGGCCACGCTGCAACGGCGGCATGTCGAGGTCAATCTCATTGAAGGAGATGCGTGTCACATCGAACGAGGGATCGCCCGACTGGGAGGGATTATACGTGCTCTCAGCAAGAGAGCTGAAGGTATATGCCGTACGGAGGGTGTCGTTGCGACGGACGTCGTCGGAGGGCAGGTCGGTCCATACGTTGAGGGTGTAGTTCTGGGCAGTGGTGGGAGTAGTGATATTGAGCAATTGTCTGAAGGTAAATTCATAGGGTTGGTCGGGAGCGACGGTAGCCCTGATAGTGTCGGTAATGGTCTGCACCACAGTGTTACCCCTCTTGAGCTGGAAGGTGATGGGAATATTGCTCTGTGCGCTGGTACCGTAGTTGTTGACACGTACACGCACGGTATCGTTCTCCATATAGACGCGGCTTCCCAGCGGAGCGAGGACATCCTCGATAGCCATGTCGTTGGGTATACGCGGAGCCATTCTGACAGTCACTTTGGAGAAGTGGCTTGGGCAGCCTTTAGCGGATTGGCAGTTGAGGTAGTAGACCGCAGAGTCGAAATATTGCGGGGTATTGGTCCAAAGTGTCGAGGCGTTGTACTTGGCCGCAGTGTAAGGCGTCTGCAAATAGTTAGTGGCAGGGAAGAATATGATGGAGCTGGTTGAGTCGTTGTACCAACGGATGGGGATGGAGTTCTCCTGCGAGGCTCTGACGGCACCCCAAGTGCCGTAGTCCAAGACGGTGTCGTAGCCCACTGGCGGCACGGGAGTGAAGTAGGAGTTGATGGTGGAACCGGCAATTGTGTCGTTATGGGGAAGGACATCGAGGTCGTGGTGGCACCAGCCCTTGATACGTATAGTGAGGTCGGCAGCCAAGCCCGTAGGATAGAGGTTGACGCTCGTGGGCATCGCAAGGGTGAGTTCGTTGTTGATGAGGAGTTGGTTGGGGAAGGTGATGTCGGCCTCGACGGTGTCGGGCATGGTGGAGACAGTGGTGCCGACCGGCGTGAGGATTTGCGGCAAGAAACCAATCCTCACCGGGGTACCCATCGTGATAGGTTTGAAGCCCACGTTCTTGACTTTCAACTGGAGGATAGTGTTTTTACGTCCGCAGCCGTCGGAAGAGGCTGTCGAGGTAGCCTTGGCCTCGAGGTTAAAAGCGGGAGCCAGGAAGACCTCGGCGGTGCGGTCGTTATCGCTGAGCGAGGTGTCGCCCGGCAGGAGCACGACGACATGGACCGTATGGCGGTTGATGATGCCGTAGGGCGCAGGCATCATGATGGAGTCGAACTTATGCTGCTCGACATCGAAGGTGCCAAGGTTCTTGTTGGGCGTGCGTGTCTGGGTCTCGTAGCCCTCGATGTAGGCGTACCACATGACGTTATCCTCAATGGAGCGTCCGTTGTTGTAGAACTTGGCCACGACGAGTACCGAGTCGCCCTCGATATTCTTCGGCATCTTGTTGGGATAGGAGAAGTTGGTATCGACGGGGACGAAGGGCTTGATGATGTCGACCACGGCCATGTCGTGGGTGAGGAGTTCCATCTCGTGGGCGCCGATGGTAGGTGCCGGGATAGCCATACGAGGTCTGCCGTCGATATCATCGGTCACCTCGTCGGTGTACTGAGCCTTCGAGACGAAGTTGGTCATCACCAAGTGGAGGTCGGAGACGGAGACGAAGGAGGGCTGCAGGGTATCCTGCGAGTTGGCGTCATCGCCGTTGGCAGCCTGGAGGGCCGCCAGGTTGCTACGGAGACCGCCCCAGTAGAACGGACGGGTACTCTCGGTATAGTAACCGTTGAAGTTGGAGATGATGACAGTGTTGTTGGCGGCGACGTAATAGGCGTAACCCTTACTGAAGTTGGAGAAGATATTGTTCATCACCTGGATATTGCTGACCGAGGCGGAGGCGTGGAACGCTTCCGTAGTCTCCAGGTACAGGGTAGTAGCCGCGGTGGTGGCGCAGTTGACGCGGACGGTGTTGTAGTAGACCTTGACGTTGGCACTCATACTGTCAAGCCAGATGCCGCTGGACTTACGTCCGCTAGGCAGGTCGGCAGAGCCGCTACCCTCGCAGCTAATCATGTTGTTGACGATGAAGCCGGGGTTGGAGGAGACGCTGCCGATACGTTCGAGCTGCATACCCATCTTACCACCGTTCTTGGGGTCGAGGAGGTTGATGACATTCTTCTCGACGAGGAAGGTGCCCGAGGTGCGAGAGATGACAAGACCTCTCAGCGAGCGACCAGTCGTGTTGGGGACTCCCGAGGTGATGCGGTTGGACCTGATGACGAGGTCGTTAATTCCTCTCAGGTCGACACCCACCTTCCAGAAGCCGGTGAAGTAGTTGTTCTCCAGCAGGATGTTGGAGTAGCCAACACGTGTTCCGGTGCTATGGATGGAGTAGAAGCCGCTGTCGATGGTGCTGTTACGTATCGTCAGGTTGGAGATGCCGTCACCAAGGACCACGCACGAAGCGTTATCGTTGTTGACTGTACCCTTGACCTTGATAGAGAGGTTGTCGAGGGTAATATTGGTGCCTTTCTCCATCACCAATGCGTTGGCATAGTTGCCTGCGTTGCCTGTGGCGGTGGGACGGGCCTCGATGCGGAAGTTGCGGAGGGTCACATAAGAGGCGCTGTCGAGTCTGAAGACATAGTTGGCATCCTGTGTCGTGGCAGCGGTGAGGAGCACGTTTCTGAGGCCTTCGCCAACGAAGGTGACGGTATTGTTCACGGAGGCTCCCTTGACGGTCGACAGGGCGACCTGCTCCTGATAGATGCCATTGCCCACGCTGAAGGTCACAGGGCCAACGATACCCGCTATATTCAGCGTGTCGATAGCCTCGCCGAAGGAGTGGTAGTCGGCGGCGCTGTCGGAGGCGATGGTATAGGTGCCGCCGCAGAAGGTCACCAGGAAAGAGCACGAGATGGTATCGTTGCTCGCGATGCTGTCGTTGGCGGAGTGAGCCACGGCGGTGAGGCTATGGCGTCCCGGCGTCAGCTGACGTCTGAGAATCGTCACGGTATCGGTGGCTCCGGAGGAGATGGAATTGCCGTAGGAGACGCTGTCGACGGCGAGGGTGTCAAGGTAGAAGAACACCTTGACATTGGAGGCCGTGTCGGAGCCTTGGTTGCGGACCAACACATTGAAGGTGATGGGATCGCAAGAGGTGTATGGCTGCCAGGGCCCACTGCCTTCAGGCCAGAGCAGTGCCAAGTCAACATCGGGCTGGTTGACAATATGTACCGTGTAGGGCGATACTGCACTCTCGCAACCGTAGGCATAGTTATTGAAGCGGATGTTGGGGCGTTTGTTGCCAGGGTTCTCGGTGGCTGCGCCGTCATAGTCGAAGGTCGAGGGCGAAAGGGCCGCGTTGGCGGTCTTATGGAGTGTGGTCTTGGTCTTTTCAGTATAGAAAGACTGCACACCATTGGTGTAGGCGGTAGATTTCTCATGCGACACCTGCACCACGATGCTCGACTCGCCGTCCCAGTAGAAGGGCACATCGAGCGGATGCTTCACCCAACCATGTACATCGGTGCGGTGGATGGTGAACGGCGCACGGTGGAAGACCTCTGTGGTGGCCTTCCAGGAGCCAGCGTTCTTGTTGGCGAAGATGGTGTCGGTGGTCAGGCCGAGACCCAGCCAGTAGTTGTCGAAGCTTACCTCTGTAGCGGTGCCCCAGATGGAGTCGAGATAGAACGAGAGGGTGTCTATCATACCCGGCTGGAGGCCGGCGCTACGCAGGTCGTGGGCAGAGTAGATATACTGCTGCTTGGCGACCTTGTTGTTGGGCTGATAGGGAGAGGGGTATTGTTTCTGAGCATTGGTTAAGGAGTCCGTGCCTACCTGTGTAGTATAGAATTTCTGAACCAGATAGCTCACACCTCTGACGGTGCTGCCGTAGAGAATCTCCGACACGCTGGAGTAGGCTGTATCGACGACATTGCCATCGCCGTCGTACCACACCGGTATCACGCCCTGCGGAACATTGTCGATTGTCACCGTGTCGCGGCTACCATAGTTCACCCAATGGGTGTCTAATGTCGCGGGAGGTTCCGGGGTGTAGAGCGAGGTCACGGAGACACGGTTAGTGTCGTTGTAGCGTGCGATATCGCCTGCCACCGAGTCGACCCAGACCTTCAAAGTGATGGTGGTATCCTGGGGGAAGCTGAGGTTGACGGGCGTGTTGAAGGTATAGGTGATGATGCCGTTGGCGCTGATGGTCTCGGTGACAGCCTCGTCCACGGTGTCAACGCCGGCGGTATAGTGGAGCACCAGGCTGTTGACAGGCTGAGTACCGTAGTTGCGCACCCTGACGGTGACATCCTCCAGACCCATGCCGCAAGAGGCCTCGGGGAACTGCGGGGCACTGACATCGATATCGGCCACTGGCGGTGCCAGGATGGTCACATGGGCCGCTGCCATGTCGCCCTCGCAGTCGTTGACGGGATACATAATCCAGGACTCGTCGGTGCTGCTGAGCATCATGGGGTCGTTGGCAGTGGCGAGGCGCCAGTCGGTGGAGTCGCCATTGAAGGCGATACGGATGAGACCCGCGGTATTCTTTTGGGGTGTTGTATTGGGAATGGGGAAGCCATGGCCGTGCCACACATAGGAAGGCACCTGCTGGGCGTTCCAGTTGTTCGGCTTGGTCAATGCTGTCGTGGTCACGTTGTTCATCGCCACAGCATCCTCGACGACGCCGTTGCGCTTGTAGATGAATGCGCTATTGGCATTGAAGGCCACGGACGCCAGGGCGTTAGTATGCACGGTCATCAGCGGGTTGAGCGAAGCGCTGGTGAGGCCTTGCTGCACCAGCAGCGAGGCACCCGGAGCTATCGTCACGTCTCCGAAGACATAGTTTTTCACCGTAACATTGGTGGCTGCCGTTATCAAGCGCAGCGTGTCGCCCTCCAGATGGGCCGGGACATCGCCCACGTTAGTCAGCTGGACAGACAAGGTACGGCTGTTCTGCATCCAGTAGGGCGGGTTGGGTGTCGTGCCCTCGCCCGTAGGCTTAAACTCCACCTGGGTGAATCTGATGATGGGCAGCTCGCGGTGCTGGCGGAAGTAGATGGTGGTGTCCTGACGTATGGTGTCTGTCACCAGTGTGGGGCCGACAAAGAAAGCATTGGCGTCGGCGGGATTACGGTACCAGTAGAGTGTCGAGGGGAGTGTCGGTGCCGTGTCGGCGGCATAGACCCTCCAGGTGTCGACGCCCAGCGTCGGGGTGATGGTGGCGCTGGTGGCATATTGGATGGGCACCGTCACGGCGGCGGGTGCCGACGGGCGGTATTTGCTGATTACGGTGAAGGTGTTGGTGTCGTTGGTCTGGTTGGGGTCGCCGGAGTACGTGGTCCAGATGAGGATATTGTAGACCGAGTCGCTATGGGTGCCGAAAGGCAGATGGAGCATCTGACCCGTGGCGATGGTCACGGTGTCGTCGGCAGGGACGGTATGTGTCACCTGTGTGCTGTGGACTGTTGAGCCATTGATCTGGTAGGAGAGCGTCAGGCCGGTGCCCGTATATTCGCTCGTACCGTTGTTTCTCAGGCGCACCACCAGTTCGGTCTGGTCGGGCATGTTACAGGTCTCACCCACAGGGTTGATCATGGCCTCGGGCTCGAAGTCGTAGTTCAGCGAGACGAACTCGAAGGCACCCGGGCAGGTGGCCGTGGTGCTACGTACGGTGTCGAACATATCAACGGTCACCGAGGTGAGCGGCATACCCACGCCCTTCACCTGACGGTTGTAGGTGCGGAGGTCGACCAGCGAGCCATCGAGGAAGTTGGGGTTGACAGAGAAGGATGCCGTGTCGGAAGGTTCGGCGAAGAGCCATTCCTCGAGGTCGGCATACCAGCTGCCCGACTTGTAGTTCAGCTTGGTACCCGGGGCGTAGTAGATGTTGTGTCCGACGACATTGGTAGTCTCGTAGCCCGGCGCATAACGGAAGGCATAGTTGGTATTGTCAAGGCAGACGACGATATTGTTGAGGAAGCGGCTGTTCTGCAGCACGCCGCCGCCAAACTTGACAGTGGCCACGTTGGTACGTGTCGGAGCATTCAGCTTGACCGAGTTGTAGACGACCTCGGCATAGGTAGCCTGGATGATATCGAACGGTGAACTCATGATGTTCGCCGTGCCGTCGTCGTCACTCACCACCATGTTGTTCGCTATCACGATGGGGTTGTTCTCAGTACCCACAACCTTGCCCACGCCGATACCGCCGGCGCCGTGCGAGGTGTAGACCTTGTTGGCCATGATGCGCGAGAGGCCGTAGCACTCGTTGACGAAGAGCACGTAGCTCGAGTTGGTCCTTGCATCATACATCTCGTTCTTCTCGATGACCACGTTCGTCTGGTTCTCCGTCTTGATGGCGTTCTCGTATTGGTTGTAGAAGCGGCTGCGATAGACGGTATTGTTGCTCGAGCGCATGTCGGAGGCGCGGCCTCTGATATTGACACCCACCTTACCGCCACGGAAGGTACATCTGTTGACGTAGAGGCTGTCGGCAAAACCCGAGTTAATCATCGCGCCGATACGGAGGGATGCTATGGGGTTCTCCACGCTGTCGGTGAAGGTGCAGCCCTCGAAGCGACAGTCGACGCTGTTGATGCCGAGCTTTATCATCTCGGAAAGCAACACGCGGCCCGCCGCAGCGGTGCGGCGCACGAAGTTGACATTGCGGAAGCGCACATGGGCGTTTGCCTCCAGATTGACGATGCTCGAAGCCTCGGCCAACGAGTCTGTGACGTCGGCGAAGAAGGTCACGCCGTCGGTCAGCGCCTCGAAGACCAGGTAGTTGCTGGTCGAGCCGCCACTGTAGGGCGTCAGCACAAACGGACGGTATTCGCCTGGGGCGAGCTTGACAATCAGCGAGTCGTCGATACCGCAACGGCTCAACGAGAAGAGGAACTGGTCGATGGTGCCGAAGTCGGCGTTGGCGCCGCCAATCTGGCGCACACCGTTCATGGGGCCGGCGCAGACGATGAACTCGGACTCGATGGTGTCGTTATAAGGCTCATGGTCACGGATGCGCTGGCCGGCGGCTGTCAAGGTGTCTTCCACCCACACTTTTATAGTGTGGAAACCAGCCGGCAGAGGCACATTGGGGGATATCGTCACCACCTCGGTGGCGCCACCCGCCAGGCTGCCGCTCCAGTCGTAATAGCCGGTAACCATGTTGCTGCCGGTGTCTATGCTGTAGCTGATACGGATGGCGTTGACCGTCAAGGCGCCCTGGTTCTTCAGGCGCACATTTACGCTGTGGTCATCCGGCGTCATGGGCATATCACGGTTAGGCGACACCAAGCCATAGGTCGGCGAGGACACGGCGGTGTCGAAGCCCATGTCGTAGAGCAGCGGCTGGTTCTTGGTCTCGGTGAAGACGAAGGCCGGGCGCACGTTGAACTGCCAGTCGCCCACAGCCATAATCGAGGGGTCGGCGATGACATTACCGCCCAGCTCGGCATCGTTACCGTTCTTCCATATCGTGGGCTTGCCTGTCCGGGTGGCGATCATCTTCACGGGATTGTTAATCTCGTTCTCGTCGCCGTCATAGAGCACCTGCACCACGAGGTCCTTACCGGCATAGAAGAAGGAGTCCTGCAGATAGATCGTCTGGGCATCGCCCGCATTGGCCTGTGTCACGGTCAGTGCCGTGTCGTAGACCACATGCATGTAGTTCGAGGTGAAAGGATAGTTCTCAGCCACCGACACGTCGACGGTATAGTTGGTCGGGGCGTTCTTCATTCTGAACTGGAAGCGCGGACGTGTCACATCGCGGCCATACTGCGTCGCGGTGGTGAAGCGCAGCGCCGTGAGGGCACCCGGGCCGTAGCCCGCATCGTGCATCAGTGCCGAGTCGTAAACGAACTCGCTTCTGTTGTCGGCATAGTATACAAAGGGGAAGTTACAACCTGCGGGGGGATTGGTCCCAACAAATCCCGGCCCTGTGATGCCGGGCTGTGCGACGCCACGCACACAACGATAATCCACCCAGGAGCCCTCGCTGGCGGGGAAGCGCACCATATTGGCATTGCCCGTGGCGTCGCGTGCCACGCAGTAGAAGGCCATCGCGGTGTCGTAGCCATGGAAGGGAATGATGCCGCCATAGCGGTTGTTGACACCTACCACCGGCGTCAGCTGCATACGTATCGGCGTGGGGTCGCTACCGACACGATAGAAGAGGTAGACAGAGTCGGGGTTGATACCCGCGGACACCGACGTCTTGGCGTCGAGCATGATACGGGCACCACGGCTGTTGGGGTGATTGTATCCGTCGGGATAGAGCGCCATATTGATGGTGGGCTTCACCATTGCCGAGGAGCTAGCCCTCACCTTGATGTTGTCCAGCCACCAGTGGCCCGTAGCTCCCATGCCCGTCTTGGCGACAATCTCAAACTTGATCATCAGCTTGCGCTCGTTGGCGGGCACACCATTGAACACGCTGTTCAGGTCGAAGCGCTCGCTCTTCCATGTCGTGTTCGAGAAATCGCCCGCCGTCCATTCGCTGTAGGCACGCGAACAGAAGGCGTCGAAGTTGAGAAAGGCTCTACTGGCAGTACCGGAGGTCATGTTGTACTCCGTACGGCCAGTCATCTGCGACCATTCCTCACCAGGACGCTTGTACCATATCTTGCAGATACGGGCATTCGAGCCGTTGGGGGCCGCCGAACAGATGTGGTCGAACTCCAAGGCGATGTAGTTCAACGTGGTGTTGCTCGTGAAGTCCATCGTGTCGAGGACCAACGTCACTTCACCGGTGGTTTGCTGCATAAGATCCAGCGAACTGCTGCCTCCCGCATGAAGCGTCGTCGAAATACCCGATGCCGACGCAGGGACCACCTCATAGCGGATTTCTTCTCCATTTTCGAATCCTTGGGAATACATTACCGTGATCTGAGCACGGGAAATCATCCCACTAAACAGGAAAATGGCACTCGCAAGTAATAACCTGAGTTTCATATTTTATATTATTTATTTTTATTTACTCTGTAGTTTTCAGTCAATTATACGCACAACATCCTACCCTTCAACAAGGTAGAATTCAGGCGCAAATATACGAAGTTTTTTCAACATAAGCGTGAAAAATTTATCCTTCTCACTCTACTAGACACCGGAAGTCACTTTTTGTCTCACTTTTTAATAAATTTTTTTGACATTTTTTCCGCCCTCGGGACCGCGTCTGCATTATCGAGTAATCCTACCCTTGTTATCCCCTTATCGTCACCTGACTCTCTCCTACCATGGAAATGGAGAATAAGGAGAATGTATAGGGAATGTAAAGAGTAAGGTAAGAGATGATAGATAGTAAGCACTAATTATCAACGAATTACAAAGACAATAAAAAAAGCCCTTTTCGGGGAAAATCCGAAAAAGGCCACAAAACATGGTATAGTATTAACTATCAGTTCATTGAGCGCTGTTCAAGCGCCTCATACATAAAGACGCCGGCGGCGACGCTGACATTGAGAGAGGCGACCTCGCCGACAATGGGCAGTTTAGCACGTACATCGCTCATCTTCAGCAGTTCGGGGCTAATGCCCGTCTCTTCGTTGCCCATGATGAGGAGGGTCGGTTGACGGAAGTCGACGGTGCGGTAGTGGACGGCACCCTTTTCGGTGGCGGCAACCACCTGATATCCACATTGCTTCGCCAGGTTAACGACGGTCTTGAGGTTCTGCTCGCGGCAGACGGGCAGGCGCAGCAAGGCGCCGCTGGAGGTCTTGATGGCATCCTCGTTGAGGGCGGCGCTGCCGTGGTCAGGCACGACGAGGGCGGCGACACCTGTGCACTCGGCCGTGCGGGCGATGGCACCCATATTGCGCACGTCGGTGATGTGATCCAAGAGGAGGATGAGTGATGAGTGATGAGTGATGAGTGATGATTCGTCGGGGTCAGCCGTTAACTGTTCCATCAGTTCCATGAAGGAGTGGTATTTCACGGCGGCGATGGTGGCCACAACTCCCTGATGGTTTCCCGTAGTCATCTTGTTGAGTTTCTCCACGGGGACATACTGGAAGGGGATGTCGTGTTCTTTCAGTTTGGTTCTCAGCTCGTTCAACAAAGAGCTATTGAGGCCGTTCTGTATGAGGACACGTTCTATCTGCGTGCCGCTGGCAATGGCCTCGATGACGGGGCGGAGGCCGTAGACAATCTGCTGTTTATTCTGTGCTTTTTCCATCGATAATGGTGATTTTTCGGTCGGCCATGGCGGCCAGTTCCTCGTTGTGGGTAACGATGATGAAGGTCTGTCCCAACTCGTCGCGGAGACGGAAGAAGAGGTCGTGGAGTTCGCGGGCATGCTGCGAGTCGAGGTTGCCTGACGGTTCGTCGGCCAGCACCACCATGGGTTCGTTCATCAGCGCCCGTGCCACCGCCACACGCTGGCATTCGCCGCCGCTCATGGCGGCAGGCTTGTGTTCGGCGCGGTCGGTGAGATGCAGCATGTCGAGCAACTCAAGGGCGCGCTTGCGCGCCGGCTCTGCCTTGTCGCCGCGGATGAGAGCGGGAATCATCACGTTCTCCACAGCGGTAAACTCAGGCAACAGGTGATGGGCTTGGAAGACAAAGCCTATGCGCCGGTTGCGGAATCGCGCCAGCTCCTTGTCTTTCAGCATCGTCACATCCACGTCGTCGTAGCGGACGCTGCCGCTGTCGGGACGGTCCAGGGTGCCGAGAATCTGCAGCAGGGTGGTCTTGCCGGCTCCCGAAGGGCCGACGATGGAGACCACCTCGCCCTTTTCAATCTTGAGCGAGATGCCGCGCAGCACCTGCAGGTCGCCATAGCTCTTGTAGATGTCGGTAGCGGTTATCATACTTCTTTGCCGTTGAGGAAGGTGCGCTCCACTTTGTTCTCGCCGAAAGCGTAGGGCATATACTCATAGGAGGATATCGGCTTGGTGATGTAGAAGTTGGCCTTCTTGCCGACGGCTATCGAGCCCACCTCCTCGCTGACGCCCATAGCGTAGGCGGTGTTGAGGGTGGTGGCGTTGAAAGCCTCCTCCGGGGTGAGCCTATAGCGGATGCAGGCCATCGAGAGGACGAGCTGCATATTGTTCGACGGCGCGGTGCCGGGGTTGTAGTCCGAAGCCATAGCCACCGACAGTCCCGCGTCAATCATCTTGCGCGCCGGCGAAAGCGGCAGGTTGAGGAAGAAGGCACAGCCGGGGAGGATAGTAGGCATCGTCGCGGAGCCTTTCAAGCACTCGATTTCGGCGTCGCCCATCTGCTCGAGGTGGTCGACCGAGATGGCATTGTATTTCACGCCCACCTGCACGCCGCCCGAGACGGCCATCTCGTTGGCGTGGATCTTCGGCCGCATTCCGTATTTGATACCCGCCTCGAGGATGCGGGCGGTGTCCTCGACGGTGAAGAAGCCCTTGTCGCAAAACACATCGATGAAGTCGGCCAATCCTTCGGCCGCCACCTTCGGAATCATCTCATTGATGACCAGGTCGACATAGTCCTCCTGATGGCCGCGGTACTCCAGGGGGATGCCGTGGGCGCCGAGGAAGTTCGACTTGATGGTCAGGGGCGAATTCTCCTTCAGACGGCGGATGACCCGCAGCAGCTTCAGCTCGCTGTCGGTGCTCAATCCATAGCCGCTCTTGATTTCGATGGCACCTGTACCGAGACGCACCACCTCTTCGAGGCGGCGCTGGGCCATGTCGTAGAGTTCCTCCTCCGAGGCCGCCGCCGTGGCTTTGGCCGAGTTGAGGATACCCCCTCCCCTCTTCGCGATTTCCTCATAGCTGAGGCCGCGAATCTTGTCGACGAACTCATGCTCGCGCGAGTTGGCATAGACCAGGTGGGTATGCGAGTCGCAGAAGCTCGGGAAGACCATCCTTCCGGTGGCATCCACCACTTGGTCGGCATTCCCTTCCTTCAAATCTTTCATCTCGCCGAAGGCCTGAACCTTGCCATCCTCAATAACCAGATAGGCATCCTTAACGGTCTCCAGCACAGACATCTCCTTACCCTCTTTCCGCAGCTTCGGCGAGGTCTCCACCCCGACCAACTCTTTGATATTCTTTACCAGTGTTCGCATATTCTACAACTATTAATTTGGCTGCAAAAATACGACAATTATTTCACATGGCAAAACTTATTTCAGGAGGAGCACTGTCCCAACGTCTTTTTGAAGCTCAGCGGGGTTGTTGTTGGTGCGATAAAAAAGGACCCAGACATAAGCCCCTTGCGAACAGGGAGTACCGTTGTGGGTGCCATTCCACGATGGATTGTCGCCTACAATATGAGCCACAAGAAGACCCTCCCGGTTATAGACAAATAACTCCTCGGCGAAAGCCTCATCAAGCACCGGAGCAAAAAGATTGTTGTCGGGGGCTCCGGGAGTGAACACATTGGGAGCCCACACGGCAGTATGGACAATCGGTATCATCCGCGTGAGGGTGTCGGTACAGGCCTCGTTGACAGCCACCAACGTCAGCAGCAGACTATCCTCCAACGCATTGGCCCTATAGGAAAGCACCGGGTCGCTGCCAGCGGATTGTCCGTCGACCCACCAATAACGATTGTTGGCATTTTGGCTCTTGTCATAGGCTTCAAAGTCAAGATGGTCGGCGCTGATCACCTCGGGCCGCACTACCATCTCGGCCACAGGCCAACGGATGGGATGGAGCGTGAAGGAAGTGTCGAAAGGACAGCGTCCCATGATGCTAAAATGGTAGGTTGTCGGGGTCGACGGAGAAAGGCTGAGGCTATCCCAGGGTTGTCCCTCAAGTGCTGGATCTGGCGGCGAGGCCTGCCAGCGGATTGTATAGCCTGTAGTGTCGCCCCGGCCAAAAGAGAGAATGCGGTAACTGTAGTGAGCGCAGTCGACGTCAAGGTCCATATCGGCCTGCGGGGCATCAAACATAGAGAGCTGCAACGTAAGTATGGAATCGCAGCCGTCAGCGGTTATCATTGTGTCGATATAGATTCCCGGTTCCGTCAACACCCATCCCTGCCAATGGAGGCTGTCATGCGGACAGATAGTATCTGCGCTGGAAAAATACTTGGTTGTCCGCATTGAAAAGTCCATCGTCACTATCGAGTCGCATCCCTTCAGGGTGTTCAAATATGCAGTGTATGTACCCTCCTCGAAAAGTGCCTGCCCGTTCCAGTAAAGGGTATCCCTCGGGCAAATGGAATCTGCCACATGGATGTCATAATCGGGATTGACGGTGATAACCTCCCACACCGTGTCGCCCGGCGTGATGACCACCCTGACACGGTATACCCCTGCGCTGTCGAAAAAAAGCCGCATGGTGTCCACATCTGTACCTATAGGCCGGCCGTCGAGTTGCCACTCCGTGTGATAAATCGTGGAGTCGTGCCTGACGGTGATGGTCACCGTATCGCCTCCGGGACAGAGGTAATGCTGGTCGGCACGCACATCATAGCTACTGTTGCGCACAGCGGTACCGGCAATATAGGCGTAGCACTCGGCGTCACCGAGACCGTAGAATGTGGCCTGGAAGCGACCGCCGTCGGCATCGATGATATGGGTCCCAGTGTCCACAGTCAGACATGCCCAGCTGTAACCCTCCGCGGTCGGGGTGAAATTAGAGGCAATACTTCGTCCATCCAGCGTGATTAACGACACATCGCTAGTGGGAGCCACGAGATTGACATAGTGGTTTTGAGTGAGTGTACTATTGTAGGCGGCTACAACGGTGTGACTTACACCCTGCTCCAACGGAGGCACAATGACCGATGCCGGATCGCCGGGAGAGCCACCGAACATAATACCCGAGATATAAAAACACGTGGACGCCGGCTTCGACGTCTCGATATACAATGCGTCCGACTGGTAAAAATCGAGGTTCAACGAATTCACAGTCGTATAATTCACGGTATCGGGCGGATGATTGGCAACAAGAAAAAAGTACGTCTCGCCAGCATTCAGCGTCGCCACCGGTCCTCCTCCAATGTTGACGACACAGTTATTTTCACTTGATGTAACCATCACCATGTCACCGATAAAATCCCATGGTTGATTGTCAATCATATATGGCGAACGCTCCCTGGTCGGCACCACCATAAACCGACGCCCCCAGTATTCTGTGGGATACAACTGCTCGTAAACATGGTCACAAGCCCCAAAAGCGCTGGGAATACAAGCGCAACTGTATCCTTCAAAAACCGCCACGGGCCGCGTGGAATGAATCTTCGCCGGACCTGTGGTGACGTAAACCACCTCACCCCTCGACGGTGTGAAATGATTTATCACGTATCCCCAAAAACTGCTCACATCTATCTGTGTGTCCTCATAGGGCGCCACAATCGCCAACTCCCTGCCTCCCGCAATAAACCCATGAGCCGGACTGTTGATCACATAATTACACCTTAGCCCCGACGTGGGCAAAACTGCTGTAATATCATGGCTCGCCGCCACATAATTGGAAGCGTAGACCACTGCGGGAGCCGTAGTGGTAACATGAATTCCCCGGCTATATGATAGAATCCCCGGAAGGCTCACCCGCGTAATACGATTGGACTGGATAGTCACCGTGTCGCTATACAGCGGACTTTGACATTCAATATAAGCCGTACAATTCTCTTCTGAAGCTATCAGTAATGAACGACCACCAGATCCAATATTGGTAATAAAAGCCACCCAAAAGTCAGTACCTGTCAGGCTGGGAACAATCTGCTGCCCCCGCACACCAACGGCATGCAGCGCAAGAAGCACGATGAGCAGCAGTTTCCTCATGTTATTAAAGACGAAGAAAGGTCGTTTTCAGGTTTTAGTTTTAACATTTTTTAGGCTTTTTTAACATTCCTTAAGTTCAACTCATAAATGCAACACTTTGGTCAAAAACAGAAAAAGGAGCGCGGAAGCCTTTAAACATTCAAAGGAGAAGCGCAAAAAAAATGCGGCTTCCCCCTTGATTGCGGAAAAATGTG
>Ga0310694_10002066_pt1 | contig 21289 bp, 33 predicted proteins | sample 174DNAGHGhighgp2_FD_203884 | JGI IMG/M metagenome (GOLD analysis project Ga0310694, IMG submission 203884) | Sheep rumen microbial communities from Palmerston North, Manawatu-Wanganui, New Zealand - 1742 DNA GHGhigh gp2 (v2) (version 2) | ecosystem: Host-associated > Mammals > Digestive system... | reverse complement strand
TGTTGAAAAGATATGGCGTGGACTTCGGCTTTAGCAATGACCCTACGGCAGTTGTAGCCGTTTATGAAAATGAAGATGGTGAAATATATCTAGAAACAATCTTGTGCGAAACTCGGTTATTGACACCACAGCTCGTAGAAAGGCTAAAACCACTAGAGCCAGCATTGTTTGTCTGTGATAACGCTAGACCAGAGATTATAGCCGAAATGCAGGCAAATGGAATTAGGGCGATTGGGTGTAATAAGACACCAGGAGAGAAGATGAATGGCAAACGCTACAATATCGAGTTGGTGTTACGGCGAAAGATATATTATAGGGCTAGTGATAAGGAACTAGAACAAGAATACCTATCATATGCTTGGCGAAAGAAAAAGACTGGTGAGATGCTAGATGAGCCAGTAGATGGCAACGACCATATTATGGATGCTATTGCGTATGCAATAAGAGATATGGAACGCAAACCAGTGCAATACGGTGGTGTTATTTATGGTTAGGATGGTATAATAAAATTACAGCTGAGAGGCTTGCAGTGGCGGGACGAATGTCTTAAATATCGACCATCTGTTAAATAGCCTCGCCACCACATAAAGATTAGGCGAAAGCTGAAATGACGTGGTGGTTTTTTGTTGTTTTTTTGAAAAAAGTCCAAAAACCCGTTGACTTTTTTCGCAAGGTTTGATATAATAATAATATAAAATAATAAACCAAAGAAAGGAAACGAAATGGAAAAATATCGAATAATATACCCAGACGGGTGCGAGGGATATTTTAACACGCTTGATGAGGCCAAAAAAGAAGTCGCACAGAATGCAGGTTTTTTGGGTTACAACATTAACGATTATGAAATTGAAAAGGTAAAATAATGAGGAACGCTATGAAAGAACTTAAAGAGATATGGGCAAGACAAACTGATTCATACGGAGAGTTTGAACGCATCAAGGTTTACTTTAACTATGATGGGATTGATATGGATTGTGTGATGATGAACTTTGAGGAAAAAGGTAGCGAAAAAGAGGATTGGAAAATTGTTGAAATGAATTATGCCAAAGGCCATAAACCAACTTCAACTGCTCAAAAGCAATTAGTCGATATGGCTAATAATGATGAGATTATAGTGTATAGATAAAAATTGAAAAAAAGAAAAAAAGGGGTTTACAACTAGGCTAGATTTGATATAATTAAAATATAAAATAATTCAACAACCAAAGAAAGGGCAACCAAATGAATATCAAAGAACTACAAAAACTACAACAACTCCTTGAGAAATATGAAAAACACGCACAGGAAAGCAACAATAAGTTTATCAATAAAGAAACCTTGGATTGGCACATCGGATGTGTAAAACAATGCGTAAGACTACACGAACTCGAACAACAATATGGAGAACAATAAAATGGAATACGATAAACAAATGCTAGAAACAGAATTAAGATTAGCATTCAACGGAAAAGATGATTGGGACAAGCAACCAACAATCCGTAACGCAAAAGATTTATTCGGACACATTAAGAAGATGCAAAGAGCAGGTGGGGTGGAGGTCGAACTCTCCTGTGCAAAAAACGACTTGAGCGAGATTTTTAAGATGGATTGGTCTGTGATTAAGAGTATGACTAAAAATCATATCTATCTTGAACACCAATCTAAAATGGTCAATGCAATATTCGATATGCTAAGAAAGGAGGACCTATGCAATTGCTAACCGAAATGGAATCAAAAAAATTGAAGAAACTAATCAAAGAAATCGAGGAGATTCAGAGTGAAAACAATGGAGGCGTGGCATAGAAACAAAATGTAAGGAGAAATGATAAGTGAAAGGAAATAAAAAAGAATATATGCGAGAATACTTCGCAAAATACTACCAAGAACACAAGGACTATTTTAGGGAATACCAAAGAGAATATCGCAAAACACACGATATGTGTAAATACCAAAATGAGTTTAAGAAAAGACACCCTAATTATGCTAGCAGATATAGCGATTCAGCTCGGAAAACTCACGATGCTTGGATTGAGCGAAACAGAGAAAAGTGGAACGCATATCTAAGAGATTATAGGAAAAGAAAAGGAGAAGAAAATGAGTCTATTGGAGAATGAGGACGATAGGAAAAGAATATCTGCTTGGGCAATAGAAAACCAAGATGTAATCAATGAACGCTTTGGGAAAGATGCATTATTTATGGATTACGATGGCGATAGTAACAGTTGTTATTTAATCAAGTTTGGTAGAGAATTATGGTTTAATCATAAGTTACCACTAAAGAACGCCACTATCTATAATATAGAACAACTGTTAGGGGATGAAAAATGAAGAACGATAATCTGCTACCAGAAGCATTTTTAGGGATATGTTTTATGTTGATATTCATCTTGGTGGCAGTAATGGTTGCTACACAAGACTATGTTCCTCAACGGCTAGACACAGATACTAACATAAAAACTAAAAACGCATTATTAGATAGATATTGTGCCACTCGGTCGGAATACTTTAGGTCGAAGTCTGCATGGTGCAAAAACAGATAATGAAAGGAGATGAAAAAATGAGAGAGGTAATATTCATTCGAGACCGCAAAAAACCGAACAACAAATTGCACTTTAGGCTTGCTGATTCATTGTGGGAAGAATTATTCCACGAAATAGCGTTCCTAGCAGAAAGTGGCAACGACCAGCAAGTTAGGTTTTGGAATATTGAGGAGGAAGAATGATTGTTCTAGGAATAATTATATTGGCAGTCATACTGTTTTTCTTATGGGCTATATTAAAAATTGGTGGCGATAGTGATGACAACTATTGAAATATCTAGCGAATACGATTCATAATAAAGTTAGCCGGCAAGCACCTAAGTGCCGAGGTGCGGAAATAATCTGCGTTGTGACCCTGTAAAGGTTGCAAAGTTGCGGATTATTTTTTTTGATTCGTTTTCTTGCTATTATGAAACTATGGGATTGTTCAATAGAAAAAACAAAGGCACAAAGGCTAAAATGCCAACAGGTGCAACTGGCGTAGTTCCATCTGGATACTTTTCGGCAAGCGAGATACTAAACTATTATAGATTTGGCTCATTTGATAACACTTTTCCTAACATTAGTCGTATTGCAGATGCGATTAGCGAAGTGATGCCGTATGCTGTTGATGAAAATGGTCAGAGGCTAGAAACACCACCAAGAGTTATATCGGCAATATATAGACCGAATAAGCAAATGAGCGTGGTAGATTTTATTGAACATTTGGCAGTCTTATCTTTGGTATGGCCTAAAGTCTATATTCTCTGTTGGCACGAGGAAAGAGGAGAGGCAATTCCAGGTGGAGAAATAACTGCTGACAATATCTGTGGCTTTACTTTTTTGGAAAATCCAGAAGTAAAAATTCTTGAAGATGGTAGAAAAACCTACAAGGTCATTAAAAACGGAGAAACAAAGATATGGACTGACAAACAAGTCATTGAAATCTCTTTGAGTGCCAATCCATATTCAGTCGTTGATGGCTATTCTCCATCTATGGCTGCTAAAAAGTGGTCTAATACAGATGACTATATTGCAGACTATCAAGGTGGATTCTTCCGTAATGGTGCAGTTCCAGCAGGTCAATTTACTATCACTGCTGGTAGCGTTGAACAGTTCAATGAGATTGTTGCCGATATGCAAGCGCACCATAGAGGTCCGAATGCTAACAACAATGTCCGTTATGTTCATAGGCCTATCAATGATTTAGGACAACCACTTGCAGGGCAGATTGAATGGGTGCCATATCAGCAACCGAATAATCAACTCTCGCTTAAAGAGATTTTTGAACAAGCTAACAAAAAGATTGATATGGCATTTGGTGTTCCACAAGAAGTCAAAGGCTATCTCACCAATTCCAACTACGCATCGGTTGATGTAGCTGACTATGTGTTCGCTAGAAGGGTTGTCTATCCAAAGCTGATAAAGTTATGGTCTAGAATGACACACGAACTCAATCGCATTACAGGTGGCTTAGGCTATGCAATCTCTTTTGATTATGAGATACCAGTATTGCAGGAAACTCGCAAGACCCAAGTTGAAAATCTTACAAAACTATTAGGTATTGGCTATACACTAGAATCATCAGTTGAAGCGTTACAATTGCCGAAGTCGTTCTTGAAACTTGCTATGCCAGAAGAAGAACAAAAAGAAGAAGTTAGACCAGAGGTTGAGGGCATTGACCTTAAAGAAGAAGCCAATCAGATAACTACGAAAAAGAGCGTAGAATTAAAAAAAAAATTAGCTGAAGCCAATCCTAAAATTGAACAAGTAGTTACAGAATATACTCAGAGTGTTGTTGAACAAGCACAAAATGGGCAGGTTGATGATACGGATAAAAATGCCAAGCGTCTAAAAACTGCTTTGCTGATTGCTTTGCTTTTGTTGCTAGATGATGAGGGCAATAAAGAATATGAGGATTTGAAACCACGCATTGAAACTGCAGGTTATGATATGGAACACACTTCTCAATTTCATACCACAGAAGATACGGAGAGGGCTTATAGTGACTATCTCGATAGTGTTTCATTGTCTTATACAGAAGATACCAACGCTTCAATTAACAAAGTTTTAGAACAAGCACAGATTGAGGGTTGGGATGAAAATAGATTGAAACAAGAACTCGCCAACATTATGGACACAGACCAATGGCGCATTGATAGGTTGGCAAGAACTGAAAGCCATAGAGCTACTGAATTGGGCAAATTGCAAGCAGCAGTCCAATTACAAAAGGAAACTGGTGCAGAAGTTTGGAAAGTTTGGCATGTCAATCCATTTACGGACAACCATTGCGAAACTTGCGAAAACCTAGATGGTGTAAGACTACCTTTAGATGGGCAATTCGGATTCTTTGATGCTGGTGCAGACCAAGTTGCAGATGCTCACCCTAATTGTTCTTGCTTTTTAACATTTGAAATTGATGCTATGCCTAAAATGGTAAAAGTCCATTGTCCTCATTGTAAGAGGATTATGCTAGATAGTGGAAACTCTAAAATCAGAGGCATTACTTGTCAAGGTTGTAAAAAACGCTTTGATTTAGATATCAAAAATGGCAATGTAGATATTAAGGAGATTGAGAAATAATGGAGTGGGTTACTCTTTTGGTAACGATTGCAGGTGCGATTGCCGGTCTTTCCACGCTAATCATATTCTTTGTGAACAGACATGATGGCAGAAAAAAGAATGTCTTTACGGTAGAAGATAGAAACATGATTAAGGGGTTGGCTACTAGTATGGATGTTCTAGGCAATAAAGTGGATTCGTTAGAACAAGACACTACTAGATTGCAATTGTTGAACTTGATTCAGAATGATGGAGAAAATAAAGACGCAATCCTCACTCTTGGGCATCACTACTTCCAAGACCTCAAGGGGAACATGTATATGACCGAACTCTATACAGAATGGGCAAGAAAACATGGGATTGATGAAAAAGTCCTAACCGAAATAATCCATAGAGGCAATTCATGACATCTCGTGGCTGGCTTGTAGATTTGATACACAGCATTGGCGAGAAACTAGCCTTATGCGACCATCTTGCCGAGAAATTAGATGATGCGAATGCAAAACAGCTATACGAATTGACATTGGAAGAACGCAGACGAGAGATGCAACTATTGGTGGATTCGGTAGATAACCCAAATCTAGAATACTGGTGTGGCTTTAAGCATGCCCTCAAATCGTGGGTTTTGGCGATGGAGATATATGATTCATCATCTACGCAAGAAAATCTCAATGTCGTAAAAAAATCTGGCGATATTTTAGCAGGAGTAACGGCATTATTCTTAGGATTGGATTTTAAGGTTTGTGAAAGGTGCATTTACGAGCAATTATTAACAAAAGGAAGGAGCAAATGATGGAAGAAACCATCGTGCCTGCACATGGTGCAGATAACGAACAACCACTAAAGGAGATAGAACAAGATGCTTAAAGGAATTGATGTCAGCAAATGGCAACCAGCAGGAACGGTTGACTTTAGTCCATATGACTTTGTGATTGTAAAAGCCACAGAGGGCGTAAAATATACCGACCCTCAATGTGAGCCAAACTACCAAAAGGCAAAAAGAGAAGGCAAGTTGCTTGGTGTTTATCATTTTGCAAGACCAGGCTATAATGACCCAATCTCTGAAGCAGACTGGTTTGTCCATGAGATTGAGGGATATGTAAGAGAAGCAATTCTAATCTTGGACTGGGAAGTTGAAGCTACTTGGAATGTTGAATGGGCAAAGAAATGGCTCGATAGAGTTTACCAACTAACTGGTGTAAAGCCAATGATTTACATGAGTGCGAGCGTAGTCAATGGGAATGACTGGTCGCCAGTCGTTGCAGGAGATTATGGACTATGGATTGCCGGCTATCCACCTGCTTATAATGTGCCAAATCCACCACTGCCAACGCCAGATGATATGCCTTATGGAATTGGTGCATGGCCGTTTTGGGCAATATGGCAATATTCATCGAGCAAAGGCTCGCTAGATAGAGATATATCGCCTATGGATGCAGAGGCATGGAAGAAGTATGCTGGTGCTAGTGTAGAGCCAACACCTGAGCCACAACCAACACCAACACCAGAGCCTGCACCAGAGCCAATTAGTGATTTTAAGGTAGGCGATAAAGTCGTATTGAAAAAATTGGTAGATTATACTGGAACACCACTCATAAAGGTTAGGGATTTTTACTATATTAGCCAAATCATTGGAGATAGAGCCGTTCTGAACGAAGATAGTGTAGAGGGGATAGTTTATGCCGCAGTCAATACAAACAACCTAGAACTCGTTTCTAGTGGCTCTGACAACGATATTCAAGTGGGTGATAAAGTCGCACTCATTGCACCAATTGACTATAATGGCAAGTCACTAATCATCACTCGCAAGTTTTATTATGTAAACCAAATCGTCGGTGATAGGGTAGTATTGTGTGCTGATAGTGTTGATGGCACAGTCTATGCCGCAGTCCGTATGAGCAATTTAATAAAATTATAAGGAGATATTATGACAACCAAAAAACCTGCATTCTTACCACAATGGCTATACGAAACATTACGCTATCTTGTTTCAATTGTATTGCCAGCAATCGCAACGCTTCTAACAGCATTGAACACAGCATGGGGTTGGGGATTGCCAATGGATGCTATTCTATCGACATTTGTAGCAGTTGAAACTTTTCTAGGTGCAGTATTCTTAGGAAGCAAGATTGCAACAGACTTAAAAGCGTAGTATAATAGAATTGTCGTAAGACAAAAGACCATTTTTACCTCCATTAAAAATTGTGTCACCTAAATCGAAAGGGAGTTCTCAATATGGGAACTCTTTTTCGTTTCCGATTTACAATGAAAATATGGAAATCATTATAGATAAAATAGGCATTTGGAAGGCAGACTACCATAAAGGCTACACCGTTCGTGTGATGCCAGCAGGTATTCGATACTTCGACAAGTCAGGCATCTGCAAATTAGCAAACGATAAAATCAATCGCTATGCAAAGAATTATAAGAAAGGCAAAACCGAGTTTGTTCTGTTTGTAAGAACATTTAGCTCTAATAAAGATGCTATTGAAAAACAACTTGATGAAGTAGCAAAAGGCATTACCGAGAAGTATGCTAGGGAAGTTTGTGTGAAAGCTACTATTGATGAGTTTGAATATCTTAACGAATATGTAAAAGAAGGAGAATAAGATGGCAATTGCATTACCATACCCAGACATGGACTTCGTTCCACTAGACATTTTAACGGCAGGCGAACTAAATCAGATAGTAGCCAATATTGAGTTTTTGGCAAACCAGTTCCCAATAAAATCGTCCAGCATAGACTGGAATACTATTGGAACCAGTGTCGCATTGACAGATTTTCTTACTATGGAGAGTAATTTTGAGTTAGGTGCTGGCTGTTGGGTGAAACGAATTGGCAATATGCTTTTTGGACATATTTTAGTTCATAAAAAGAGTGGCAACTTTGCATCGCCACAAGAAACTGTCTTTGGAATAAATAGTGCATATAGGCCGAATCCGGCTTATAATTCGGCAGGATTTCTAAAAGGTTCTGAATGGAATGTGGCGAGCGTATGCTATGTATATATGGCTGCATCATGTTTGATAAATGCAACTGCGGCATCTAACTGTGCTTGGGCTGTGTTTGATTTTCAGTATTCCATAGTCTAGACAATTGTTTTAACATTTCAATTCTTTATCGTTTCGGAGTCATAATGTATTTAGAATCAAGGTGCATTGGCACGATTCTGAAAGGAATACTAAATAATGGCAGAGAAACTAAAATCTCTTACCTTAACAAAATCGAAGTTGGCAGATATTGAAGGCGAGCATCGTGTTACCTTTATCGCATCTTCTCCGAATGAGGACAGGGATTATGAGCATGTGGCTATTAAAACATTCCGTTTGCCATTGAAAGGTGGTGGACATATCGTTGTCCAAGATATACCTGAAAATGGCGTGGACAATGTTGATATCCCACTACTCATGGACCATGACTTATATTCGGTAGAAAAAGTGATTGGTAGCGTGAGAAACGCTTTCTTCCAAGACGGCAATCTTGTGTTTGAGGCAGGCATCTCAAGCCGTCCAATTGCACAAGATATGTTCAAATTGCTTGATGAAGGGCATTTAGACAATGCCTTTTCAATCCAATATCGTGATTACCAACACGAGTCCAATACAGATTACAATGGCGAAATCATTGAGGTTTCACTCGTAACTCGTGGCTCAAATATGGATGCGAGTGTCTTGGCTGTCAAATCGATTAAAGGAGAACAGGTGGAAGAACCAACTCAAACTCCAGAAGCTGTCGAAGAAGTAAAGACTGAAGATAGCGAAGCCGTTGAAGAAACGGTAAAGGTAGAAGAAACTGCCGAAGCAGAAGCAACTGAGCCAAAAGAAGATGCTACGGAAGAAAAACCGGCTGAAGCCGAAACCGATAGCGAAACTGATGATGAAGAAGCCAAAGCCGAAGAAGTTTCAGAAGCCGAAAATACTAATACTAACGAAAAGGAAGAAAACGCAATGGACAATATTGCAAAAGGTCTTGTTGAAAAAGCAGACCAAAATGTAACTGCAAAATCTGCAGATACTGCCTACCTTAAAAGTAAAAGTGCAGCAGTAGATTATGCAAAACTTGCTATTAAAATGCAAGGTGCATCTTCTGAAGCTGTTGCTAAAGCATGGAAGAAAGAACTTGAAGCCAAAGGCATTACTGGTGGTGAAAACATTCTCCCAACTCGCCTTGAGAACATCTTCTTCAAAGGTTGGGATGATGATAGCTCAATCCTCTCTACTTTCCGTATTATTCGCTCTCGTGCAAGTGCGATGAACGCATTCCTCGGAACTGGTGAGGGTATTCGTGCTAAAGGTCATAAGAAAGGCGAAACCAAAGCCAACCAAGAGATGGAACTTATCCGTCGTGATTTGAAACAGAAAGTTGTTTACAAGAAACTCCCAATCGACCTACAAGACATTCTTGATGATGAAACTGGCGAACTCTTGGCTTTCCGTTCAGAAGAACTTTCAGACCGCGTCCTTACTGCTATTGCAGAGGGTGCTGTTCCTGGTGATGGTCGCACTTCTGGAACTCCAGACTACAGAATCTTCGATGGTTCTCGTGGTTTGTGGTCTATGGTTGCTGACCTCAATGTCGCTGCAACTCCACTTGGAGAAAACGCAACTGATGCTGAAAAATATGCACACGCTGTTGCTACTGTTGTTGAGTCTGATACTAATGACAACATCTATGACAAGATTATCAAAGCCCTCAAGTTCGTTAAAGACAAAGGCTATGGTAAGGCTGTCGTTGTTCCATTTGGAACTATCTCTGATTTGAGGCTTGAGAAACTCTCAAACGGCAACTATCTATTCCAGCCAGGCACTTCCCCAGAGGGTGCTATTGAGGCTCGTGTATTCGAGATGGATGCTCTTGCAGGTAGTGGCTATGATGTAGTCGCCTATGCAATCAATGCCTATGGTGCTTACATTAGCAATGAAATGGTTCGCTTCGACTTCGATACTTCTAAGAACGAAGATATCATGCTTGTTGAGCGTGCTGTTGCAGGCTCTCTCTATGGCAACAAGGCTTGTGCCGGTTACCCAAGTGCAACCACCAGTGCTTAGTATTAACTAGAAGAAAGGGAAAATGATGAACAATCCAATTATATCGAAAGATGATATGGCGAAGTTGTTAGGTCGTTCTCTTTCTGCTACCGAAGATACAAACTATGATATGTATTTAGGAATTGCGATTGAGCGTATTAAAGACTTATTGTGCTTAACGGAGCTTCCAGACACATTGCCTATTGATTTACAACTACTGATTGCTCGTTGTTTCGCCGTATTTAGTGTGGAACAAGGAACAACTTTAGAAAACATCGAGAACAAGAAAGTCGAAGATTTCTCTGTTTCCTATAACACCGAATCAAAAGAAACTCCGATGAGCCGATTTGTCCATCTAAATGTCATTGCAATTTCAAAGTATTCGCAGTGCCAAGCGAAATCAAAGAGCGGAGAACTATGTTATGGCGACAGTTTTCGATTTATTTAAGGAGATAGATTACCAATATTTTGTCATTGAGAGAGGAACTGTCTTTGGCAATGTCCAAGCAAGTGCCGAGCCAAGAACGCTTAAAGGTGTATTCAAAGAGCGAACTGGCTATACTAGGACAGGTAACAATATCGAAAGAATAGATGGAGATACTGCAACCTTACACGCACACCCTGAGGATTTTACCGATTTTGACGCTATAGTCGGCAATGGGGTGATAGTAAACAACATAGAATACGAAGTGAAAGGATTGACTGTTGGAACGAACTTTGACACAGGAGTAGTGGAACATCTTACATTAACACTTGAGCGAACTGATATCGCAGAGGGTGATGATGAAGATTAGCGATGTCCATTATTCTGAAAATCTTAAGATTGAGTTCAATGGCGATTGGACTTCGGACTTTGAAAACAGAATAGATATTGCACTTAACAATATGGCAGAAACAACCCTATCAAGAGCGAGAATGACTGTTCCACGCAAAACTGGTAGGCTCTCTGAAAGTGGTAGGGTTGTTTCAGAGAAGAAGCTAGAAAAAGGTGTAATATTTGGAAATGGCTCAGATGTTAGATACGCAGGTTATCAAGAGCGTGGAATGGCGTTAGATGGCTCACGAGTAGTGAGGCACTATACCACACCAGGAACTGGCTCTAGATATCTCTTAAACGCATTTGAAAGCGTTTTGAAGGAAGGGATTAAGAACTACCTATGATTACATTAAACTTATTACAATTACTCCAAGATAACGGCTTCGGAACAATTGATGTCGATTTATTTTGGAACAAATTGTCGCTTAACAAGAACGGAGTTTTCATTGTAGATATAGGGCAGTCCCAACCTCGTGGCAATCGTAGAGTGCAAAGGTATGAACTCTATTCTCGCTCTAAAAAGAGTGATGTAGATGGCTACCAGAAGCTCAAGGCAATTGCAGACTTTCTAAACAATAGTGCGTATAGCATCTGTGATTTACCTAAATGCAATCTAGTTAAAGACAACGAAGCAGTGCATAATGTAACAATAATGCCAGTTTCGACCCCGACAAACACTGGCGAAGATTCCCAAGAAAGAATCGTTTGGGCTATTTCGGGGAACATCATTTATTAAGAAAGGAAACAGATATGCCACAAATCAAATATCTTGGCGGAAAGGCTGAACTAGCGTTTGGAACGAGCGTTATTGAAGCACAATTTCTCGGTGATATTACGGTGAACTTGGCTGAAGGAACTCGCACGACTTCCTCACTTGGTGGTAACATTACTACCCCATCTGGAACTTACGAAACAGCAGAGATTACTGGTAGTTTCTTATTGCCATCAATGGATGCTCTTAAGAGGCTCTATGCTCATCTCTACAAGTCAGGAACTGGAACTGATGCAGGTCGTATTGAGTTTGGTAGCAATTCGTGTATTGAACAGACTGCAAAGGCTGTGAATATTCACTATACTTGCGAACAGAACTCGAAGAATGACTTCCACGCTAATGCAGCACTTATCAAGGCAGACTTCAATGCTACCTATAATGCTGATAGTGTGTTGACTGTGCCATTTACCATCGAGCTACAACCAGACAGCAACGGTTGTTATGGTTGGGCGGGCAATGGCGACCTTACCAAAGAAAATACTCTTTGGGATGCTGCTACCCAGACTTGGGTCACAGTTGTTCCATCAGCCTAGAAATAACGAAAAGGGAGCGTTTGGGGAACGCTTCTTTTTTGTTTCGTTTTATGGAGAAAATAAAACTAGAAAGGATTTGATATAGACATGACTATTAAAATTGAGATGAAACCAATCACTTGTGAGATTGAGATACCGGGCTATGGAAAGTTCCAAGTAAAGCCTATGGGAGCAGGAGCAGAAGCCGAGATTAGAGTTATTTCTAGGGAATTAGAAGAAAAAGACGAGATAGTAAAGCAGTATGATGAGCTAGTAGAAAAAGAAAAGAACGGCGAAAAACTAGATAAAAACTCTGAAGAATATCAAGCATGTTTGAAGGCTTATAGTGAGATAGGAAAAGTTGTAGATACTTTACGAGATAAAACCTACGAAAAGATGCGTGAAGTGTTTAGTGGTGAAAAGGTTGAACAGTTATTCAATGATTTTACCTATGAGCAGATTGCAAAGATTTACAGGGAAGCAACTAAAGATGTCTAGTTTCTATGAATCATTAAGTGAAGAAGATAAGCAGACCGTAGATGGTTGGGCTGAAAAGGCTCGCAGTTCACAATATAAGCGAGATATTCCATATGAGCTATATATCAAAGCACAACTAGGCTATTTCTATGGTTGGGATGCTATGATGGCATTTGCAAGGGGATATGAGATAGGAATTGACGATGATGGAAAGTATATCAAATTGCCATATACTTTTGAAGATGCAGTCGCAGATGTAAAAGCAGCAGAGAAAGTCCATTATAGATATGCAATGGAAAACGCAGACTTCAATGCTCTATCAGGTAGTTCAATTCAAGATAAGGAATATGGAAAAGCAGTTGCTAACTGGGCAAACGAAAAACGAAAGGAATTATAATAGATGGACAATGAAACCATCGGCACAGCGAGTGTAAAAATAACGGCAGATATCTCGCAATTGAAACAACAGATTGAGGAAGCAAAGACAGCGACAGAATCTCTCAAAAGTGCTGGTGATAACTTCAAAGTCACTTGGATGGGAGAGGGTGCTGGCTCAATCCAAGATTATAACAACTGGCTCGAAAAGGCGAACAAAGAGTGGGAAGAATATGAACAAAAACAAGAAAACATTGCACAAAGCGCAGAGGTAGTTAGAGAAAGAATAGAAGCTACTACTGGTGCAATACAAGAACAAAATGCAACCACAGAAAGAAGTGGGAACATTTTTGAGCAAATGGGTGAAAAGTTGCAACACGCATCAACGAAGATTGGCGATTCTTGGCGACACGCAGAGGTTAGTGTTGAAACTGCATCAAGGAAAACACAAACAGCCCTTATCGGATTAGCAACTGCAATCACTCTATATGGCAAAAGCTCAATCTCAGAATATGCAAAATATAATAAAGATGCTGCACAAGCTCAGGAAGATTTAGAAAGAGCATCTTCTCGTATGAAAGCTACAATTGGACAGTTATTGCAACCATTTGTAACGGTTATTTCAGGACTTATGGATTGGATTAGCCAAAACAAAGCTCTTGTTGCAGGATTAGGAACTACAATTGCTATCATTGGTGGAACGGCAGGCCTTATTGCATTAGTGAAGAAGTTGTCTGGTGCTTTTGCTGCTCTCAAGGCAACTGCTGGTGGTGTTGTTGGTATTTTAAGTCTTGTTGCTGGAGTTGCGGTTGGTGCTTTTGTGAGTGCAAATGACAATGGTGAACAATTTAATGAAACCCTTGAAGAACAAGAAGATAGACTAAAAGAAACTGAAAAGGCGAATAAGTCCTATGCAAGTTCAATAAAGGACATGAACGAAACTATCGCAGACGCAATGAAGGGGATTGAAGAAGCGAATAGGAGTTATGAACAATCGTTAAAGAAAATCCTTGTAAACCATGAGGACACAGTAGATAGACTCACACAACAGATTAAAGATGCAAACGATGAATATAAGAGGGCGATTGAAGAACGCAATGCAGAATTTGCACTCAACCAACAGAAAGAAGAAGAAGAACACGCTGACAAGGTCAAGGAATTAACCAATCAAATCAACTTCTTGCAGAGATATAACAACAAATACAACAAAGAAAAACTCGAGGCTTTGAAGTTTGCATTAGCAGAAGAAAATGCTCGCTACCAAAAGCAGACTAAACTCATGAAGGATGAGTTAGATTTGCAAAACCAAAACGAGAAAGAGCGATTAGATAAAAGGCTTGCAGAATATAATTCCGAATTGCAGAAAGAAGAAGATTTTTTAAGGAAACATCGTGATACTTTGAATGCAGTTCGTGGTGTTATTTTGGATGACGAGATTCAATCATTACAAAGGCAACATAAAGCCACTATTGATTCTTATAATAAAACTATTGAAGAAGCGAGAAAGAAAGGTGCAGAAGCAGGGTATGCACTTGCGAGTGCGTTGCAAAATGCCAATGGGCAAGTAAAAACAGCCGGCGAAATCGCAGGTAAAACTTATTCTACTGGATTCTTAGGAACGGTAGAAAGGGCATTGAGGGGTAGTGCCGTATTCAACACCATTAGTGGCTATCAAGGCGGTGCAGGTATGACTGCCGACAAGGAAACAGCAAACATTGTCGCCTACTACAAGGAGAAGTATGGTGGCAACTGGAAGGCAGAGTGGCAAAGGCAAGGTATGGGGCCAATTCCTGCCGGATATGCAAGGGGTGGTTATACTGGGCAAGGCGATAAGAATGAAGTTGCAGGTGTAGTCCACAGAGGTGAGTATGTTTTGCCACAAGAGCAAGTTGACCAATCTACTGGAAAACCAAAAGCTATGGGCAACACTTTCAATATCAATGTTTCTGGAGTGTTCGCCACATCTGCATTGGAACGCAGAAAGGTTGCAGAGGAGATTATGAGAGCATTCCAGCAAACTAATAACGCAAGGTTAGGAGCATAACATGATTAAGATGACTATACAAGACACAGAAGAAACGGCAGAGTTCAAAGTTCTAGAAAAGCCAATTATTCAAAAACCACTCATCGCCGAATCTGACGTAGTCACGATTGACAATAATCTATCTACCTATGTTACTGGAACACAAAAACGAGAATTAACAGTTGGGCTCGGCTATTTAGATAGTGTTGGTTATGAAACGCTACGAAGAATTAGAGATAGACAATATGCAGTTCTAAAATACCCAACAGTTACCATTACGGCAGATGAACCTGTCGATATGGGCTATGGCGAAGATGTGCCAGATTATAGGCAGAGATTATTGCAACTAAAGGGGAAGAATTTGTTTGACAAGGATAGCGTAACATACCTTGTTGGATATCCAACTGGAACAACAATAGTTTCAAATACATACCACAGAACTATATATATCCCTTGCGAACCGAACACGACTTACACCGTTCAAAAGATAAACCAAGGGGGCAACAAGCGTTTTGCCCTTGCAACAACCTCTGTTCTCCCTGATGTTGGTGTAGCTGTTTTACAGTTTACCCAAGACAACAATGCTGATTCACTAACAATAACGACCGATAACACTGCAAATTATCTCTTGATTTGGTGTTGGGTGACAAATGATACCGGAGTAACATGGGGTGAGATACTTAACTCACTTCAAGTAGAGAAAGGTCCTACTGCTACTACCTACGAGGCATACTTCAATATCGAGCTTTGCAAGATTGGTGCATACCAAGACTACATCTACAAAAGTGGGGATGACTGGTATGTGCATAAAGAGATTGGAAAGCAAAACCTAGACGGTTCGCAAGGCTCAATATCTAGAACTGGCACGAATAGGTTTAACCTAAATATAGGCTCTGGCTATAAACATCAAATAGGTGAAATTCTTGCATTATCGGATAAATATGTGACTGTTGAACAGTGCTACACCAATAGTGATTTTGATACCATAGTTTCGTCTATGAACTATGCACTTGGGCTACATCCAGGAAGCGAAACAAATGGTGTGCGTGTCAAAGATATTCGATACGATGTAGCAACCGACTACCAAACCTGGCTTAACGCTAATCCGATAGCTTTGTATTATGTTCTTGCTACTCCAACTGACACTGAAATCACGAATGATACGCTAAAAGCACAACTAAACGCTCTCCAAAACTCAGCATTTGATAGATGGACAGATATCAAAACGGAAGTTCAAGAACCGTCACTCCAGCCTTACCTAACCGTAACTCAAGGCGAAATTACTGGTAGTGGCAAAGAGGTGATGCTAGAGGGGACAACTGAAGATTTGCTAGACTTTGTGATTTTGGGCGATACAGCCCAAGACGGAACTCCAACACCTGATTCTCCAATCCCAGTCCAAACCGTAAACGGCGACATTGCCTTTGATTTTAGTGGCCCATCTGGAGTTAAAAGATATACAATGGTTGGCAAGATGACATTAGCAGACCAAAGGATTATCGACAATTGTGGGACTAATGAACAAGTCCAAGTTTCGTTTAGGGAGAGCAAACAATTATGATAAGCGCACCACAATCTTTTCACGATAAGGCACGAGGGCAGATTATTGAGCCAATAGCGAGGCTCTATATCAGCTTTTCAAAAGAGCCTAGAGAAGGCACATATTTTACCCTCAACCAATCACAACTGAACGGCGATGATTTACTTGGTGCATCAGAGGACAATCCACTTCAGCTTTGGGATTTGTATGCATATCAAGATTATTCGGATAGGCTAACCAATATAAGCGTAGAACGCTCAATAGAATTTCCATATAATACGCAATATGCAATGGGAGATTTTACGCTAGACAATTTCGACAAATACTTCTCGCCAAGAAGCAATTCGCCAATTTCACAATATAACATACCACAAAGACCAGTAAAAATCTTTGCAGGATTTATTGGCGAAACCCCAATCCCTCAATTCGTAGGCCTTACTGAAGATGTTCCAGATACTAGAACGAATGTTGCTACGGCAGAGTTTCATGCAACAGACTTTTTGTCTGCCATTTATGAACAAGTGCTTGTTGATACAATCATCGCAAGAGATGTTACGACTGATGTCTTGTTGGCCAAGATTGTAGAACAATTTGGCGTATTACCAAGTCAATATAGTTTTGAAAAAGGCGACAATGTTATCCCATTTGCATTCTTCGATGTAGGAAGTAAGGCAGGAGATGCTATCAAAGATTTGATTCAGGCAGAGGGTGGAAAATTCTGGTTGGATGAGCAAGGCATTTTAAGATTTATGAAACGCAACTCTTTGCCTACCAATCCAGTTATGAGCATTGATGATTATTCAATAGCCTCAATCGCAACATTACAGAGTGCCAATATCGTAAATAAAGTTGTCATTTCGTGCGACTTGCGTGAAGTCCAAGAATATCAAAGCGTCTATTCAAAAGCACCGAGTGCTACTAGCTCTACTGGCGATATGTGGGTGGTAGGTGCAAATGACTCTATTACTAGAGATTGTAAGTTGTCAGACCCATGCTACGAAATAGTCAATCCAACGCAAGGCAGGCAAAGCACAGTTTCTTGGTTTACGGCAGTTGACTCATTTGGAAATGTCGTCAATAGTGGAGTAACAGCAGTTGGTGTTTTAAGCACTACTGCCTATACGATTACATTTACAAACAACAACAACTTCCCAGTTAAAATCAACGAGATTCAGTTATGGGGAGAACCTGCAAAAGTTTACGACCATCTAGAATATGAAGCCGAAGATACAGAATCTGTGGAAAAGTATGGTGAACAAGTTTTGACAATCAACGATAACAAATTCTTCCAATCCTACCACTCTGCTAAAGCCTTTGCATTATTTATTCTTAGAGAGTATGCCAACTACATTGGCGGATTGAGGATGAGTGTTAAAGGCGACCCATCGCTACAACTTATGGATACAATCTCAATAGATGAAGGCGACTACGCAGGTCTTTACAAGATTGATACTATCAAATGGGAATTAGGGGTTGGGAGTTTTGAAACTAATATAGACGCACACAAGGTCGAGCCAGTCTATTACTTTACACTCAACGAATCGCAACTTAACGGAACTCATGTTCTAGCATAGGAGATAGTATGGCAATTATAGAAAATTCAAGACTAACTGGTGGTGGAACTACTAATACACTAACTGGTAACATCGTGTTTGATGAAGCACTTGGAGAATTTAGACAAACCAAACTCATCAATGGAGTTCCAGTTGTAGTTTTTAGGATGAACGCAGAGGGGATTCAATACTACAACGACAACGGTGTTTTGACCCATAAGATTGACACGCAAGACCATTATTATGATGAGAATGGAATTGAAAGACTGATTACTGGCATGGATGAAAACGGCATGATGCGAATGCTATTCAAAAATGCTCAAGGGATTGGGCAAATCTTTATCGGACAAAATCCAGCAAATGGCTCGCCAGTCTTTGCAGTTTCTAGTGGTCCAACAGTTGATGTTGTTGATTCTTTGGAACAGGATGGATAAAAAATGGCAACAGACTTCTCAAAATACAACATTCACTCTGACTACAATACTGATGAGATTATTCTCTGTGAAGAAACAAGCATGACACAGCCTTCTAGTGGCTATTGGTTTGTTTCGATTGCACACTCTCTAGGGTTTAAGCCACTTTGCTTTGCGATGGTGGAGTTCAATGGCAATGGGATTTGGTTGAGTGGAGACAATACAACAGCGACAAATGCTCTTGGAATGACAGTAGTTAGTTATAATACGAAAGTCGATGTCCACATTACACCACCACTAGGCATGACGGTAAACTCGGCAAAGGTTAGGGTTTTTGGATTATTGCCAAGCGACCAACAAAATACAAACATTGCTCCACCACAAGCACTAGGAAAATATAACATCAACTCAAATTACAAATACGACCAACTTATCGCAAACGGCATCTTCCAAATCTCAAACAACAACCAAGCCCAAACGGTTTACACACACAATTTAGGCTATATTCCGAGGGTGATGGTATGGCAAGAAGAAGTTGGCTCGGACAATATTAGGCCACTTGACCCATTTTATTCTAGGAGATACCAAATTACACTAACAGACTTTCGTGGTTTAAGAATAACAGAGAATGATTTGCAGATGACATATTTTTCTACAAGTTCTTTGCCAGACTTAAAACTTCATTACAGAATTTATGGCTCGCATTTGATAGGAGAAGCATAATGAGTGTTTTAGATAACTTTACATTTAACTCCGACTTCCCTGCATTAAGCAAATTGCCAAGTGTTCCATCACTTTATTTTACTACCCAAGACCACAAACTCGCTGGCAATACTACTGAAACGAAGACATATAACATCACAATTCCAGCAAATAGCATCATTCAGCCGATTATTACGCAATATCTCTACACAGGTTTTGGTGGAACTACTATTCAAGTAGAAAACAATATTACAACCACAACACATGTAGCAAGAACAAGTAATACTAATGTTCAAGTAACTTGGACTGCAACAAATGCAGCAAATGTAGAGCAAACTGTGTTTGGGAATAGTTATCGTGTAGATATTGAGTTGTTTACAGTCAAATAACATGCTATTAAACGCAATTTAAAGCATTTTCTAGCCATTTTAGACCAAAACTCATATATTTTATTGTCTTAAAATCTAAATGCTCATATAAGCGATTTACTTTTCTTATGCTTAACTACATAATGTTTACATTATTTTGAAAATGATATATAATAAAAATGCGAGAACAAAAAGAATAATTGGAGTAAATAAGTCCACTAGGTTCTCGCATTCAATTATTCGCCTAGTGGATTTATTTATTCAGAAAGTGAGGTAAAGGTGCAAGCCGAAGAATATCAAAATAAACCACAACTCTATGTTGTTATGGAACAAGAGATTTTGTGCAGAAAGGATTTAAGCATCACAGCTAAATTGGTCTATGCTAGGATGTCTGGATTCAAGGAGTTTTGGGAAAGTCCAGAAAAGACTGGGCTATTTTTAGGCAAATCAGCCAAAACTATTATTGGTGCTAGGCAAGAACTAGAAAAGAAAGGTCTTATCAAATGCATAAGGAATACTGGTAGAGGGAAAGCCTATTCGGTAGTCAGACTGACCGAAACTAAGCAGGCAGACTACTCAAAATCTGGTAGTCAGACTACCCAAAACTTAGCAGTATATATTAAAGAAGAAAATAAAACTGAGAATAAAGATATATTAGATATATATAAGGAAGAAGTTCCAAAGCATGTTAGTGTTGAAGCCGAAGGACTAGCTAATGAATTAAGACATGGCATATTAGCTAACTACCCAAACAATGCAACTGCGAAAAAAGATTCGTGTATTAGTAGATGGGCAGTCGATATTGATAAAATGATTAGATTAGATGGAAGAAAACCTGAGCAAATTAGAAAAGCGATTATATGGGCTATGAATGATGATTTTTGGCAATGCAATATCTGGTCTGGGAAAGCGTTGAGAAAACACTACGATAGATTGGAAGCTAATGCAAAAGCAAAATTTATGAAACATGGGAGCGTAACGATATGAGCGATTTAGTAAGATTTAACAATGAAGGCAATCAAATCATCGAAGAAAAAGAAGATGGTGCCGGTAAGGTCCAAACTATTAAGTTCGGTTGGATTAAGTTGTTAGGCGAAAAGACCGAACGGAGAGTGAGCTTTAAGACTTTATTACAGATAACAGAGATGAAAGACCATGGCTTTGCAGGCTCGATTAACATATCAGAACTCAATATGAGCGTCAATGCAAACCAGATTGTAATGATGCGAAGTGATATTGAAAAAAAGAAGATTGTGGAAAGTTTTACAAATCTAGCAACGGCTCAAGTATGTCTATTAAGAGTTGGAGATGAGTTGAAGGTAGCAGACCAACCATCTATTTACTATCGGATGCACCAACTACCACATTATGAAGCGACTGTGCATTATGTGATGAAGGATGATGGTAGGGAATATCTGCTAGACTTCGATAAGATTAAAGACCTCACAGATATAGATTACGATGAGGGCTATGAGGTTATTGTGGGGACTTGGAGATATGGACAAAAAGTCCATTGATTGATTCAATAGAAATTGGAGATAATCTCCTTGTTTAAAGTTAGGAAAAGGTCGCAACGAAAAATTGCGATTTTTTCTTTCAAAAAACTGTTTACATTTTATTATGCTTATGATATAATTAAAATATAAATAA
>Ga0310694_10002065_pt1 | contig 21314 bp, 13 predicted proteins | sample 174DNAGHGhighgp2_FD_203884 | JGI IMG/M metagenome (GOLD analysis project Ga0310694, IMG submission 203884) | Sheep rumen microbial communities from Palmerston North, Manawatu-Wanganui, New Zealand - 1742 DNA GHGhigh gp2 (v2) (version 2) | ecosystem: Host-associated > Mammals > Digestive system... | reverse complement strand
AACCGCCAGTCTCATCGCATGCTCCGGCGAGGATGCTGCCGCCATCGGCGGAAACCAGAGAAAAAACAGCAGTGTAAATTACACAACTGGCACGATCCGCATCAATGGCGGCATGATCTACGCCAGAGCCAAGGATACTGGCGCAGGCATCGGATCCGGCTACAAGGGGAGAAGCGGCGACATCTACATATCCGGCGGCCAGATCGAGGCGTACGGAGGCGAGTATACACCAGCCTTCAGCACGTGCTGCGGCGCGGGCATCGGCGGCGGGGATAGTGCCTTCGTTGATTCAGGGCGCAACAAGATCGTGTTTTCGGGCGGCACCGTGATCGCGCGGGGCGGTTATAGAAACAGCGCCAAATACGCTGCTGACATTGGAACAGGCTACGAGGGCAGCGGCGTGTACAGCGTTGAGATTTCAGGCGGCAGCGTGCATCCTGGCGCTGACAGTGAAGATCAGAATTTCAACCAAAGCGAGAGGGGTAATATCTACCCGGTGAACAGTGCCGGCAGCCAGGTGTTCAAGGTGACGCATGAGGGCTTTGCGCCGTACGCGAAGGTTGATCTGGTGATGGACGGCTACGGTTCGAACGACATCTATGCCGACGCGGCCGGCAAGGTGTATGTCTGGCTCGCGAACGGCGTGTACTACTACAGCATCGACGGGCAGCGCTACGCCACGAAGATGGAGGATGGAACCGCCACGACGGTGAGGATCCCAGACGCATACGGCGTGGAGGTGGATGGCGTTGACGTGGTCAATCTCACGGGCGACAAGTGGATCTACGACGTGTTCTCGTGCCAGCTCTCCGTGACGAACGCCTGCGTGATATCCGGCACGAACACGGATGGCCGGGTCAACATATCCGTTGACGCCACCTCGGAGTGCGCGATCACGATCTCGAACCTCTGCCTGCATGCGGAGTCCGGCTCCCCGATTGACATTGTCGCAGGCAAGGGCACGCTGTGCCTCGTCGGAACGAACATCCTCGACGCGTCGGCTGCAGCCGAATATCCGGGGCTTCACGTGGGCATGCATGAAGGGGTCGTGATCACGAACCTCCATGACGGCGCGAAGCTTGTCGCCATAGGCGGCGCGAGGGCCGCCGGCATCGGCGGCGACAATAGCGACAACGCGGGCAAGATCGTTATTGCGGGCGGCATCGTCGAGGCGACAGGCGGCGCGGACGGCGCGGGCATCGGCGGCGGCAGGCTACATGGCTTCGCGGAAATCAGCATAACCGCCGGCACGGTGAAACCTGTCGCCGGGACAGGGGCTAAGGCGATTGGGTACGGGGCCGCCAACTCCAACTACATCGGCAGCGAAAAGATCGTGTTCACGGGTGGATCCATCGCCACATCCGTCGATAGCGTCGGTGCGCAAGTCACCACGAAGGCCGTCAATGCCGATGGCGACATCGTCTATCCGGTGGCCATTTCCGGTTTCACGCCCTACGCGAAGGTGGACATGGAGATTGAAGGGTATAACGCTTGCGGTGTTTACGCGGACGGCGAAGGCAAGATATATCCCTGGCTCGAGGAAGGAGATTACATCTTCATTATTGACGGCGTGCCGCATCTCGCCCACGTGACGAGTTCGGGTGCTGTCGCTGAACCGTGGCTATCGGGCGTTACCGTGGACGGCAGGGACGTCGCGTACATGCATGATGCGGGCGGGAAATGGCGATACAACGCCGCGAAGCGTACGCTTTACATCCTCTCCGGCACGTCGCCGGCCGACTGCGTGACGGTTTCCGGCACGAACACGGCGGACTACGTGTACGTAAAGGCGACAAACGACGTTTACTTCGCGCTCTCGAACCTCAACCTCAAGACGACAAGCGCCGCTCCGGTTGCGCTTGTGTGCGCCAACGCAACGGTGGCGTTCGCCGGCACCAACACGCTTGATGCTTCAGGCGCAAGTCAATATGCGGCGTTGCAGACGCGCACGTCCCAGAGCGCATGGACAAGTCTTGTGCTCACGAACCTGAACGAGGGCGCGACTCTTGTGGCGAAGGGCGGTTCAGGCGGCGCCGGAATAGGTTGCGGAAGCACGTCCAGTTCCAGCTACTGCAAAGTGTACGTCTATGGCGTGAGCATTACCGCCGAGGGTGGATTAAACGGCTCGGGAATCGGCGGAGGCTCAAACGGCTCGAGCGAAGTGTACATCTACGGCGGGCGTGTAACGGCGGCGGGCGGAAGCTATGCAGCCGGCATCGGCGGTGGCAAGAGCGGCCAAGGCCGGATCGACATCCATGGCGGCACCGTGGACGCTACGGCTACCGCCGGTGGTGGCGCGGGCATCGGCGGCGGCGCCGGCGGGGATGGTACGGTGAGTGTCATTGATGGTGCCGTCACGGCATGCGGCAACGGACTTGGCGCCGGCATCGGCGGCGGCTCTGGCGGCAAGGGATACGTCTATGTCAGTGGCGGATCGGTCAAGCCGATCGCGGGCACCTACGCAGCGTCGAAGAGCGTTGGCAACGGAAACACAACGGGCGGCGAAGTCCTCTTCACCGGCGGCTCGATCCGTACGACGGTAGCCTACGTAAACCCTGCGGCATCGAACGCCAACCACGTCGCGGTGTGGCCTGTGACGGTGACGGGACTGAAGGCGGGCTCCGAGATAACCTTCGACGGATTGCCGTCCTCCTACGGCACCAAGGGAATCTGCGCCGATGAAGATGGCGAGGTAAAACTCTGGTTGCCAAACGGAGACTATGCGTTAACGGCGACGGACGACGATGGTATCGTGCGCCTATACGCGGCTCATGTCGCCGACACACCCGCAGACGCCACGTACAGCGCCATGACCGGGTTCACCGTGAACGGATGCGATGTGGCGTATCTTTCCGGCGAAGGGTGGAGCTACAACATCGGCGCGGTCAATGGCGGGATAACCCTTTACGGACTCGACCACTACGAGTTGTCGGGCGCGCTCACCAACAAGTACCTCGTCATCAGCAACTCCTGCTCGATCGTATTCTCCAACGTCGTATTCAACTCCTTCAACATCGATACGCAACATGGCATTGTCAACATCGCCGGGGCGTACGACGTGAACCTGACGATCGAAGGGGTGAACAGCGTGAAGGCGCCAGCGGGCGGATACCTTGCCGGAATCAGGGTTCATGAGGGCGCGACGCTCACCATCGACGGCGGCGGTTCGCTTGAATCGACCGCGGGCCCATATGCGGCGGGCATTGGCGGCGGACGCAATACCGGGTGTGGCGCGATCACGATCAATGGCGGCACGGTGACGGCGACCGGCGGCAACTACGCCGCGGGTATCGGTGGCGGCGGTCCGGACGCGGTGTTCGCCGGGACGATCACGATTGCCGGCGGCGACGTGACGGCGACCGGCGGCAGCTATGCGGCGGGCATCGGCGGCGGAGGCGAGTCAAACGGCGGTTCTGTGGAGATCACGGGCGGCCGAGTGACGGCTACTTCAGGAAGCGGTGGTGGCGCGTGCATCGGCGCGGGGAAGAACGGCACATACGGCGACGTCGTCATCTCCGGCGGCACGGTTGTCGCGAGCACCGATGAATACAGGACGCACGCCATCGGCGATGGATTTGGCACGGACGGATTCGGTAAAGTGACCATCACGGGCGGTTCGGTCCATGCGGATCCCGCCGGGGTCAAGCCCGTAGCGTCCAACGGAACGGAGGCCGTGTATTGCGTGACGGTGTCGGACCTCGTGCCGAGCTCGGCGGTCGCATTCGATGAATTGCCCACCTACTACGGCACGTCCAACATCTACGCCGATTCGGCGGGGAAGGTCTATCTCTGGCTCCCCGAGAACTGGGAGGCCACGCATCCGGTGACGCCGCATCCCCTTACGTCGGCGCATCCCCGTCTCGGTGCGCCATCCGGTACTGCGCACACGTTCGCCGCGAACGGCTACAGCTACACTGTCACGATTCCCGAAGGCGGCGGCAACGTTGCGGCCGAGAAGGGCGCGGCGCTGGAACTCAAGGGATTGAAGATAGACGGTTTCGCAGTTAAAGACGGGCTGCTAGTCATTAACCTTACTGTAAATCCGGCGACGTGGTTGCAGGGCTTTGCGGACAAGCTGGTGATACGTGCGTCGTCAACGCTGCCGATTCCGAAGGACGCGTTGCTTGACCTTTCCGGTGCGGAACTGTTGTTGGAAGACACGGCACACGCCGTATTCACTGTTCCGTTGGACGCAAATGCCCGGTCAATGTTTTTCAGCGTTGGACTTGATGAGGATGGCGAATAACGACACTGCCCTTGAAAATGACTGGATTTTCTGCGCTGTTTCGTGTAAAATACGTACTTCGTTTCAACTAAGTAGGAGACCAAATGAATAGACGAGATTTTCTAAAGGGAGGAGCTGTGGCAGGTATGGCTGCGGCTTGCATGTCCGCGCGCGGCGAGGCGTGTTGCGGGAACGGCATGCCGAAGCTTACGCCGCCGGAAAAACCGGCGCAGCTGAACCTTTGCCTTCAGTGGGGCGGGATTCCCGTGCGCGACGACGTGGACGAGAAGCTGGACTTCCTTTCCGAAAACGGTTTCCAGGCCGTAGAGACTCCTTCCGGGCTCAGCTGGCTCCGCGAGAAGGGACTCAAGGTTGCCGAAGGCGCGAAGAAGCGCGGTCTCATGCTCGCGACGGCGTGCGGTCCCTCTCGTTTCGACTATGCCGACAAGGCCAAGAACGACGCCGAGGTTGAGAAGTTCATGCCCGTCCTCGAAATACTTGGCGAAATGAAGAGCGTTGGACTCATCATCTGTCCGGCGCGCGGACGTCCTGAGGTCGGCCACAAGGAACTGCGCGCCGACTTCGTGGAGAACACCGGCAAGCGCCTCGCCCAGAAGGCCGCCGCATGTGGCACGTCTATTGTCCTTGAGCCGCTCCGTCGCGGCGAGACGCCATTCCTCCGCCAGGTGGCTGACGGCGCGAAGATGGCACAGGAGATCGGCCCCGGCTGCACGGTGATGGGCGACTTCTGGCACATGCGCTGGGAGGAGCCCAGCTTCTTCGCGGCGTTCGTTGCGGCCGGCAAGCTGCTTTCGCATGTCCATATCGCCTCGCTTGGCACCCGCAAGGTGCCGGGCACGGACGGCGAGCTGGACAACTACGTAGATGGCTTCAAGGGCCTCAAGTTCATCGGCTACCGCGGGGCGGTCTCGATGGAGTGCGGTTTCCCCGCCAAGGGCAAGGACGAACGAGGCAAGCCGATCATGCCCAACAACGACGAGAAGCGCGTGCTGATCCAGAACATGGTGAAGCTCCTGCGCCGCCAGTGGGCGGAGGCTTAACAACAAGCGTACGACAACAAGAAAAAGGAAATCATCAATGAACAGAAGAGACTTCATCAAGGTTGGTGCCGCCGTTGCGGTGAGTGCGCCTGCAATCGTCAAGGGCGAGGATGCACCTCGCATCTTCAAGGTGGGCATCGTGGGATGCGGCGGACGCGGCAACGGTGCCCTCAACGACATCCACAAGGCCGCCGAGTTGCTGCGCAGCGAGGGTTGCAATGTCCAGATCAAGGTCGTGGCGGCGGCGGACTTCTTCGTCGAGAAGGCGAAGAACGTCGCGCAGCGCTTCGGTTTCGACGAGAAGAACGCCTTCGGCGGCGCGTGCGGCTACAAGAACGTGATGGCGAGCGACGCGGACATCGTGATCCTCACCACGCCCCTCGCGTTCCGTCCCGTACACACGATGGCGGCCGTGCAGGCCGGCAAGCACGTCTTTGCCGAAAAGGGCGTGGCGGTAGATGGGCCTGGCGTGCGTCTGATGATCGCAGCCTCGAAGCTCGCCCGCGAGAAGGGCCTCACGATCGTGGCCGGCACGCAGCGCCGCCACGCGCGCAACTACCGTCTGATCGCGGACGCGCTCCAGAAGGGCATCGTCAGCCCGATCATCGGCGGCAACGTGTACTGGAACGGGTCCGTGCCGTGGGTGCGTCCGCGCGCGGCGGGCATGAGCAACGCGGAGTACCTCTGCAACAACTGGCTCAACTTCACGGAGCTTTCCGGCGACCACATCTGCGAGCAGCACGTCCACAACATCGACATCGCGAACTGGTACATCGGGCGCTACCCGAAGAGCGCGCTCGGCTTCGGCGCGCGCATGCGCCGCGTCTCGGGCAACCAGTACGACTTCTTCAGCGTCGATTTCGACTACGGCGAAGGCGTGCACATCCACTCGATGTGCCGCCAGATCGACGGCTGCTCGGGCGGCGGCGTGGGCGAGGTGTTCCGCACCAAGGACTCCGTGATCTCCGCCGGACACGCCGTGCGCATGCTCGGCTCCAACAAGAGGTTCGAGCTTACCGGCGACTTCAAGGAAGGTAGTCCCACCACGATCGAGCACTGGGACCTTCTGCGTTCCATCATGAAGATCGGCCCCTACTTCAACGAGGGCGAGCAAGTGGCGATGTCCACCGCCTGTGCGATCATCGGCCGCATCTCCTGCTACACGGGGCAGATCGTCTCCATGGCGTCGATCATCTCCGACGAGAAGAGCAAGTACTACAACATGGAGTGCCTGCCGCGTGCGACTGACTTCGAGAATGGCGAAGTGTCCATGCCGGCGAACGGCGACAATGAGTGGGCGCTTCCTGGTCGTCCGTGGCGCAATCTGCCGAAGGATATTCCGACAACGAACAAAGCCACGCAGGGCGCACCGCTTGGATATAGGGTGTAGTGGTTCGTGGTTCGTGATTCGTGGTTCGTGGTTAGAGGAGAGTTGAGAAAGGAAGATGATCGATCCTGTTTGGTTGAAGGCGCACGCTGACGATGTGCGGCGGGTAGATGCAATCGACCCGGCGTTGTACCAGAGGTTCAACGTCAAGCGTGGTTTGCGCAATGCGGACGGCACGGGCGTGCTGGTGGGGCTTACCACCATCGGCAACGTCCACGGCTACGTCGTGTCGGAAGGAGAGAAGCAGGCCGTTCCCGGTCAGCTCTTCTACCGCGGCGTGGACGTGGTTGACATCGTGCGCGCCTGCGAGCGCGAAAAGCGTTTCGGGTTCGAGGAATGCGCCTACCTGCTGCTCTTCGGCACGCTGCCAACGGCGGCGCAGCTCGGGGAGTGGCAGTCGCTCCTCGCCGAATACCGCCGCCTGCCGGACGGCTTCAAGGAAAACGCGATCATCCACGCGCCGGGCATGGACATCATGAACTCCATCGCCCGCGCGGTTCTCACCGCATACACCTACGATTCCACCCCAGACCTGCTTGACATCGAGACGAACCTCCGCCAGGCGATTGAGCTGATCGGAGGCTTCCCCACCATTGCGGCGTATGCCTACCAGGCGAAGGCGCACTACCACCTTGGCAGGTCGCTGATGCTACGGTATCCCGATCCGACGCATGGCACTGCGGAAAACATCCTCACGCTCATCCGCGAGGACGGCCGCTACACGCAGCTCGAAGCCGAGACGCTCGACCTCGCGCTCATCCTCCACGCGGAGCATGGCGGCGGCAACAACTCGAGCTTCGTCACGCACGTGATAACGTCCGCGTTCTCCGACATGTACTCCACCGTCGCCGCCGCCACGCTCTCCCTCAAGGGCAGCCGCCACGGCGGTGCGAACCTTCGCACGATGCGCCAGATGGCCGAGATGAAGCGCAACGTGCGCAAGTGGACCGACTCCGGCGAGGTTGCCGACTACATCGCGAAAATCGTGCGCCGCGAGGCGGGCGACGGCACGGGTCTCGTTTACGGCCTCGGACACGCCGTATATACGATTTCCGATCCGCGCGCGCAGCTGCTGAAGGAGAAGGCCAGGAAACTGGCAGAGGCAAACGGACGCCTCGACGAGTTCGCGCTCTACGACTCCATCGAGACGCTTGGGCCGGGCATCATACAGAAAGCCCATCCGGGTGCCCGCGACGTCTGTGCGAACGTTGACCTCTACAGCGGCTTCGTTTACGACATGCTTGGCATTCCGCAGGACCTCTACACGCCGCTCTTCGCCGTCGGCCGCGTCGTCGGCTGGTGTGCGCACCGCATGGAGGAGCTCACCAACGCAGGGCCGATCATACGTCCTGCCTACAAACCCATCTACAAGGGAGTGCGTCCATACGAACCCCTGGAGGCGCGTGGATGACGGCATCCGGCGAGGCAGGCAACGCTCCGGGACGGATATTTTCCGTCACGGCGCTTACGCAGTCCATTCGCAAGAATCTCCTCGCCAACAACCCGAAGCTCAGCGGCGTTTGGATTGAGGGCGAGATTTCCGGAAACAAGATATACAGTTCCGGGCACCGCTACTTCACTCTCAAGGACGCCGACGCGGCGATTTCGTGCGTGCTTTTCGCCTTCAACGTGCAGCACTGCGACGATGCGTTCCACGCCGCGCTCAAAAACGGGGAGAGCGCGGTCAACGGACTCAAGGTGCAGGTGCAGGGCGAGCTTGACCTTAACATGTCGAGGGGACAGTATTCCTTCAAGGTGAGGAGCCTTCGCATCGCGGGGCAGGGCGACAGGATGGCCGCGTTCAACGCGCTCAAGAAGAAGCTGGAGGAGGAGGGGCTCAACAAACTCGACCATCCCGAACTGCGTCGGCGACTTCCGTTCCTGCCGCACCGCATCGCCATCGTAACTTCGCCGTCCGGCGCAGTGATCCACGACATGTGCAACGTCATCACGCGCCGCTTCCCCAACGTGGAAATACGCCTTTTCCCCGTGAAGGTGCAGGGCGAGGGCGCAGAGTTGGAAATCGTTGGCGGCATAGAGTTTTTCAACACGAGCGCATGGGTTCCGGACGTGATGATCGTGGGGCGTGGCGGCGGGTCCGCTGACGACCTCTGGACGTTCAACGAGGAATCCGTGGTACGCGCCGTGGCAACTGCGAAGATTCCCGTCATCAGCGCCGTCGGGCACGAGTCAGACGTGACGTTGTGCGACTACGTGGCTGACCTCCGCGCCGGAACCCCGTCCATCGCCGCCGAACGAGCGGTGCCGGTCAAGGCCGATCTCGTGGCGCGCGTCCGCGACCTTTCATCGCGCCTAGAACGCGCACCGCAGCAGGCGTATGAATCTTTAGTGCAGCGCGTGGACGACATCTCGTTCCGCCTGTGTGCGCACCTGCAGGGAGTTTCCTCGCGTTACGAGCGCCGCATGCAGGCGGCCGCGCTGCGACTCGACCCCGCCATGAAGGTTGCGTTCCAGCGTGCGGAGAGTCGCCTGAAGACGTGTGCGGCGGGACTTAACCACCTTTCCCCGTACGGCGTGCTGGAGCGCGGGTATTCAATCACCATGGACGACGCCGGGCGCGTGGTGCGCGGCGTCAAGGGCCTTGCTGAGGGTACGCGGCTCACGACGCGCCTTGCGGACGGTTCCGCCACGTCGGTAGTGGAACGGATTTCAATGGAGGGCGCGGCATGAGCGGCTTTTGGAACGTACTGAAGTCCTTTTTCGGAAGTGAGAGCGGTCCTGTCCATTTTGAATCGGCGGCCGTGAGCGACAAGGGTCTGGTTCGCTCAGACAACCAAGACTCCTATCTGATGCGTTCGCAGTCTTTCTTCCTTGCCGTCGCGGACGGTATGGGCGGCGGCCAGGGCGGTGCGCTTGCGAGCGCGTGGATATGCGACGAGTTCGCCAAGATGCTTGATGCGCCTGGTGCCGTGCCGTTCCGCCTGCGAGTCAAGCAGACGGACGCCGCGCTTCAAGATGCCAACGCCCGTGTGCGGGAATACGCGGAGGCGAACGGGTACAAATCCATGGGTTCCACTGCGGCGGTGCTGCTTGCGGACACTGAGCATTCAAACCGCGCCGTGGTCGCGCACGTAGGCGACAGCCGTGTTTACCGTTGGCGCAAGGGACGTGGGCAGTTGCTCACGCGGGATCATACGGTCGGCAGCGAAATCGGACGAGCCCTCACTAACGCATCCCAGGCACAGTCGTTGCAGAGCAGGCGCAATCCCCTCACCCACATCCTCACGAGGGCGGTTGGCATAGGGTTCAAGGTTCGTGCCGAATGGAGGAAGATCGATGTCCATCCCGGCGACCGCTTCCTGCTGTGTACGGATGGAGTCCACGACGTCCTTAGCGACGAGCAGATTGCCTCGCTCATGGGGCGCGCGAAGACACCCGCGCAGGCGGTGGAGTCCGTGGTGGAGAAGGTGGTCTCGTCCGGTGCGCCCGACAACTACACCATCGTATGCGCTTTCGCGGTGAAGGACTGACGCGAATCAGCGTTGCCGCTCGTCGGCCGTGTATTTACGCGCATGAGAGGCGGGGTATTTTATCCGCCACAGGTGCGCCGAAATATGATATAATAACGGCGCTGAACTTTTCAGATGCGCTGAGTTGTTTTCCGCGGGTTCCGTCAAGCCGTGTGACTTGGCTCGCGGATGCGCGAAAGGGAGGTTTTGCATTGACCTCCGTAAAAAGAAGGAAAATAGAACAAGATGGAATTCAAGTTGAACCGCCGCAATTTCGTTAAGGGCGCAGCCGTCGCTGGCGCGTTCCTGCCTAGTTTCAATATCCTCCACGCGGAGGAGGGCAAGGTCGGTCCGAAGGATGACCAGATCAACGTGGCGCTTATCGGGTTCGGCGCGGAGGCGCGCGTTCTTTCTGCGTCGCTTGTGCGCATCCCCGGAGTGCGGGTGCGCGCCGTATGCGACATCTGGAAGTTCCAGTGCCAGCAGGCTAAGATATTCTTCAAGTCCTTCGGCATGGATGTGACGACGTACGAGGACTACAAGGAGATGCTCGAGAAGGAGGACAAGAACATCGACGCGGTCGTCGTGGCTACTCCCGACTGGATGCACTGCGAGCACACTTGCGCCTGTCTCCGCGCCGGAAAGCACGTCTATTGCGAAAAGGAGATGTCCAACCGCCTCGAGCTCGCCGCCGAGATGTGCCGCGTGCAGAAGGAGACGGGCAAGTTGCTGCAGATCGGCCACCAGCGCCGCTCGAACCCGCGTTACCGCCACTGCTTCGAGAACGTCGTGCCGCACATGCTCGGCCGCATCACCACCGCCTACGCGCAGTGGAACCGCACGCTCGCGCCGTTCTTTACCGTGAAGCGTCCGCCCAAGCAGGACATCCTCACGAAGTACGGTTACGAGAACGCGGAGCAGTACCTCAACTGGCGCTGGTTCTACAAGTACGGCGGCGGGTCGATGGTGGACCTCGGCTCGCACCAGATCGACCTCTTTATCTGGGCGTGGGGCGTGCCGCCGTCGAGCGTACGCGCCGTTGGCGGCAAGGATGCGTTCAACCCGCCGCGCATGGCCTACGACCGCATGTACTGCATCTACGAGTTCGCGATGCCCGACGGCACGAAGAACGAGGCCATCTACCAGGTGATCTCCTCCAACGCGCGCGGCGGCTTCTACGAGCAGTTCATGGGCGTGAACGCCTCGCTCACGATTGCCGAGATATCCGCGCGCGGCAACACCGTGCAGCGCGAGCTGCGCCAGGGCGGCCTCTCCGACGCCGAATGGCAGAAGTTCATCGACAAGGGCTGGATCCTTCCGAGCGAGGGCGACAAGATCAAGAAGGAAGTCACGAAGGACATCGCCGTCGATACGCGCATCTCCGCGCAGGCAAACGGCAACGCCCTCGCCGTGACGATGAACAAGCCCGCGCACATGCCGCACCTCGAGAACTTCTTTGCGGCTTGCCGTCACGGCGCGAAGCTCAACTGCCCCTGCGAGCTCGCATACGAGAGCGCCGTCGCGGTGCTTGCGGCGAACGTCTCTGCGGACAGCGGCAATGTTTACCGCTTCAAGCCGGAGGAGTTCAAGGTTCCTCCGCGCCCCGCCGCGCCCAAGGCGTAAGTGAGGTAGTTCCCATGCCGCTCTCCGCGCGCCGTATGCTGTCGATTGCCGCTGCCGCGCTTTTCTCCGCGTCGGCGTTCGTGGCGGGGGCGGACGCGGAGCGCATCCGCGAGAGTCTCAAGTCGCCGCCGCCGCATCCGCGCCTCTTCGCGACGGCGGCGGATTTCGTTCGTGTGCGCGACGAGGCCTCGACCAATTCGCTGGTTCGCGCCGGAGTGGAACGGCTCCTTTTCGAGGCCGAGCAGATGCGCCGTTGGCGTCCATCGCTCGAATCGCGCGAGGGTAAGCGCATGACGGCCGTCTCCCAGCGCGCTCTTTCGCGAATGCTCACACTCGCTTTCGCGTTCCGCCTGACGGGCGAGACCGGTTATCTTTCACGGGCGGTTGAGGAGGCGGAAATCGCATGCGGTTACAAGAACTGGAATCCGTCGTATTTCCTCGACACCGCCGAAATGACGCTTGCCGTGTCTATCGCGTACGACTGGCTGTATGACGAACTATCTCCGTCCAAGCGGGACGTTTTGCGTCGCGGCATCGTGCGCAAGGGACTCTGCGAGTCGCCGGGACGTCTCCGCACGGGCGCGTGGACTGCGGCTTCCAATTCATGGGCGCAGGTATGCCATGCGGGAATGCTCGCTGGCGCGGCGGTCGTGGCGGAGGAGGAACCGGATGTCGCCGTAGCGGTGTTCTGCAGGGCTGTTGATGCGCTGTCGCGCGCGATGGGCGCATACGCGCCGGACGGCGGTTTCCCCGAGAACCCCAGCGTATATTGGCCTTACGCCACGAGTTTCAACCTGCTGGCGCTTGACGTATTGGAACGTATGTGTGGTACGGACTTCGGCCTTTCCTCCTTGCCCGGTTTTCGTGCCAGCGCCGATTTCAAGGACAGCGTGACCGGCCCGACAGGGTTGATGTTCAACTATGGCGATAATGGAGTAATGACCAATCCGCGCTACGTGCTTAGGCGTACTCCCGATGTTTCCGCATGGTGGCTTGCGCGGCGCTTCAACCGTCCGGACACGCTCGTTCTCCACGAGCTTCCGCTCTACCGTGCCTATTGCGCCGACCGTACGCCTCTCGACAATGCGCCGCGCCGGTCGTTCCAGCGTCTTCTGCCGCTTGCGCTGTTTTGCGTTCAGCCGGCGCCGGTTGGAACGGCTGATCCTAAAACACATCTTTGCCGGTTCATCGACGGTCCTGTTCCAATCACCGTGCAGCGTACAGGGTGGGGTGCTTCAGACTGGTTTGTGGGCATGAAGGGTGGATCGCCGTCCGCGCCGTACGGACACATGGACGGAGGATCCTTCGTCCTTGACGCGAAGGGGTGCAGATGGGCGTCCGACCTAGGCGGAGAGGATTACTACCGGCTTGAGTCGGCGGAACGCGATTTGTGGAACATGCGGCAGCAGTCTGACCGCTGGCGCATTTTCCGCATCGGCGCGGAAGGTCACGGCGTACTTTCCATCAACGGCGAGCCGCAGAAGGTGGATGGCGCTGCTCGTGTAATCTCGTTTTCGGCGGAGTTCCCGTCAAAGGTGGTAACGGATCTTACCTCTCTCTATCCGATGGCCGTACGCGTCGTCCGCACGGGGACGATGCAGGCCGGAGGCGGTTACGTGCTTGAAGACCGCGTTGATGGCGTAGGAAAGGACGTAAACGTGCGTTGGCAGATGATTACGCCCGCGAAGGTGAAGTCAACCGACGGCAACCGTCTGGAACTCGTTCAGCCGGACGCGGACGGCGAGGAGCAGACTCTGGCGCTGACTGTTTCGGACGAGAAGATTGCGTGGATGGCGTTGCCACTAGATGACAAGCCAGGTGTTGACGAATCGCACAACCTTGGCATGACGCGAGTTTCGTTCATCAAGCGTGCGGATGACGCCGGTGTCGTCTCGTTCAGCGTCAAGTTCGAGTAGTCAAAGTCAAAGGAGATATCCAACATGAGATCGTTGATGATGTTAGCCGTAACAGCGATTGCGGCGGTGGTTGCGGCGGATGGCGTTCGCACGGGCCTTGCCATCCCGACTACCGCCACGATCATTCCCGCGCCGCAGGAGATGCGCGTTACGGGCGGCGAGTACTGGGCTACGAAGCCGCCGAAGATGGAGAAGGTCGCCGGTTTGTCGCCGGAGGGCTACGAGCTTTCCATCCGTCCGGACGGCATGACGATCCGCTACTCCGACGATGCGGGCGCGTACTACGCGAAGATGACGCTCTTCCACATGGGACGGACGGATGCGCAGAAGAAATGCCATGTCTATCCGTGCGTGGAGATCAAGGATGCGCCGAAGTTCAAGTGGCGCGGCGTCCACTTTGACGACGCGCGCCACTTCTTCGGCAAGGAGGTTGTCAAGCGCACGCTTGAGCAGATGTCGTGGTTCAAGTTCAACGTGTTCCACTGGCACATCACGGACGACCAGTCGTGGACGCTCGAGATCCCCGAGTTCCCCGAGCTCGTGAAGTACGGCGACGAGTGGGTGACGCGCAGGGGACAGAAACCGCGTTCCTTTGGCGAGAAGGTGGGGCCGTTCTACTACACTGCGAACGACGTGAAGGAGATTCTCGCATACGCGAAGGCGCGGCACATCACCGTGGTGCCGGAGATTGAGTTCCCCGGACACTTCCTCTGCGCGCTCTGCGCGTATCCCGAGCTGAGCTGCGATCCCAACGACATCCTGAAGCACGGACGCCAGCCGCTGTCGCGCGGAGTCCTCAACAGCGTGATGTGCGTGGGCAATCCCGATGCCATCCGTTTCGTCGAGAAGGTGCTGGACTACGTGTGCGAGCTGTTCCCCTCCGAGGTCATCCACATCGGCGGCGACGAGTGTCCCCGCCGCGCGTGGACGAAGTGTGCGAAGTGCCAGGCGTTCATCAAGGAGAAGGGGCTGCGGGGCGTGGAGGACATCCAGCCGTGGGTCACGCGCCACTTCGTGGAGTACCTCGCGAAGAAGGGGCGCCGCACGATTGGCTGGGACGAGATATTCGCCGATTCCAAGAACCAGAACGCCAAGGGTGACGCATTCACGTCTATGCTCCCGAAGACGGCGATGGGAATGTGCTGGCGCAACCACGGCGCGGGCGCGCTCGCGGCGAACAAGGGCTACGAGATCGTGCGCTGCCCCACGTCGCACTGCTACTTCGACTACAGGCAGGGGCTTGCCGAGGATCCCTACATCTACATCGGTGGAACGCTCCCCATCGCGCGCGTCTATCGGTTCGACCCGTTCGTCGGCGTAGATCCCGAGGCGCGGAAGAACGTGGTGGGCGGACAGTGCTGCAACTGGACGTCGCATACGTGGAACCGCTACGACATGGAGTGGAAGCTTTGGCCGCGCGGCTTCGCGATGGCAGAGGTGCTGTGGACGTATCCAGATCCGGAGAAGCGCGATTTCAAGGAGTTCAAGAAGCGCGCGGAGGAATACCGCCGCCGCCTGATTCGTTCGCATGTCAACTGCGCTCCGTTGCAGTAAGGCGTTGGTTCCGTTGGAGGCAAGGGAGAAAAAGATGGGTTGGCTTGGTGGTGCTATAGGCTATGCGCTGGGTTCCAGGTTCGGAGCTCTTGGCGGAATCATCGGTGCCGTGCTCGGCAGCGGCATTGCCGATTTGCTAGGCAAGAAGGCGAAAGAGTCCGAGGAGCGTCGTCGGACGGAGCAGGATGCGTATGATCGGATGCGTGCGCACGACGCATCGAGAAGCGGATCGTCCGTGGAACGCGAGGTCGTGTTCCTTACTGCCGTGGGTGCGATGCTGGCGAAGCTTTCAAAGGCAGATGGCCATGTTGACGCGACTGAGGTTGAGGCTGGCGAGCGGGCTTTCGTGCGGCTTGGCTTCACCCCGGCAAACCGCGAGCTGTGCATAAGGGCATTCCGTGCGGCGAAGACGGACTCCCATTCGATCTTCGAATACGCCGAGTCGTTTGCCTCCGTTGTCCGAGCCGTCACCCTCCGAGAGATGATGTATGATATTCTCTGGGACGTCGCCTGTGCGGACGGCACGGTGTCGGTCGAGGAGCAGCGCATCCTCGAGATGATAGTCACGCCTCTTCGCATACGTCCTTCGCTCTTCGTGGAACAGCGGTCCCGCCGAATGCGTACCAGACAAACTTCCCAAAGCGCCGTCGATCCTTATTCCGTTCTCGGTTGCAGCGTTTCCGCCACAAACGAGGAAGTGCGCCGTGCCTACCGTGCACTGGCTAAGAAACACCATCCGGACCTCCTTCGCGCACAGGGCCTGCCCGAGGAAATGATCGCGCGGGCGAATGAACAGATGGCGCGAATCAATGCGGCATGGGATGAAATCAAACGCGCCCGCGGCATCGGGTGACGTGAAATTCGCCCTGGCCGTTGCGGAGCCTTGGCTTTTATGTTATACTGGCGCCCATGAAAACAACAGGCAAAAGTAATGTCTCTCAGATTACGCTGATTTGCGCGGTTCTCGCGCTGTTCTGCGGATGCTGCTTTGTCGGCAGTGCGCCAGTCAAGCACATGTGCTACAACGTGCGGCACTGCGTCGGCATTGACGGCAAACTGGACGTGGCGCGGATAGCGTCCATAATCAAGGCGGAAAAGCCGGACTACGTTGGATTGCAGGAAATCGACCGCTGCACTGAGCGCGTACACGGCATGGACCAACCCGAAGAGCTCGCTCGTCTTACGGGAATGCATTCCACGTTCGCAAAGGCCATACCTTACAAAGGCGGGGAGTACGGCGTGATGCTGCTTTCTCGCAGTAAGCCGCTTTCGGTTGAGAAAGTGCCGCTTCCAGGCCAGGAGCCGCGCGTACTGCTGATGTGCGAGTTCGAGGACTGCGTCGTGTGTACCACGCACCTTGCCGTGGATTCGCAGAAGGCGAGGTCGAATTCTGTCGCCATCATCCGCAAGGCGATTGAGCGCTTCTCGTCAGGAAAGGACAAGCCCGTGTTCATTTCCGGCGACTGGAACTCGCTGCCGGATTCCGACGTGCTGAAGGAACTGGAAAAATTCCTGACGGTGATTTCAGACATCGGCGGACGCACCTTCCACGGGTCGTCTGGAGCCGGCCCCAGGGACCTTAACGGCAAGAGGCCGGAGTCGTATTGCATCGACTACATCGCAGTTGATTCGGCACACGCTTCGCAGTTCAAGCCTTCCGACGCGCGCGTGGTGGAGGAGCGCAAGGCTTCAGACCACGCGCCGATAGTCGTAACCGTCACTCGCAGCAAATGACGCGGCTGGTTAGAACGCGAGTCCGGGAATCGCTTCGCCGTACTTATTGCGCTCTTCTATGATTTTCAAGTAGGCGGGATCCTTCTCGGGATTGGAGAGTTCGGAGACGTGCGCTTCCTTCCATTCCTTTGCCTTCTTGCTCAGTGTTCTTACTTTCTCTGCAAGCGGAGCGATGTCGTAAGTGGCGTTGCGGTTCGAGTCTGCGTCGTTTGCGTTGCTGGCAGCGGTCTCTTTCGCACGAAGTTCGGACAGCGCTTTCGCCGCTTCAACAGCATACGGGTTTTTCTTCGACTCCTTTACCTGCAACTGGGATTTGAGGTTTTCTGCCTCGCCGTTTATCTGGTAGTACATGCGGAGGTTGCTCCTTTGGTTCTTCGAAAGGTCATCCGGCGAACCTGTGAAGCAGATAACGTCCTTGGCCGCAACTCTTACGGTCTGCGGCAGTTTCTTGGGCGTGAAGTTGCCGACGAGCATCAGCGTTTTGTCCACTTTTTTCTCGCGGCGTTCGATCAGGAAGAACCTGCCACCGGCGACGTTCCCTATTACTTTGCCGTCAATACCTTCGACCGGCGTCAAGTGCGAGAGGACACACCACGTTGCACCGCTTGAGGACGACGGCCCGACGCGGACAATTCCCTTGTCGTAAGGGGAACGTTCACTCTGTGGCGTTTCCCTTTGCGCTGCGGGCGTCGTCTGCGTCTGCACTGCGGGTACCGTTTGCGTCTGCACTGCGGGCGTAGGTTTATGAACTGTGGCAATGGTCTGTTTCGGAGCGACGGCAGAAGGCGTCTGCATTGGAACGGCGACCGAAGCCTTGACATCGGCTATCTCTTCGCTCTCGGCGGCCTTTGCTGGCTTGGGTGCGGTTTTCACCAAGTGTTCGGCAAAGCCCTCACGGACAATCCCGAAACGCTTTTGCACGTCGGCGATGGTGTTGCAGATGCTTGCGCGGGCGGCGGGCGGCAACTTAGCGCCGAGCGTGGGCGCGAAGTGCCACACAAGCCCGGTGGAAAGAGCCGCCAACGAGACGAAGATCAGCCAATGTGTTTTGCCCATAAGAGCCTTTCAGTTACTTGACGGGCAGAAGACGGTCGGCGCCGAAGTAAGGCCTGAGCACTTCAGGAATCAGGACGGAGCCGTCCTCCTGAAGGTGCTGTTCGAGAAGGGCGACCATAAGACGCGGCAGCGCAACGCCGGAGCCGTTGAGGGTGTGGACGAGCTTCGTCTTGCCGTCTTCGTCCTTGAAGCGGCAGTTCAGGCGGCGGGCCTGGTAGTCCGTGAAGCAGCTGCAGGAGCTGACTTCGAGCCACTGCTGTTCGCCGGGCGCCCAAAGCTCGAGATCGTAGCACTTGGCGGCGGAGAAGCCCATGTCGCCGGAACAGAGCATGAGGACGCGGAAGTGGAGCCCAAGCCCGGTGAGAACCTCCTCTGCCTCGTGGACGAGCGTCTCAAGCTGCTGGAACGAAGTGGAGGGGTGGACGAAGTTCACCATCTCCACCTTGTCGAACTGGTGGACGCGCAGCATTCCTCGCGTCATCTTGCCGGCGCTGCCAGCCTCGCGGCGGAAGCACGGCGTGTAGGCCGTGAGCTTGACGGGCGAATCGGGCGTGATCTTCGGAAGTTTCACGCCGTCGAAGATGTCGTCGCGGTAGTAGTTGGTTACGGGCACTTCGGCGGTGGGGATGAGCCAGAAGTCGTCCGCGTTCGAGTGGTAGAGGTCCTCGGCGAACTTCGGGAGCTGTCCGGTGCCTGTCATCGACGCGGAGTTGACGAGGAAGGGGGGCAGCATTTCCGTGTAGCCCTGCTTCTGGCAGTGGAGGTCGAGCATATACTGGATGAGCGCGCGCTGGAGCTTCGCGCCCTGGCCGAGGATGATCGGAAAGCCGGTGCCCGTGAGCTTCACGCCGCGCGGGAAGTCGAAGATGCCGAGCTTCTCGCCGATTTGCGTATGGTCGGGAATCGGGTAGGCGGGATCCTTCCATTCGCCGACGAAGCGCACGACCTTGTTTGCGGAGGAATCGGGGCCGGTGGGGATTTCCGGCGCGGGGATGTTCGGAATCATGAGCAGCGTCTCGCGTAGATCGGTTTCGATCTTGGCGAGTTCCGCGTCGATTTCCGATATGCGGTCGCCGATTGCGCGCACCTTCTCCTTGGCGGCGGAGATATCCTGCCCGGCCTTCGCGGCAGCGCCGATTTCCTTGGACGCGCTGTTCCGCTGCTGCTTGAGCGACTCCGTCTCGGCGATGAGCGCACGGCGCTTCGCGTCGAGGTCACGGGCCTTGGCGACTTTTTCCTGTTCAACGCCGCGCCGCGCGAGCTGTGCTGCGGTGGCGTCGAATTCTTCCCTGATTTTCCTGATGTCGATCATGGTTGATTCCTTCTTTAAGACAGGCGTTTAGTATATCACAATTTCGAAAGGTGGAAACGCCCTTAGTGAAAATTCTTGTCGAGGTGAAAAGTGGCCCAGATAACACTTGTGGCGGCACTGTTATTAGTGTATAATATCCAGTGTTGTTTATGCGACGAAGTCGATTAAGAAACATAGAAGGAGAATGTAAAGTGGAAACGGTTGAAGATAGGACGGGAACTTCTGCCACGACGGGCAGAAGAGAGTTCATAGGTGGCATGCTCGCCGCCGGCGCGGCGCCGGTCATTGTGCCGGCGACGGTTCTTGGCGCGAACGCGCCGTCGAACAAGATCACGTTGGGCGTCATCGGACTCGGCGCGCGGGCGCGCAGCGTCGTGCCGTCGCTCGTGGGGCTGCCGAACGTGCGCCTCGTGGCGATGGCGGACTGCAACCTGCGGCGCGTGCGTGGTGGCTGGGCGGCCAAGTACGTCTCCAACACCTACGGCAAGAACCACGGCGTGCGCACGACGGGCGACTTCCGCGAGGTCTGCACGGCGGCGGACGTTGACGCCGTGGCCGTGATCGCCAACCTCCACTGGCATCCGTACATTACGGCGTTCGCCCTCCGCAGCGGCAAGCACGTGTTCATGGAGAAGCCGTTCGCGCCGTCCGCCGAGGAGGGGCGCCTCATCGTGGACGCCGTCAAGGCCGCGCAGAAGCGCGGGCAGGTGTTTCAGGTCGATTTCCAGCGCCGCGGGATGCTGAACTTCATGTGGGCCGGCGAACTCGCCCTGAACGGCGAGCTTGGCGAGATCAAGGAAGTCATCTGCGCGACGGTCGGCAACAAGCACTGGGACCATCTGCCGACGCAGCCCGTGCCGGAGACGATGGACTGGAAACGCTGGTGCGGCCCCTGCGAGGTGACGCCGTTCAACGAGAAGAAGCTCAGCATCTGGCCCACGGAACTGATGAGCCAGTATTCGCCGAACGGCATGGCGCAGTGCTGGGGCTGCCATTACCTCGACCTCTCGCAGTTCTGCCTCCGCCGCGAGGATTCTCTCCCCGTGGAGGTGAACGCCTTCGGCACGTTCCCGTATCCCGGCTCGAGCATGACGGACACCGTGGTGGCCTGGAACGCGGAGCTTGTTTACGAGAATGGCCCGCGCGTGGTCTTCGTCGACAACGACACGAACAAGTACGGCCTTGTGCACGGCATCAAGTTCGTCGGCACGAAGGGCTGGGCGCAGGCCGAGGAGCGCGGCTTCAAGACGTCCATTCCCGACATCGCCAAGACGAATCTGAAGCCCGGCAAGATGTCGGTCAAGCTCCCGCACTACAAGGGCGGCATGGCGGCCGACTTCGTGGACGCCATCACGTCCGGGCGCACGGAATGCGTGATGACCCAGGCGGAGAAGGCCTGGCACTCCGACCTCCTTCCGCAGATGGCCCTCCACTCCATCAAGCGCGGGAAGCGGCTGAAGTTCGATGCCGCCGCGTTCCGCTACACGAACGACGACGAGGCGAACAAGCTCCTCAAGGCGCGTCCCTACCTCAACGGCTGGAGTCTCGACGATGTTCGCGGTTAGTCTTGCGGTGGCGGCGGCGCTCACCGCCGTCCCGGTTTCCGATGGTTGGCGCGTGCAGCGCGCGGACGGTACCGTCCTTTTGGAGCAGCACGCCGCCGCCGACCATCGGGCGTATATCCATCCGCTCATGGCGCCGGATGGCAAGGGTGTCTATACGGAGAACGAGCCGAAGCACCATCCATGGCAGCACGGCCTCTACGTCGGTCTCCATGCGGTCAACGGCATCAACTTCTGGGAGAAGGAGCAGAACAAGTTCCACCCGGAGCCAGTGGCTAAGCCGGTCGTGGAAGGCAACACCGCGAATTGGAAGGTGAAGACGCGCTGGACGGACCAGGATGGTTCATCCGTCTTGACGGAAACCCAGGAATGGACCTTGACCGACCACGGCACGAACTACGTGCTGGACCTCAC
>Ga0310694_10002064_pt1 | contig 21315 bp, 10 predicted proteins | sample 174DNAGHGhighgp2_FD_203884 | JGI IMG/M metagenome (GOLD analysis project Ga0310694, IMG submission 203884) | Sheep rumen microbial communities from Palmerston North, Manawatu-Wanganui, New Zealand - 1742 DNA GHGhigh gp2 (v2) (version 2) | ecosystem: Host-associated > Mammals > Digestive system... | reverse complement strand
GCTGCCAGCCAATGCTGTCGAGTACGGCCACATGCAGTCCCTGACGCTCGTTGGGCGAATAAATGAAGATACTGTCTGTCTGCGCCTTTGCCGTCATTGCGGCACCAATAGCCAGTGCGGAAAGCACTATTTTTACTGTTTTTTTCATGTGTATCAGTGTAAGTAGTTCAATTATCGACAACAAAGGTACGGCTTTTCTTGAAAAAAACTGAAAAATAATTGCGGTTTTTCAAAAAAAGCGTTAACTTTGCGCCATAAAGCTAACTATCGTATATCCACGTACTATGAAAAAAATCCTTTGGGCAATGCTTTTGCTAACCCCAATTGTGGGCATCCGTGCCCAGATGGTATATAACGTGTTGGATTTTGGAGCCAAAGGCGACGGCACTACTGACGATGCTGCGGCCCTGCAGCAGGCAATAGACAAATGTACGCAGGAAGGCGGCGGACGCGTGCTGCTGCCCAGAATGCATACGTTCCTCTGCGGCCCTGTGGAGCTGAAGAGCAATGTGGAGCTGCACCTTGAGAGCACGGCTACGCTGCTGTGCAATCCTGACGAGAGCATCTACACGCTGAGTGCCTTCGGCGAGAATCGCGGCGAGGGCATGATGTGGCTCTGGGCCAAGAATGCCCGCAACCTCAGCATCACCGGCCGCGGCACCATCCACGGCAACGGCATCAAGTTCATGGGCATGGAGCTGAGCGACTCGTACGAGCTGAAGCCGCTGGCCGACCCCACGTTTGACCCTCGTCCCCACGTGCTGACGCTCATAGGCTGCGACAACCTGACGATACGCGACGTCACCATCACCGAGGGAGCCTACTGGACCGTGCACCTCGTGGGCTGCAACGTGGCACTCATCGACGGCATCAACCTGCTGAACAACCTGAAGATACGCAATGGCGACGGCATCGACCTGGACCACTCGAAGAACGTGCGCATCAGCAACTGCCACATCACCTCGGGCGACGACTGCATCTGCCTGAAAAACCGCCGCGAGTGGGCCGACTACGGCGCATGCCACGACATCGTGGTGACCAACTGCACCATGAGCAGCCGCTCGTGCGCCATCAAGATAGGCTCGGAAAACATGGACAACATCTATAATGTGCTGGTGGACAACTGCATCATCACCGAGTCGAACCGAGGCATCGGCATACAGAACCGCGACGAGGGCACCGTCACCGACGTCGCCTTCTCGAACATCATGATGGACCTGCAGCTGTGGAGCGACGTGTGGTGGGGCAAGGCCGAGCCCATCTACGTGACGAGCTATCCGCGTGCCGACGGCAACCACAAGGACGCCAACTGGCGATTCCCCAAGGGCCAGACCGAGGGCCGCTGCGGAGCCGTCAGCCGCATCACCTTCAACAACATCCAGGCCACCTCGGAGAACGGCTGCTTCATCGGCGGCGACACCAACGACAAGGTGAGCGACGTCGTGCTGAACAATGTCACCATCAACCTGCGACGCATGACGACCTACGCCAACGGCCTCTACGACCGCCGGCCCTGCAAGGGCGACGACTTTGTCACCGGCCGCGTCTACGGCGTCTACATCGAGCAGGCCTCAGGCACGAAGATTGAGAACCTCACCGTCAACAGCTATCTGGCCAACTATGAGGGCAAGGTGAAGTATCCCGCCAGCACCCTCAACCCCATACACCGCTTCAAGAACTTCGTCAACCGCACGGCAGGCGAGCTGAGCCAGTGAACCCAGAAAGGTTAGAATTTCCAGAAAGACAAAAAGGGCCAGAACGCCTGGGAAAGCTTTGGAAAGCTTAGAAAAACCTTGAAAGCTTAGAAAGAAACATCTATATCATCATTCAAAATCTTTATTTATGCAAAACGTAAGAAAAACATTCAGCCGCCTGTTGATGCTGACTCTGCTGCTGACGGTCACCACCGTGGCCTGGGCACAACAGCGCATCGGCGGCACCGTGAGAGACGGTAAGGGCGAGGCCCTCATCGGCGTGAGCGTGAGAGAGGCCGGCACACAGAACGGCACCACCACGAACATCGACGGACAGTTCACCCTCACCGTGAAACCTGGCGCACGCCTGGAGTTCAGCTACATCGGCTTCGATTCGCAGACGCTGCCCGCACAACAAGGCATGCGCGTCATCATGCAGGAAGACAACAAGACGCTGGACGAAGTGGTGGTCGTGGGCTACGGCACCATGCGCCGCAAGGACGTCACCAGCTCCATCACCACCGTGCAGGCCAAGGACCTGAACCGTGGCGTATTCACCGATCCCGCCTCCATGCTGCAGGGCAAGGTGGCCGGCTTGACAGTCACCTCTAACGGCGACCCCTCGGGAGCTGCCAGCATCACCCTGCGTGGTGCCTCATCGCTGCGCACTGGCGAGGCTATGGAGCCGTATTACGTCATTGATGGTATTCCCGGCGTTGACCCGTCGATGGTGGCTCCCGACGACATCGAGAGCATCGACGTGTTGCGCGATGCTTCCGCCACGGCCATCTATGGCTCGAAGGCCGCCAACGGTGTCATCATCATCACCACGAAGAGCGGCGCCGAAGGACGTACCAGCGTTACCTATAACGGCTACGTGGCCTTTGACAAAGTGCTGAAGACGCTCGACATGGCCTCTGCCAGCGACCTGCGCGGCAGCGGACTCATAGGCGCTGAGCAGGACGGCGGTGGCGATACCGACTGGCAGGATGAAGTGCTGCGCACGGGCATCAGCCATAACCACAACCTCAGCATCAACGGAGGCAGTGGCGCCACGAAATACATGGGCTCTATCAACTTCATGAGCCGTCAAGGCGTGGTGCGCGGCACCGGCATGAACCGCGTCAATGCCCGTACGCTGATCAGCACCAGCATTCTGAAGGACCGCCTCAACATCTCTATCGGCCTCAACGCTATGCAGGGACGCCACGAGGGAGTGCCTATGGCCACCTCTACGGGCAACGACTCGGGCAAGAGTGTGCTCGATGCCATGAACTATTACTCACCCACGAACCCCGTGCGCAATGCCGACGGCTCCTGGTATGAAAGCTACATCGGCTCGGCCAACTACAATCCCCTGTCGATGATCTACGAGGACAACAACCGCAATGAGTGGAGACGCATACAGTACATCACCAAGGCCACACTGAAGATTGTCGACGGCCTGACATGGAACGCCAACTACTCGTATGACAGCGGTCAGAACACCTACAGCTGGTATCAGACACATCAGACGCAGATGGACAAGGGCTATGACGGACGCGCACATCGCGACACCTACCTGCGCCACAACCAGACTTTCGAGACCTACGGCAACTTCGACCGCACCTTCAACAAGGTTCACAAGCTGGGCCTGATGGCCGGTTACAGCTGGGAGGAGCGCGTAGGCAATGACGGCTTTGGCGTCACCGTGAACAACTTCTACAACGACGTGACGAATTTCTGGAACCTGCGCTATGCCAACAACATCAACGGCATCACTGACGTAACAGGTAGCTCGCGCACCAAGATTCGTAACATCTCCTTCTACGGCCGTGTGAACTACTCGTTCAACTCGCGCTATATGCTGCAGGCCACCATCCGCCGCGACGGCAGCTCCGTGTTCGGCAAGGATCACCGCTGGGGCACCTTCCCCTCGGCATCTGTGGCCTGGAACATCACCGAGGAAAACTTCATGCAGAACCAGAACATCTTCGACCAGCTGAAGCTCCGCGTGGGCTATGGTGTCAGCGGTAACGCTATGGGCTTCGGCGCCTTCGACGCCCTCACCACCTACGGTCTGAACAGCAACTCGTTTGAGTATGTCCTGCCCGACGGCACATCGAAGACCATGTACGGCATTTCTGCACAGAACAACGGCAACCCCGACCTGAAGTGGGAGCGCACTGCCATGCTGAATGTCGGTCTCGACTTCGCCTTCTTCGGTGGACGCATCAACGGTAGCATCGAATACTACAACAAGAAGACCTCTGACCTGATTTGGAACTATGCTGTGTCGACCAACATCTATCCGTTGGACTGGATTCGTGCCAATGTGGGCGACATCACCAACCAGGGTATCGAGTTTATGCTGAATGCCACACCCGTCCGCACACGTGACTTCCAGTGGCAGACTACACTCACACTGTCGCACAACAAGAACTCCGTAGACAAGCTGTCTAACGCACAATACTCAGTGGACTACGTAAACCAGGGTAATCCTAACATCGGTGGCATCTCGGCTAATGCCGACACGCAGCGAATCATGGAAGGCGAGCCTCTCGGCACCTTCTGGACCTACCGTCATGCCGGCTACGATGCCAATGGCAACAGCGTGTTCTTCGTGGGCGACCTGGAGAAACACAAGGATGCCGAGGGTAATGTCCAGGCCGACACCTATCAGGATGCCAACGGACAGTGGGTAACATCAAACCCCGGATATGACGACAAGACGAAGGTGGGCTGCGCTCAGCCTAAGATTGTCTACGGCTGGAACAACACGCTCAATTACAAGAACTGGAGCCTCACAGCTTTCTTCCAGGGCGTGCTTGGCAACAAAATCCTGAATGCCACGAAGGCTCACTACAGCTACCTCGGCCATCTGGCTGGCGGCAAGAACGTACTCAAGGACGTTGTCAATGATCCCGTGGTGCGCAACGATGCCAACGGACATATACCCAGCGACAAATACCTTGAGAACGGCAACTACCTGCGCCTCTCGTCGCTTACACTGGGCTACACCTTCGACAAACTCGGGGGCTGGGCACAGAGCCTGCAGCTCTATGCCACCTGCAACAACCTGCTGACGCTGACCAACTACAGCGGCATCGATCCTGAGGTGAACCTCGGCGGCCTTACACCTGGCATTGACTATCGTGAGACCTTCTATCCCCACACCCGCTCGTTCATCTTCGGCGTAAAGGTCAACTTCGATACCAAGAATGAGAAAAAGGCACTTCCGCAAACCGTCTACGTGGCCGACAACGACGCCATCAACCGCCTGCAGGAGGAAATCCAGCGCCTCGCCGAGGAGAATGCAAGGCTGAAGGACATTCGCATCGATCCGAAGCCGAAGGTGATTACCGAGGTACAGACCGTCACCTTCCCCTATCTGGTGAACTTCACCATCGGCCAGAGCGACATCGTCAACCGCGAGAAGGTGAACCTGGAGACCGTGGCACAGATGATGAAGGCCACGCCAAACACGAAATACACAGTCTACGGCTATGCTGACAAGCAGACGGGCTCGCCTGAGCGCAACGCCCAGCTGGCCCAGGAGCGCTCGGTCAACGTCTACGACATCCTGACCAAGCAGTATGGGGTTCCCGCTTCGCAGCTCATCCGCGAGGCAAAGGGCGGCGTTGACGTGATGTATCTTGACGACCCGCAGCTCTCTCGCTCCGTCATTATCTCAGAAGTGAAGTAGATTGAAAACTGATAATTGATAATTGAAAATGAAGATTATGAAAAATATAGCAAAAATTTTCTGTGGCTGTCTCGTGGGCTGTGGCATCGCTGCTTTGACCACGAGCTGCACCGACCTCGACATCACTCCCGAGGCACAATACACGACATACCCCGATTCTAAGGAGGCCGTGGAGGCGCAGATGGCTGACGTCTACTTCCACTTGCGCGGCACGCTGGGTCGTCGCTATATGGAGGCTCAGGCCCTCTCAAGTGATGAGTGGGTGGGTATCTCCTTCGACGGCGACTACGCCGATGGCGGCATATACGCCCAGTGCTCATTGCACAACTTCGACGCCACATCGGCCTGCACCGACTGGTACGGCGACGTGACGGCTGGCATCACAAAGGCCAACAAGGTTATCGTGGCTATGGGCGGCGAAGAGAACGATGCCACTGCTCAGGCCCGTTACATGCGCGCCTTCTACTCCTTCATCCTCATGGACAGCTTTGGCGATACGCCCATCCTGAACCGTGTCTTCGCTGAGGACGAGCAGGTTGAACGCTCACCACGGGCTGAGGTGGCTAAGTGGATTGCCTCTGAGCTGGAGACCATCATCCCCTTGCTGCCCACCGACGTCAATGCCTCCACCTACGGCAAGCCGACGCGCTATGTGGCCGAGGCTCTGCTGGCCAAGCTTTACATCAACTGGCCCGTCTACACAGCTGCCAGCGTCACTGCCTACGATGCTGCCAACTACAGCAACGAGCACCTGCAGGACGTTGTGACCCTCGTCGACGACATCATTGCCAGCAAGCAGTTCAGCCTCTCGGAGGGTGCCAGCGGCTACCGCTCAAAATTCTGGCCGAACAACGGTCCTCAGATTAAGGACTTCATCTACGCTATGCCTTTTGATGCCATCACTGCACAGGGCTTCCAGTATTGCCGTCCGCGCATCTGGCGCCAGGGACGCAATGACGGTGAGGGTGGCGCAGGCTACTTCGGCTCCGACATCGGCAACAGCACCGGCGGTAACTTCAGCATCTCGCCCGAATTTGCCGACGTGCTCATGGCACTGCCTACCGACGACCGTCAGGAGAACATCCTCGCAGGCAAAATCTATATGTTCGACCCCACAACCTACGCCAAGACCAATACACCGTATAAGTACAAGGGCGAGGAGATAGTGCTCGACAAGACCATCCGCCTGAAGAACCGCACAGACAATGGTGCCGACTACTATGAGTGGGGCACTTCCCCTTCAACCTACCCTGCTGCTGCCGATATCTTCCAGCTCAACACCGGCAAGGATGTGAAGGGATGGAGCCAGGGCTACAAGAGCGTGAAATACTTCGTCATCCGCGAGGACTTCATCAATGGCCGCAACCAAAGCAACGACCTGCCCATCTTCCGCTATGCCGACATGCTGCTGCTGAAGGCTGAGGCCCTCACACGTGGTGCCAAGGCTGCCAACGGCGAGACGGCGCAGATTCTGTTCAACCAGATCCGCACCTATGTCAATGCGCCCACCATCACCCATGCGCCCTCGCTCGATGACATCTATCAGGAGCGTGGCCGCGAGCTCTTCGACGAGAACTGGCGCCGCAACGACATGATTCGCTTCGGCCACTACGAGGATGAGTACGGCTTCCACCGCAAGGGCTTCCCCACCGCCCGCTTCGACAAGGAGTGCCGTGTGTTCCCCATCCCACAGAGTGTGCTGAACACCAATACCAATTGGAAGCAGAATCCTGGCTATTAAGCCTTCAACCGCTAAAAAAACATAAAAACGCGCACGTTTGCACTTGGCAGGCGTGCGCGTTTCATTTGTTTTTCCTATCTTTGCATTGCGAAAAACATGCAACGAAACTTTCGCAATGAAACTTTCGCAATGGGCAATGGAGAGAAACCGCTTTTAATGACACTGCGCTATGGCAAAGAAGAAGACAAGAAATCTGGAGAACCCTTTTGTTTTCAGGGGTTATGAAGGGCCTGAATACTTCTGTGACCGTACGGAAGAGACAGAACGACTGCTCTCCGGATTGAGCAATAGGCGTAATATTACGCTTATTTCACCACGAAGAATGGGCAAAACAGGACTCATTAAGCACGTTTTTCATCTCATTTCAGCGCAACAGAAAGATGCTGTTTGCCTGTATGTTGACATTTTTGCCACCAACAACTTGCATGAATTCGTGGAGTTGTTCTGCAGCTCATTTGTGACAGATGTCGTGCAACGCGAGAAAACGTTCTTCGGCAAGGCTATAGACGCTTTCAAGGGGTGGCGCCCTACGCTGACCGCCGACCCCGTGACGGGTATGCCGCAGGTGTCGGTCAGCATAGAGCCGGTACAGACGACCAATACGCTGAAAGGAATCTTTGATTATATTGAGCGACTGGATAAAAAGGTGTATATTGCCATTGATGAATTCCAGCAGATAACGGAATATCCAGAGAAAGGCACAGAGGCATTGCTGCGCAGCTATATTCAGTTTAGCCATGCCAGCTTCATCTTTTCGGGAAGCAAGTTCCACCTGATGTCGGAAATGTTCCTGTCGCCCAAGCGCCCGTTCTATCAAAGCACAGAATTTCTCAGCCTTCAGCCGCTGCACGAGGAAATCTATTTCACATTTGCCCGTCATTTCTTCGAGCAGGCAAAGGGCAGCCTCAGCGAAAATGTGTTTCATGACATCTATACACGTTTCGATGGAATCACCTGGTATGTTCAGCTGGTGTTAAATGAACTCTTCGGCACCGTCAAACAGGCTGATGACATCAAGTGTGTGGCACACGCCATTGACGCTGCTCTGCAGACAGTCTCAACAAGCTATGAGGGCTTGCTCCCTTTCCTTACGCCAAGCCAGAAAGCACTGCTGAGGGCCATCGCCCGTGAAGAGCCCGTTGACCAGCCATTAAGGAGCGACTTCATCAAAAAACATGACTTGCCATCGACAAGCACCATCAAGTCGGCCTTGGAAACCATGCAACGCAAGGAACTTGTCTATCGCACTGACAAAGGCTATATCATCTACGACCGCTTTTTCTCACTCTGGCTGAAACGAATCTATGGCGCATACTGATACCACGATGTCACACCGCAGCATACTCTTGATAGCCGCACTGCTGCTAACCATACAGGTCATGGCGCAGCTGGGACGTTACAAGGCCGACATCCGGGCCTTGCCGCAGGACTTCTGCGACACTGTCAGCGTGGAATGGGAGCGCGACCAGTTGTATGTGCCCGTCACGGCGGGCGGACGCACCTACCGTTTCCTCTTCGACACGGGAGCCGGCCAGTCGGTCGTCTTCAGTGGCACACCGTTGGCCGACGCGCCGTGTGTGAGCAGCCTGCTGTCGCACGATGCCGCCGGCAATATCGACACCGTCAGCGTGGTCAAGCTGCCGCCGCTGCATATAGGGAAAACCACCCTCTACGAGTGTCAGGCCACCGTGCAGCCGCGTGGCGTGGGGGCACGCAGCATTGACGGCATCCTGGGCTTCGACCTGGTGAACAGCGGCCTGTGCCTGAAGCTCGACATGCAGTCAAAGCATCTGATCATCAGTGACCGCGAGTGCAGCTTCGACCGTGATGAGGGCGCCGCAAGCCTCCGTTACCGCCTGTTCTACCATGTGCCCTATATCGACATCATTCCCTTCGGCAGAAAGCCTGAGCGCGTGCTCTTCGACACAGGCAGCCGCAGTTTCTTCTCCATGAACATCGGCCATTTCAATGAAGCCGAGGAACAGCGCCACCGTTTCGACCGGCCCTACCGTGTGGAGGGACGCACCACAGGGCAGCACGCCATCGGCCACGGCGGGGTGGAGCCGATGGGTGAGGTTGTCTTTCTGCGCTTAGACAGTCTGGGACTCGGAGCGTGTTCGTTCCGCGATGTGCACGCCATCACCACGCAGGGTGGCTCCCACCTCGGCGCACGTCTGCTGCGCTACGGCACCGTGGCCTTCTGCCCCAAGCACAGCCGTCTTTTCTTCCAGCCATACGAGGGAATGACCACCACGGTAGGCAACCGCCAGATAGACATCGCCTTCGTGGCCGACGCCATGGGCCGTGCGCAGGTGGGGCTGGTGTGGTCGCAGGGCACGCCCTATCTGCAGGGCTTCCGTCAGGGCGACGTCATTGAGCAGATAGACGGGCGCCCCGTGCGCAGCCTGGCGCAGTTTGTCAGCTGGCCTTTCGAGCGCGGTCGCGAGTATCTGTTCACCGTGCGCACCGCCGACGGCCGCCGCCACGACATCAAGTGGGTGCGGGTGCCCCTGATTTAGTCTGTATTTTCCAGTCGATGCCCAAGGGATTGTGACGCATCTCCGTGACGAGCCAGAGGCGTAGGCGCTGGTCGTAGGTGATGACCATCTCCGTGCCGTCAATGTCGGCTCGCACGCGGTGGCTATGCTTGGGCACGTCGCTATCTATCAGGCGCCAGACGATGCCGTCATAGATGAAGAGCCCTGCTATTTCCAATTGGCGCATGGCTCCTTCAGAGACGAAGAGGAAGGTGCCGCGCACGTCGTGATAGACGGTGCCGTCGTCCTGCGGTGTCAGCCAGCAGAAACCCGTCGCTTTCTCGGTCTCACTGCGCGGAATGAGGTAGAGTGTCTTCTTGCAATAAACGCCCAGCGTGTCGCCCATCCAGCGCATCGTCAGCGGCCAGGTGCGGAACTGGCGGTTCAGGGTGAAAGAGACTTCGTATGGCGTGTTGGGGGTCATAGAACTCATAGTTCCCATAGGACTCATAGGACCCATAGGACTCATAGGACTCATAGGACCCATAGGACCCATAGGACTCATAGGACTCATAGGATCCATAGACCTACTCAGCCCAAAGACGAGCTCGCCGCCCTGCATCAGCTCTGCGTGGGTGATGCGGGCGTCGCTCAGCTCTCGGCCGTTCAGACTGACGGAAAAGGCCTTTTTCCTGTCGCGGCGCTTGCTCACTCGCAGGCTGCGGCCGTTGGGCAGCTGCAGCGTATAAGCGTCGAGCAGGGGAACATTCAGTAAGTAGTAGTCCTGTCCGGCGTTGGGGTAGAGGCCCATCATGTGGAAGGCGAGCCACGACGACATCGCGCCGCCGTCATCGTTGCCGGGCAGACCGTCGGGCTGGTCGCTGTAGTTGTCGCTAATGATCTGGAGGATGCGCTGCGTGCTCAGGTCGGGCCGGCCGAGCCAGTGGTAGAGACAGGGCGTGAGGAACGACGGCTCGTTGCCCACGTTGTAGCGGCCCCGCTCGAAGAAGAGGTCCAGACGGCGACGGAAGGCTTCTTTTCCGCCACACGCCTCTATCAGGCCCTCCACGTCGTGCGGGATGGAGAGCGAGTATTCGGCCGACAGTGCCTCGTAGAAGAACGTGTCCCACCAAGGGATGTACCACGGCGCCACCTTCGTCACCGGCGTATAGGGGATGCGCGGCTTAAACACCTTCGAGCGTCCCCAGGGCACGCTGTCTAACCAGACGCCGTTCTCGTCGCGCGGCATGATATAGCCACTCACGTCGTCCCACTCATAGTCCTTGCGCCACAGGTTGCGCCAGTTGCGCGAGCGCTGCAGGTATTCTTCGTAAACATCCTGACGGCCGAGGCCTTTTGCCACCAGCGCTATGCAGTAGTCGTCGTAGGCGTACTCCACAGTGCGGGTGCCGGCCCGGGGGATGCCGTAGGGCACATAGCCCAGACGGCGGTACTCGTTCAGTCCGCCGCGCCCGTGCTTCTCGTGGTCGGCGCCAGGGTCTTGCTCAGCGTCTTTCAGCATCGCCTCCAGCGCCAGCTGATAGTCAATGCCGCCCAAACCTTTAGCAAAGGCATCAGCGATGACCACCTCGGCATTGCTGCCGCCCTGTGTGCGTCCGTTGCAGTCGCCGCTGCGGGCATCGGGCATATAGCCTTCGCGCGCGTATATATTTAATAATGAGTTGACGATGTCCACCTGACGCTCTGGCCAGAGCAGGGTCAACAGCGGCGACGAGGTGCGGTAGGTGTCCCAGATGGCGTAGTAGTCGTCGTAATAGGGCGACTCCGTCCACTTAGGGTTCTCACCCGTCTTGCAGACCGGCATCAGCATGGTGTGATAGAGGGCGGTGTAGAACATGCGCTTCTGCTGCTCGGTGCCTTCAATGTGCACCTTCTGCAGCTGCTCCTCCCATGTGTTGCGCAGGCGCTGCAGCTGCTCGTCGAAGCCATGCGCGTCGATGTTGCGGCGCGCCTGCATGGTGCTGACATAGCTGATGCCCACCTTGACGTTGACCACCGTGTCGGCAAAGAGCAGGACAGTATAAGCCCCAAAAGCCCCCCCTACGGCCCCCGAGGGGGCTTCATGTGTTAGCAAGCCCTGACTACAAGGTAGTGTAGCCCCCTCGGGGGCCGAAGGGGGGGCTTTGGGGACTTTTGGGGCTTTGGTCTTGAAGGGCTTGTCTGTGCTGAGGCAGAAGTAGACGGTGTAGGCGTCGCCGTTGTTCCAGCCGCCGCGCACGCGGCTGTAGCCACAGACCTCGTGGTCGCTCACCAGTTCCACCTCGGCGTCCACAAACTGCTGCTTCTCGCGTAAGTTAGGCACCGAGTCTTTACCAAGGAAATGTGTGGCATCGATCAGCAAAGCCCCCCATACAGCCCCCGAGGGGGCTTCAAGTGTTGGTAAACCCTGGCTATTAAGTAGTGTAGCCCCCTCGGGGGCTGAAGGGGGGGCTGAGGGGTAATGGAAGCGGTAGTGGGCGCAGCGCTCGTTAGTAGTGATTTCTGTGCGGATGCCGTTGTCGTAGGTCGTGGCATAGTAGCCCAGCTCGATGGTCTCGCTGAGGCGGTGCTGGGGCTTATGGGTCTCATAGGACTTATGGGTCTCATAGGACTTATGGGTCTCATAGGACTTATGGGTCTCATAGGACTTATAGGGCTCATAGGACTCATAGGGCTCATAGGACTCATAGGTCTCATGAGACTCATAACAGGGCTGCAGGAGGATGTTGCCGTACTTCTGGCCGCCGCCTGTGCCGCTGACGTGTGTCTGCGAGAATCCGCTGACGGCCTCGGGCATCGGTGCCCAGCCAGCATTGGGCAGCACGCCACAGTCGGGGCCCGGCTTTACCATGCCGAAGGGCATGGCCGGGCCGGGGAACGTGCGGCCTACGCCCACACTGCCGATGCGCGGGTCAACGTATTTCCATAGCTGTGCCTGCGACGGCACGACAACTATCGCCAGCAGAAAAATCCAAAACAAGCGGCTGTTCATTGTCCTTACTCCTTTACCTCCTTACTCCCCAACTCCTTACTCCCCAACTCCTTACTCCCCAACTCCTTACTCCCCAACTCCTTACTCCCCAACTCCTTACTTCGCATTGATCTCGCGCAGCAGGCGGTCGGCGTGGCCCCACTTGTCCATCATGTAGAGGACGTAGCGTATGTCGACGCCGATGCAGCGGGCCAGCTCGCGGTCGAAGAAGATGTCGCTGGAGAGCGAGTCCCAGTTGCCGTCGAAGGCCAGACCGATGAGGCGGTTCTTGCCGTCGAACATCGGCGAGCCGCTGTTGCCGCCGGTGATGTCATTTGTGGTGAGGAAGCACAGCGGCATGTCGCCAGCCTGACTCATCAGCTGCACCATCTCAGGCTCCACACGGTAGTCCTCGATGCGGTCGCCAGTGCGCATCTTCGCCACGATGCTGGGCGCCGTGGTGCGGTATCCCGATGGCTTGCCGCCCAGCAGATACTGTTTCACCTGTCCGTAGCTGAGGCGCATGGTGAAGTTAGCGTCGCTGTAGTGTGGCTGGTCCATCTCCATGCGCACTTTCACGTCGCACAAGCGGCGCTCCTGCTCGTCGATGCTGTCGCTGACGGCCATGTATTCAGCGATGAGGCTGGCGCGCAGCGTCACCAGGTCGAGGCCGAACTGCATGCCGGGGTCCTTCTGGTTCGACTTCTTGTTCGGGTAGACACGTTTCTTCTTGATAAGAATCGATTTCTTGTACAGCGCGTCGGCGTAGGCCTGGCAGTCGCCGTTGAACTTCTTGTCGATGACGTTGTAGAACGAGGGCAAGTGAGCGGCATCAGTGATGTGGCTGCGATAATTGGCTAACAGCGTGCCCAGAACCTCGCGGTCGGTGGCCAGGTCCCACGTCTCGCGGTTGTCCTTGATGTTGATGTGCTGGCGCTTGCCGTTGCCCACGGGCTCCGCACCGTTGTGTACATGCTGCGCACGGACAGACAGCTCGTCGTTGCGTGAGAACGTCTCAGAGAAGAGCAGCAGTGCCTTCGAGGCCTTGATACGCTGCTCGTAGAGGCTGGTCATCTTCTCGAAGTCCACCTTCTGCAGTCCTTTTATCTGGACGGTGTCCTGCCACTGCGCTATCTGGCGCTCGAAGCGTTCCTTCTGCGCGATGAGACCGATGCTGTCGATGCACTTGTTCATGCCGATGCTGTTCTTCCAGTAGTTCGACGAGGTGGCGTACTTCGAGTCGTACTTGATGCGGACGGCCTCCGAGGCGTCCATGTGGCGCTTCATCACCTCCTGCTTCACGCCGCGCACCTGGGCACGGATGGCGTTCTGTTCATAGCGCTCCTGTATGCCGTAGCTCGACAGATAGCGAGACGTGGAGCCGGGATAGCCCATCGTCATCGAGAACGTGCCCTCGTTGTAGCCCTCGAGCGACACCTGTGCCCAGTGCTCGGGATGGTAGGGCACGTTGCGCTCAGAATATTCGGCGGGGCCGTTGGTGTCCGGGTCGGCGTAGATGCGGAACACGCTGAAGTCGCAGGTCTGGCGCGGCCACATCCAGTTGTCGGTCTCGCCGCCGAACTTGCCCATCGACTTGGGAATGGCGAAGACGAGGCGCAGGTCGGTGAAGTCGCGGTAGGTCGTGGCGTAATACTTGTTGCCCTCGAAGAAGGCCTTCAGCTCTAAGCGCAGCGTCTTGTCCTGCTCCTTCACCGCCTTCGACATGGCGTTCTCGATACTGTCCAAGTAGAAGGCCTGCTGGCGGCTGTCCATCTGGCGGAACTCATCGGTGACGACCTGGTCGGTGACGTCCTTCTGCTCCACCATGAACGAGACGAACATGTCTTTGTTGGGCAGCTCCTCTTCGAAGCTCTTGGCAATAAATCCGTTGAGCATGTAGTCGTGCTCGGTGGTGCTGTGGCTGCGTATGGCCTCGAAGCCGCAGTGGTGGTTGGTGAAGACGAGACCATCGGGCGAGACAACGACGCCGGAGCAATAGCCGGAGAAGTTGACGACGCTCTTCATAATGGCGTCGTCGGCGCGGTACAGCTTGTCATAGGGCAGCTGGTAGCCTTCGGCCTGCATCTGCTCGTAGACGGCCTGCGGCAGGTCGTAGAGCGTCCACATGCCTTCGTCGGCCTGTGCCGTGAGGGCAAAGGCCGCTGTCATAGATAAAAGAATTTTCTTCATGGTATATTTTCTCTAATAGTCTTAATAGTCTAAATAGTCTAAATAGTCTAAATAGTCTAAATAGTTTTAATAGTCTAAATAGTTTTAATGTTTGAAGAACTTGCCGACTATGGGCAGGCTGCTCAGCGGGAAGTCCTTGCGGATGATGATGGCAACGAAGCAGGCTATGGCCATCGTGTTGTAGATGAGTGAACCCCATACGGGCAGCACCTGAGCGAAGTAGTTCATGCTGAGCCACGAGACCAGGGCGATGAGGACGTAGTAGCCGATGTCTTGCATGGGATAGCGGATGGGGTGCTCCTTCTGGCCGACAAAGTAGCTCAGCGTCATGGCCACGGCGTAGCCCGCAAAGCCGGCCCACGCGCAAGCCATGTAGCCGTAGCGCGGCACGAAGAGCACATTGGTGAGCACGAGGACGACACAGCCGGCACCGCTGAAGATGGAGCCCCACCATGTCTTGTCGTCGAGCTTATACCAGAAGGAGAGGTTGAAATAGATGCCGAACATCAGCTCTGCCGCCATGACGATGGGCACGACGCGCAGGCCGGGCCAGTAGTCGGCGGCGATGATATACTTCAGCAGCGGCAGCCATCCCATGACGCAGAGGTAGGCCAGGAGGGTGAAGATGATGAAGTATTTCATGGCCTTGGCCTGCGTCTCGTCGTTGTCGCGGTCCTTGGTCTTGCCAAAGACGAAAGGCTCGTAGGCATAGCGGAAGGCCTGTGTGATCATCGCCATGATCATGGCTATCTTCACGCAAGCGCCGTAGATGCCCAGCTGCGCCTGCATGTCGCTGCCCTTATAGACGAAGGGGAACAGGATTTTGTCGGCCACCTGGTTGAGGATGCCGGCGATGCCGAGGATGACGATGGGCCAGCTATAGCGCAGCATGCGGCGCATGAGGCGTGGGTCGTAGCCGTGGCGTATCTGGCTGATCTCGCGATAGAGGCACAGCGTCACCACGGCCGAGCAGACGAGGTTGATGTAGAAGGCGTAGCCCGGGTCGTGGCCGTCCATGCCCACGTAGTAGACGAGGTTCAGGACAATGTTGATGCCGATGTTCAGCAGCTGCAGGGCAGCGAACTTGATGGCTTTCTTCTGCTGGCGGAGGTATGCGAAGGGAATGGCGCGGATGGCGTCGATGGCCACGGCGAGGGCCATCACCCAGACGTACTGCGGTGTCTGCTCATAGCCTAAGAAGCGGCTCACCGGCGTGATGAACAGCAGCACGGCGAAGAAGAACAGTATGGCGGCGCTGCTGATGCCGATGAGGATGGTGGAGAAGACACGCTGCGGCTGTTCGCCTTCTTTGTTAGCGAAGCGGAAGAACGTGGTCTCCATGCCGAAGGTGAGCAGCACCAGTACCAGTGCTGTCAGCGCATACATGTTGGTGATGATGCCGTAACCGCCGGAAACTGCCGTGAGTTTCGCGGTGTAGAGTGGCACGAGCAGGTAGTTGAGGAAGCGTCCGATGATGCTCGACAAGCCGTAGATGGCGGTGTCTTTAGCTAATGACTTGAGGGAGGGCATGGTTATTTATTGGGTTTGGTAGGTGGACTACCCAAAGAACATATACGCTATGAAAATTCCGGCTACGATGCCGACGAAGTCGGCGAAGAGGCCGCAGGTGACGGCATAGCGCGTATAGCGGATGCCCACACTGCCGAAATAGACGGCGAGGATATAGAACGTGGTGTCGGTGCTGCCCTGGAAGATACAACTCAAGCGACCCACAAAGCTGTCGGCGCCGTAGGTCTCCATCGCGTTCACCATCATGCCACGGGCACCGCCGCCGGAGAGCGGTTTCATCAGCGCCGTGGGCAACGCTCCCACGAAGTCGGTGTCGATGCCGATGGCGGCGATGCACCAGCTGAGCCCGTCGATGAGCGCATCCATGGCGCCGGAGGCACGGAAGAGGCCCACGGCCACGAGGATGGCCACCAAGTAGGGGATGATGCGCACGGCAGTAGTGAAGCCCTCCTTCGCACCCTCGATGAACGCATCGTAGCAGTTCACCCGCTTGCGCATACCCGCCAGGATGAAAAGCACGATGATGCTGATGAGCATGATGTCGGCTATCGACACACTGACCAGGTTCATCGTCGCGCTGTCAAGGCGTGTGAGACCCCACATCAATGCTGCCACGGCCACGCACATGCCGCCGAGGGCGAGGATGAGCGTGCGGCTGAAGAGGTTGATGCGCTGATACAAAGAGGTGATGATGATGCCCGCCATCGTAGAGAAGAACGTGGCCAGGAGGATAGGCACGAAGACGTCGGTGGGCTGTGCGGCATGCTGCTGCGCACGATAGACGAGGATGCTGACGGGGATGAGCGTCAGGCCGCTGGTGTTCAAAACGAGGAACATGATCATCGAGTTCGACGCCGTGTCCTTCTTCGTGTTCAGCTCCTGCATCTGTTCCATCGCCTTCAGGCCCATGGGCGTGGCGGCGTTGTCGAGGCCCAGCATGTTGGCCGACAGGTTCATGAAGATGCTGCCGGTGACGGGATGCCCCTTGGGTATGTCGGGGAAGAGCTTCTGAAAGACGGGGCCGAGCAGCCTGGCCAGCGCGTTCACCACGCCGCCGCGCTCACCCACCTTCATCACACCAAGCCACAGCGACAGCATGCCTGTGAGTCCCAAGGATATTTCGAAGGCTGTCTCTGCCTGCGCAAAGAGCATGTCTTTCATCGCGGGGAACACCTCATAGTCACCGAAAAACGTCAGCTTGACCAAGCCGACGATAAACGCTATGACGATAAACGCAATCCAGATATAGTTCAGTACCATTTCTTTTAAAAGAGGGGCGGCCATTCGCATGGACGCCCCTCCCGGCTAATGTAAAAATGATATGTGAGTATTTGATGTCTTCTTACTTTATCACCATGCCATCAACCCAGCTATTGTACCACTTTTCAGGTATAGTGGTGTTCACCCAATCTCTGAACTGGCTGAAGGCATCGCCCATGTTGACCTTCTCCTTAGCCCACGGTGTACCCACGGGCACAGCAATCTTAGCGGAGGGTTCACCCTGCGGTGCAAGCACGGGAACAACGTTGTCGTTGTTATTCACAGTGATTACAACATTATTGTTCACGTCAGTCAGGAAGTTATCCTTACTCACTGTAGCGGCCAGCTGGAATGTCTGAGGTGCCACACCGTCCTTAGCGAAGTAGTTCACGCCGTCAGCGTATGCCTCTGCGTTGGTGTTGATCATCGTCCTCACGTCAGTGATACCGAGTTTGTTGTGCACCTCAACGTCACCGATGTAGAGCGGCATAGTGCCACCGGCAGCATGCAAAGTGATAGTTACGGTGTTAACGGTCTCCACGCCTGCGGGGAATTCGGCCTTCACGTCGAACACTACGTCGTTGAAGTCGATGTCGCTGCCAGCACTGGCGGCCACGTCCTCAGCCATGATACGAATCTCCTTAACAATGGGTTCCTCTTCGCCACCACCTGTAGACCATGTAGCACCACAGGAGTTGGTGTTTGGAGTGACGGTAAGCTGTCCGTAGGGGCACTCAGTTCCTTTGAGCACAGTGACAGGATAGTCACCGTCGCCAATGCTCTGCAGATACTCTTCAGTCACCACGGCACCATTCTTGTTAATCTCCATAGCATTAATGCTATAGGTAATGCCGCTCTCGATAGACAGAGTCTGCTTGTGCGAAATGATGGTCATCTTACCACCGACCAACAGGTACTTATTGCCGCTGTTGTCTTTGTTCTTGAAGCCCTGGAAGGTTCCGTCGCCTTGAGCCTCAAGTGCCACATTACCCTTGACATACACACCCGTGCTGCCATACATGTTGATGAAGAAGTTGTCAAACTCAGCCGTACCTGCCTCGGTGTAGCTATTGGTCATCAGGTTGAACTCACCATCATACATGTGTGCTTTGCCTTCAACAATAAGCTGGCAGTAGTTATAAAATGTGGTATTCTTAGCACTGAAGGTCATCGTACCGGTCTTGTAGAAACCATCGTTTACCCAGTAAAGCCGTGCCTGAGTAACTTTGGTTTCATTAGCGATATTAACTTTACCGCTGTTAAAGAAGTTACCAGTGCTGTTCAGCGTCATAGCAGGAGCAGAAATCTCAGCCTCGTCGCCAAGGTTCATAAAGTAGGAGTCGTTGGCATCACCAGGCGAATAGGTCAGAGGACCACTGGCAGTAAACTTACCCTCGTTGTAGAAGGTGCAGAAATTTCCAATGTCATACTTCTCCGGGTTGGTGGCATTGAAAGTACCACGGTTGAAGATTTTTACACCCTGGTTAGCAGCAATGCTATTGCGCTGGTCAATCAGCGTGGCACCCGCAGCAACTGAAATCACACCAGCCTGCTCACCGTAGTTGCTCTCCAGCGTCACGTTACCCTTGAGGATGTAGAGGTTGAAGTGGGTGGCACCCACGCGGCGGATGGTCACATCGCCGTCAACATCAACATAGACATTGTAAGGATGAGCAACGTTCTTGCCTACTGTGTTATCCCAACCAGCGTTCTGGTAGTTACCGCCAAGCTCGACCACATTGTTGGTATAGGAACCGTCCCCTGTTATCTTCAGGTTATAGCCCTCAACAATCTTGTGTTGATAGATGGCATAGATATCATACATTGTCGTCTCACCATACTGAGTCTGAACTGTTGTTCCTTTGTACTTTGCCTCTAGTTCGCTAACTTCATCGGTATTAGCAGGAATTGCTGTGGGGAAGAAAGCTTCAATCTCATCTGCCGAAGGAAACTTGTTGTATGTGTCACCATTGACGGTGATGGCACGAGTGAATCTTGCGCCAGCAGGTTCACCGAAGCCCCAGGTCTGATTAGCAGCGGGCTGTCCGAAGACACTAATGAAAGCTGCCTGATAGTCCTGAAGGAACTTCAGGGCATTAGCCGTAGGATCATAAAGATCCTTGTCGTTGGAACAGCCGGTAAACGATGCGCCCATCATAAGGGCAGCTGCTCCCATCATCAAATACTTTTTCATAGCTCTGTTGTTTTAAATTAATTATGTATAAAATTACGATTTGGTCAAATTTGGTTGCAAAGATATAGAAAAATAAGTAATGTGCACACGTTTGACTGTTAAAAAAACAAAAACGGCGCGTTTTTTGTTACTGCGGAGCCTCCGCTTGAACAGTTCCCAACTTGCTTGACTCACGTCATGGCAATAGCCGGCACAGTTGTGTTAAATCTATATTTTGGCAGATTTATAAAGATTTATGTCCGCGCTTTCTTTAAACTCAAAAAAAATATTTAATTTTGCAGCCGATAATCAACAGAACAAGGAACATGCAAGACATCAGGAATATCGCAATCATTGCGCACGTAGACCACGGAAAGACGACGTTAGTAGACAAGATGATGCTGGCCGGCAACCTGTTTCGCGAGGGCCAGAACCTAAGCAACCAGGTGCTCGACGCCAACGACCTGGAGCGCGAGCGAGGCATCACCATCCTCTCAAAGAACGTCAGCATCAACTGGAAAGGCACGAAGATCAACATCATCGACACGCCGGGACACTCCGACTTCGGCGGCGAGGTGGAGCGTGTGCTGAACATGGCCGACGGTTGCCTGCTGCTGGTCGATGCCTTCGAGGGCCCGATGCCGCAGACACGCTTTGTGCTGCAGAAGGCATTGGAGATAGGCCTGAAGCCCATCGTCGTGGTGAACAAGGTGGACAAGCCCAACTGTCGCCCCGAGGAGGTCTACGAGATGGTGTTTGACCTGATGTTCACGCTCAATGCCACCGAAGACCAGCTGGACTTCCCCGTTGTCTACGGCTCGGCGAAGAATGGCTGGATGGGGCCTGACTACAACAAGCCCACGGACAACATTACTTATTTATTAGACAAGATTGTGGAGGTCATCCCCGCCCCGCAGCAGATAGAGGGCACCACGCAGATGCTCATCACCTCTTTGGACTACAGCAGCTACACGGGCCGCATCGCCGTGGGCCGTGTGCACCGCGGCACGCTGACCGACGGCCAGATGGTGACCATTGTTCACCGCGACGGCTCGACGGAGAAGACGAAGGTGAAGGAGCTGCACACGTTTGACGGCATGGGCCACCACCGCACCGACAGCGTGGACTGCGGCGACATCTGCGCCGTCATCGGCTTAGAGAAGTTCGAGATTGGCGACACCATCTGTGACCTGGAGCAGCCCGAGCCGCTGCCGCCCATCGCCATCGACGAGCCTACGATGTCGATGCTCTTCACCATCAACGACTCACCGTTCTTCGGCCGCGAGGGTAAGTTTGTCACCTCACGCCACATCAACGACCGCCTGATGCGCGAATTAGAGAAGAACCTCGCCCTGCGCGTAGAGCCTTTCGAGGACTCTACCGACAAGTGGGTGGTGTCGGGCCGTGGCGTGCTGCACCTCAGCGTGCTCATCGAGACCATGCGCCGCGAGGGCTACGAGCTGCAGGTGGGACAGCCGCAAGTCATCTTCAAATATGCCCCCCCTACTGCCCCCGAGGGGGCTTCAATAGACCAAAGCGTCTTGACAAATGTAGCCCCCTCGGGGGCTGAAGGGGGGGCTCGTCGTTACGAGCC
>Ga0310694_10002062_pt1 | contig 21328 bp, 19 predicted proteins | sample 174DNAGHGhighgp2_FD_203884 | JGI IMG/M metagenome (GOLD analysis project Ga0310694, IMG submission 203884) | Sheep rumen microbial communities from Palmerston North, Manawatu-Wanganui, New Zealand - 1742 DNA GHGhigh gp2 (v2) (version 2) | ecosystem: Host-associated > Mammals > Digestive system... | reverse complement strand
TCCAAATGCCGCGCTCAAGTTCATAAAGGGGAAAGTGATGCCGAGACCCGCAATGGCCTCAGGACCCACGATCTGACCTATCATGGCACGGTCGATGATGTTATAAAGGCTCGATGCCGTCATGGCTACAATGGCGGGCAAGGCATACTGCCATAGCAGTCGCCCCACGGGCTTCTGTCCCAACTCAAGTGCAGCCTGTTTATTATCCCTCATTCTTATACCTTATTAAAAAACGGTGCAAAGGTAATACAAAAAAACGAGACTGCCAAATCCTCGAGCCTTTGCAATGTTAATCTTTGCAAACTTCAATTCAAACATACCATTTATTTACCCGTCTTTTAGTACCTTTGCACTCGTTATGCGTCTGAGAAGTCGTTTTTTGTTTCTTATTTCTCTGATTTTTGCCCTGGTATGCATCCCTGAAGCCAGCGCCATCAGAAGTCCCAAGATTAAGTATCCTGGGGGCAAATACTATATCTGGCGCTATACGCTGAAAGATAAGCAAGGCTCCCCCTATTCTATCGAGCACCCCTCACGATGGCTCACCCATAAGTCCATCGAAAGGCGCAAGCGCCAGGGGCTCCCTGTCGATTCTACTGATCTTCCCGTCAGTAGCCGATACCTGAAGCAGTTCGAGAAAACATGCTACGAAGCCGGCAGAAACAACAAACGAGGCACGATGCAAAGCACCATTATCGGCACATCGCGATGGAACAATACGGTATTGGTACGAGCCAACGACACCACACTTCTCAACCGTCTTTCCCAACTCGATTGTGTCAAGAGAGCAGAGATGGTGTGGACATCGCCCGACAGCATCAACCGCTTCATCAAAACCAGTGCCCACAATGGTTTCAACCCTTGGGATAGTGTAAAAACTAATCGCTATGGTAATGGAAGGGAGCAGATTGAGATGCTGGGTGGACAACGGTTACACAACATCGGACTCCAAGGCAAAGGCATTACCATTGCCGTGCTCGATGGCGGTTTTCAGAATTGCGACGTCATTCCAGCTTTTCAACATGCCGACATTGTGGGAGTAAAGGATTTTGTATATCCTAACAGCCCCTATTTCTATCAGGAAACCGATCATGGCACGAAGGTGCTCTCGGCTTTGGCAGCCAACGAACCCGAGGTATTGATTGGCACTGCCCCAGAGGCCCGTTATTGGCTATTGCGCTGCGAAGACCAGCAAACGGAGCAACCCGTAGAAGAGGATTACTGGGCCATGGCGGCTGAGTTTGCCGACTCCGTTGGCGTCGACATTATCAGCAGCAGCTTAGGCTATAACGACTACGACAATCACCCCAACTACTACCATCAGCGCGATCTCGATGGGAACACCTCTTTCATCTCGCATACGGCTTCTATGCTGGCTCAGAAGGGTATTGTTCTCGTTAATTCCGCAGGTAATTCTGGTATGGGACCGTGGAAGAAGATTGTGTTCCCAGCCGATGCCCACGACATCATCACCGTTGGCGCCCTCAATTTGGAGAAGAAGAATGCACCTTTCAGTGGTGTAGGTCCTACGCAAGACGGGCGTGTCAAACCCGATGTTATGGCCTTGGGCAGTCCTACGGCACTCATCTCAGGGCGCGGCTCTATCACCAGAGATATGGGCACCTCGTTCTCAACACCCGTGGTTGCGGGCCTTGTGGCTTGTCTGTGGCAGGCTTTCCCTGAGAAGACGGCTTTGCAGATTATCAACCTCGTGCGCCAAACTAGCAATGGCTACGAAAAACCCGATAATATCTACGGCTATGGCATGCCCAACTTCTGGCGAGCCTATATGGTGGGGAGAGTGAGTCATTAGTGATTAGGGGTTAGTGATTAGGGGTTAGCGGTTAGTGGTTAGTGGTTAGAGAAATGTATGAGTGAAGAAAAGTTCCATTCATTGTTAGAACTCAATCAGATGGTTCGCGAAACCATTGAGTGCGAGATGCCCGATGAATATTGGGTAGAGGCCGAATTGTCCGAATGTCGCGAGTTGAGGGGGCATTGCTATATGGAACTGATTCAGAAGGATGAGCGAACGGCCACCCCTGTGGCTAAAGCCCCCGCCAAGTGTTGGGCTAACAAATGGGCAGTCATCCGCCCTTATTTCGAGCGCACCACGGGTCAACAGCTCCATGCCGGCATGAAGGTGCTCCTGAAGGTTTATGCGCAGTTCCATGAGGCTTACGGATTTTCTTGGATTGTTACCGATATCAATCCAGAATATACCTTGGGCGATATGGCACGCAAGCGTCAGGAGATTATCCGCCAACTCAAGGCCGAAGGTGTGTTCGATCTTCAAAAGGAACTCACCTTACCGCCTTTCTGCCAACATATCGCCGTCATTTCGAGTCAGACGGCTGCCGGCTATGGCGACTTCTGCAACCAACTCAGTGATAACCCCTACGGATTCCAATTCCAAACCCAGCTCTTCCCTGCCATCATGCAAGGCGAAGGTGTAGAACAAAGCATCATCGCTGCTTTAGAAAAAATCTATTCTCTCACCTCTAGCTTCTCACCTCTCACCTCTAAATTCGATTGCGTGGTGATTATCCGTGGCGGAGGTTCTACTGGCGATTTGTCGGGTTTCGATACCCTGGCATTAGCCGAGAATGTAGCCAACTTCCCCCTACCTATTATTACAGGTATCGGTCACGAGCGCGATGAGAGCATCCTCGACATGATATCACATACGCGAGTAAAAACCCCAACGGCAGCTGCCGCATTCCTCATTGAGCATCTTAAGGAAGTACTCGATGTCATCAATGGCTCACAAGAGCTCATCACCCGCTATGCCCAGCAAAAACTCTCAATTCTCAACTCTCAACTCTCAATTCTCTCCGAGGCCATCCCCCGCCTTTTCTCCATTGTTAAGACGCGTCAGGAGGCTAAGATTGATACGCTCAACCAACGCATCCCTATGCTTTTGGAGCGCCGATTGCTGGCTGAGAATCATCGATTGCAACTGATGGAGGAGAAGTTGAAGGCTCTCGACCCCCAACTGCTGTTGAAACGCGGCTATAGCATCACGCTCCACAATGGCCGTGTCGTGAAAGATGCCATGGCCCTGAAAGCTGGCGATGAAATCGAAACCCGCCTCGCCAACGGAGCCATCCATTCTGTAGTTACTCAGGAGGGAAACAAATAGAAACCAATTCATTTCACAATGGAAAAAGAACTGAAATACGAAGCCGCTTATGCGGAACTCCAATCCATCGTCCGCAAGATGGAGAATGATGAACTCGATATCGATCAGATGTCAGAGCAGCTGAAACGTGCACAGGAATTGATTAAGCTCTGCAAGGATAAACTGGCGAAAACCGACGAGGAAATCAAGAAAATCCTGGCTCAGGATTGATCCATTCGTCCCAAAAACTGTCATTTCATCACTTTTATCCGCTTTTTGTTGCATATTTACAATATAATGTGTACTTTTGCAAGCAGAATTGAAACTTTAACAGTATTGAAACGATATGAAGAATTTAGATTGGGGTAGCCTTTCATTTGGCTACATGAAGACCGACTACAACGTTCGTTGCTACTATCGCGACGGCAAATGGGGCGAAATCGAGGTTTGCTCCGATGAGTATCTCAACCTGCACATGGCTGCTACATGTCTGCATTATGGTCAGGAGGCTTTCGAGGGTCTTAAGGCCTATCGTTGTCCTGATGGCAAGGTGCGCGTATTCCGTGTTGACGAGAATGCCAAGCGCCTGCAGAGCACATGCCGTGGTATTATGATGCCCGAGGTTTCTACCGAACTTTTCACAGAGATGGTGAAGAAGGTAGTTCGTCTGAATCAGGAGTGGATCCCCACTTACGAGAGCGGAGCCACACTCTATATCCGTCCGTTGCTCATTGGTACGAGTGCCCAGGTAGGTGTTCACCCCTCTAAGGAGTATTGCTTCCTCATCTTCGTAACGCCCGTAGGTCCTTACTTCAAGGGTGGTTTCTCAAGCAATCCTTATGTGATTGTTCGCGACTACGACCGTTCGGCTCCTCTCGGCACTGGTAAGTATAAGGTTGGTGGTAACTATGCCGCTTCGCTCTTTGCCAACAACCTGGCTCACGAGAAGGGTTATGCTTGCGAGTTCTATCTCGATGCCAAGGAGAAGAAGTACATCGATGAGTGTGGTGCTGCTAACTTCTTTGGTATCAAGAACAATACCTACGTTACTCCTGAGTCAACCTCTATCCTGCCCTCTATCACCAACAAGTCGCTGATGCAGGTGGCTGAGGATCTGGGTATGAAGGTGGAGCGGCGCCCCATTCCTGAGGAGGAGCTCGAGACCTTCGAGGAGGCTGGTGCTTGCGGAACCGCAGCCGTTATCAGCCCGATTTCTTACATCGACGATCTTGACACTGGCAAGCGCTACTCGTTTGGCGATAAGCCCGGACCTCAGTCAAAGCGCCTCTTCGATACCCTCCGCGGTATTCAGTATGGTGAGATTGAGGACAAGCACGGCTGGACTACCATCGTTATCGAGTAATAAATGGTCAAATCGTAAATAGTCAAATTGTCAAATACAATTATGGGAATCAATCAAACCTATAAGAATCGTGCGCTTGCCTCTTTGGAGGGTAAGTGGGGCACGGCGTGCATTGCAACGCTGATTCTAGCCCTGATTTCGGGTGGTATCAGCACGGCTGTCACATTGCCTTTTGGCAGTGAGAGTCCCACGGGTATGGGCCTCAATGGCATCTGGTCTTTGCTTTGTCTGCCGCTCCAGTGGGGTTACACGGTTTATTTCCTGAAGCTCATCCGTAAGGAGGACATCCGTTATGAGAGTCTCTTCGATGGTTACAAGGATTTTATCCGTACCTTCCTGATGGAGTTCCTCTACTGCATTGCTCTGGTTATTGGCCTCTGTCTGTTCATCATTCCTGGTATCATCCTTAGCATCGGCTTGTTTATGGCACCTTATATCTTGAAGGACGATCCTCAGATCAGTGCTATGGACGCTCTGATGAAGAGTTGGCAGATTACCAAAGGTCACAAGATGAAGCTCTTCTGGCTGGGACTCAGTTTTATCGGCTGGATCATCCTCAGCCTCATGACCCTCGGTATCGGCTTCTTCCTCCTGTCTCCATATATGGAGACCACTTTCGCTCACTATTACGAGGACATTAAAGACAACGTTAACGTAGCGTAAATGGGAAAAGGCAAGCTGGCGAAATTCGCCGACATGGAAACTTACGAGAACGTGTTCCAGTACCCCTATTCGGTAGTGGAACATGTTCCTTTTGAGATGCAGGGACACTGGCATGAGCAGTATTTCCACAACCAGAACCCCATCGTGCTCGAACTCGGGTGTGGTAAGGGCGAATACACCGTGGAATTAGCCAAGCTATATCCCGATATGAACTTCATCGGTGTGGACATCAAGGGAGCCCGCATGTGGACAGGTGCTACGCAGGCCCTGAACGAAGGACTGAAGAATGTGGCTTTCCTGCGCACCAACATCGAGATCATCGAGCGATTCTTCGCTCCCGATGAGGTGCACGAGATATGGCTTACCTTCAGCGATCCCCAGATGAAAAACCCCCGCAAGCGTCTCACCTCCACCTATTTCATGGAGCGCTATCGTAAGTTCCTCGTGGCCGACGGCATTATCCATCTTAAGACCGATTCCAATTTCCTCTTCACCTATACTTCATATATGGTGGAGCACAATCATCTGCCCGTTCTCGAGCGCACGGAGGATCTCTATCACGATACTCACCTCTCGCCCCTCACCTCTCGCCTCTTGAGCATCCAGACCTATTACGAAAGTATGTGGATAGCCCGCGGACTCAACATTAAGTACCTGAAGTGGCAGCTGCCGCGCGAGGGTGCACTCCAAGAGCCCGATGTAGAAATAGAACTCGATGACTACCGTTCCTATCACCGCTCTAAGCGGAGTAGCCTCGATAAAGCCAAGTAATTAAAAATCATACGATTATGAAAAAAGTATTTGCACTCCTCATGGCAGCGCTCCCTATGCTGGCCATGGCACAGAACAGCCTCGATGTCAAACTCGACTCCGCAGGCCAGTTAGCAACCAAGATCGCTGATAATCAGCGTTTCAAGATCTCCGATTTTAAGATCAGCGGCCCCCTGAATGGTGCTGATCTCAAGCTGCTTCAGCAGATTGTGACACGCACCAAGGCTAAGAATCCCGATGAGTGCCTCGTCAACAGCGTTGACCTCGCAGGCGTCACCATCATCGAGAGCAACATCAAAGGTGCCATCAAGACGCAGGCCGATGAGTTGCCCGCTGGTATGTTCGCTGGTGCCAAGGCGCTAAAGAAGGTGGTTCTCCCCTCAGGATTGAAATCTATTGGTAAGGAAGCCTTCCAGACTTGCGAGAGTCTGCCCGAGATCATCATTCCTTCGGGTGTGAAGCAGATAGCCAACGAGGCTTTCGAGGATTGCAAGAGCATCACCACGATGCAACTGCCCGATGGACTTACCGCCATCGCTCCCCAGCTGTTCAACGGCTGTAAGGCCCTTAAGTCGGTCAATATTCCTAAGGGTGTCAAGATTCTTGGTGGCTCAGCCTTCAAGAATTGTAAGAGCCTTGAGAGTCTGTCGCTCCCCGCTTCAGTGACTGAAATCGAGACCTCCGTGTTCTACGGCTGCGATAATCTCGAATCCGTTGATATGGCCTCTGTTGAGAAGGTGGGCGCCAATGCTTTCACCGATTGCAAGAGTCTGAAGAGTGCTTCGTTCGATCGCATCTCAAGCCTCGGCATGATAGCCTTCAGCAATTGCACATCGCTGAAGAGCGTCAAGATGCAGGGTTCGCTTACCGATGTGAATACAGCCGCCTTCAAGGGTTGTTCTGATCTCGTGAGCGTTACGCTCCCCGGCTCGGTGAAGACCATCAGCAGCCACGCCTTCGAGGGTTGTAAGTCGCTCGCCAACTTCGAGTTCCCCGTATCTTGCACCAAGATTAACGACTACGCTTTCCAGAAGTGCGCCAGCCTTAAAGAGGCTATCCTGCCTAAGGTACTGAAGAGCCTGGGCGACCATGCCTTCGAGGATTGCTCTAGTCTGCAGACCGTCATCGCCGAGAATTTCCTCGACGAGATTGAGACCGATGTGTTCATGGGTTGCGTCAGTCTTCAGAAGATTCAGTTGCCTAACAGCGTGAAGCGCATCGGCCGCAACGCCTTCAAGGGTTGCACCCTGCTCTCCGATATCAACTGGCCCGCATCGCTCAAGACCATCGAGGATGCCGCCTTCGAGAAGTGCCAGTCTCTGCAGAGTCTTAACTTCGCCAACGGCCTCAAGTCCATCGGTGGCGATGCCTTCAAGGGTTGCAGCCAGATTACTACCATCGATCTTCCTGTAACTATCAAGGAACTTGGTGGTTCAGCCTTCCAGGAGTGCACCGCTTGCCAGACCATCACCATTGGCTCTCCGGCACCTCCCTCCATCAGCGGCGACACCTTTAAGAAAACAAATGCCGTCATCCTCATCCCCAAGGGTAGCAAGCAGGTTTATGCTATCGATAAGAAGTGGGCTAAGGTTAGCGGCGTGAAAGAAAACAAGTAATTCTCTAAATTCTGAATTCTAAATTTTTAAATGACATTATATCCCCAATTGATTATCGATGCGCTGGCCACGGTGACGTATGCCGGCACGAAGAAGAGTCTAGTAGAAAGTAATATGCTGGCCGATACGCCGGCCGTTGCAGCACCTCAGAATCCAGGCGAGCCTTGGAAGGTTAAGGTGGTGCTGCTGTTTCCGCGCGATACCGATCCGTTCCTCAAGTCCACGGTGAAGGCCGCCGAGGCAGCCATCAAGTACCATTGTGGCAAGGATGTAGAGGTAACGATCGAGACCGAGTTTAAGACCGCTCCCCGTCCCGAGGTGGGTCAGATGCTCCCCGGCGTCAAGAATATCATCGCCGTGAGCTCTGGCAAGGGTGGCGTAGGCAAGAGCACCGTCTCGGCCAATCTCGCCATCGCCCTCGCACGTCTCGGCTACAGCGTAGGCCTGCTCGATACCGATATTTTCGGTCCCTCCATGCCCAAGATGTTCGATGTGGAGGACGAGCGCCCCTATGCCGTAAAGAAGGATGGCCGCGATCTCATCGTGCCCGTCGAGAAATACGGCGTCAAGCTGCTTTCCATCGGTTTCTTCGTGTCGCCCGATACTGCTACCCTGTGGCGTGGTGGTATGGCTACGAGCGCCCTCAAACAGCTCATTGCCGATGCCGATTGGGGCGAACTCGATTACTTCATCCTCGACACCCCTCCGGGCACCAGTGATATCCATCTCACGTTGCTGCAAACGCTCCCCATTACAGGTGCCGTCATCGTGTCTACCCCTCAACAGGTAGCCCTTGCCGATGCCCGCAAAGGTATCGATATGTATCGCAACGAGAAGGTCAACGTGCCCATTCTTGGTCTGATCGAGAACATGGCGTGGTTCACCCCCGCCGAGCTTCCCGAGAACAAGTATTACATCTTTGGTAAGGAAGGTTGCAAGCGCCTTGCCGAGGAGATGAACGTGCCCCTGCTGGCACAGATTCCCCTCGTTCAGAGCATCTGCGACAATGGCGACCAAGGCACGCCCGCGGCCCTTAATAGCGACTCCGCCACCGGCCTCGCCTTCATCAATCTGGCCCAGGCAGTAGTCACCGTCGTCAACCGCCGCAACAAAGAGCAGCCCAAAACAAAGATCGTCGGGCAATAATCGAGAATGCAATCCCCCTCGAATTCGATGGGGTTAAATGCAAAGGAACAAACACCCCAGCGCCTCGCAGCGTTGGGGTGTTATTGTTACATCTCCTTATCCAGGCGGTGGCGCCAGAGGTATTTGCGAGTTTCGTGGACCAGGATGCCGTTGAGACAGAGGAGGGAGATGAGGTTGGGGATGGCCATGAGGGCGTTCATGCAATCGGCGAGGTTCCATACCACGGCGAGATTCATGACGCTACCGGCAAACACGGCCAACATATAAAGCACACGGAACACCAACACCCAACGCTTGCCCTTAAGATACTCCACGGCGCGCTCGCCATAATAGCACCAGCCGAGGATGGTGGAGAAGGCGAACGTCAACAGGCCAAAGGTGAGCAGCGGTGTACCCACCACGGGAATCTTAGAGAAAGCTGCCTTGGTCAATGTGGCACCATTATCGAACGAGATGTCGGGATAAGCAATGACGCTGCTCACGACGACAAGACCAGTGAGGGCACAGATGACAACGGTATCCCAGAACGTACCACTCGAAGAAACGAGGGCCTGACGAACGGGATTACGCGTCTGCGCAGCAGCAGCCACGATGGGGGCAGAACCCATACCACTCTCGTTAGAGAACAATCCGCGGGCGATACCAAAGCGGGCAGCCATCATTACCGTAGAGCCTACGAAACCACCACCGGCAGCCTCAGGACTGAAAGCAGCATGACAGATGAGTTGCAAAGCGGGCCACAGGTAATCGGCATTGACCACGAGGATATACACGCAACCTATGATATAAAGGAAGGCCATGACCGGCACCAGCATACCACACACACGGGCGATGCTCTTAACGCCACCCAGAATCACGGCTCCCGTCAACAGACAAACGAAGATGCCCGAGAGATAAGGCGAAATGCCATACGACTCATGGGCCACAGTGGCGATGGCATTAGCCTGAACAGTGTTGCCGATGCCAAACGAGGCGATGGCGGTAAAGAGGGCGAAGAGCACAGCGAGCCACTTCCATCCCAATCCACGCTCGAGGGCATACATCGGTCCACCGAGCATCTTTCCTTCCTTGGTCTGCACACGATACTTAATGGCCAGCAATCCCTCGGCATACTTGGTAGAGATACCAAACACACCCGTGAGCCAGCACCAGAGCACGGCACCAGGACCTCCAAGGGCAATGGCTGTGGCAACACCCACGATATTACCCGTGCCAATGGTGGCGGCAAGGGCCGTGGCAAGAGATCCAAACTGAGACACATCGCCCGTAGCATCGGGATCCTTCTTCACCGAGAGATGGATAGCCTTGAAGATGAAGCGCTGGGGAAAGCGCAGGCGGATGGTGAGAAACACGTGGGTGCCAAGGAGCAGGATAATCATGGGCCAGCCCCAAAGCAAGCCGCTTAATTCTGTGAGGAAATCGTTTAGCCAAGTCATATCTTTAGGGGTGAGGGGTGAGAAGCTAGAGGTTAGAGATTACTTATGAGAACGATGTTGCGAGAGGGCTTGACGGACCGCTTTCTTCTTTCGGAGGTATTCAAGACGCTCCTGGGCATGAAGGCGTGAGGTGCGCAACTGATGGCCATACACAAGGCAGGCGGCACCGAAATAAGCCGCAGTCTGAATCCAGAGGCAGAGTATCTCGGAAGACACATCGCTAACGGTGGCTCCCATGGAGTTCATGCGTACATAAGCCCTGACACCGAAGGTACTGGGGAAGAGCCACGACACACCCTGCCACACGCCAGGAATGGCCGACTGAGGCCACGATACGCCCGTAACAAAGAGCAGCAGCAGAGATATGAACACCACCAGCAACATGACATTCTCGCGATAACGCACGAGGCACGACACAGTCATGCCGAAGAATACGCAAGCCAGCACATAAGGCACCATCATGGTGAGCAGACTCTGCCAAGTGGCGAGTTGCAGGAAACTGAAGATGCGCGGCACCATCATGGTGAGGTAAGCACCCATCACGGCATAGACCATGAGGTAAGCGAGGCTCTTGCCAGCCACCACACGCCCTACTCCATCGTAACAGGGATGGATGGGCACCAGGTCGCCATAGCGGTTCTTCTCGCGCGCCGTACCAGCAGCCAAGCCAATGCCCAGCACCAGTGTCTGCTGCAGAATCAATATCAGCACGGCAGGAAGCACCGACGAGCCATAGCCACCCTGAGGATTGAACATGGTGACCTCATCGAACTCGAGCGGACGAGTCGTAATCATTTCCTCGCGAACGGTGTAACTGCCCGATACCTTCTTCTGAATATCGGCACCCATCTGCTGCGACACAGCCACAGCCGTCTGATAAATGGCCTTATACGTGAGCATGAGGGCCATGTCGCAATACACGCTCACCACACCTTGTTCCATGCGATTGAGGCGCGTGCTGAAGTCGGAAGGGATGTAGTAGATACCCTTGACCAGCTGACGACTGACGAGCGACTGAGCATCATCGAGATCCTCAGCCCGATAGGCCACATGCACATCGGCCGAGGCATCGCACATACGGATGAACTTGCGCGACTCCTGCGAGTGGGACAAGTCGACCACAGCCACAGGCACATCGTGCACCGTTTCGTTATTATAGATCCATGAATAAAGCAGCGGATAAACGAGCGGCACGATGATGAAGAAGATGAGCACACCTTCATCGTGCCACACCTGGCGAAGCTCCTGACGCCATACGTAGGCGGTATCCTGGAGTCGTTCGATGATACTGGTTCTGCTAGGGAATATAGACATAGGTGAGCATTGCGTTTTTAACCTTACTGATAACGAACCATGGCAGCAACGTGAAGGCTACGAGGCCCACGAGATGGAACCAGGCATCGATGAACGGATAACCGTTGAACACCGTAATCTGATAAAGCATGTAATAATGGCGCAAGGGGAAAAGCCACGTCATAGCCTGAATAGGACCGTCCATTGCCATCACAGGGAAGGCAGAGCCAGCCAACGAGAAGCTGAGTACAGCCCAGAGCGAGCATACACTCATGGACATGCGCAGCGAAGGCATCAGGCCGAATGCGAAGATACCAAAGCCGATGGAGGCAAACACCTGAAGCACAGCCAACAGCACGATGCGCCACCAACCACCCAAATGGGGGAAGTGGAGTACATGATAGATATAGAACTCGTAGAAGAAAATCAATACGAGGAAGATAAGTGCCTGAGGCAGGAACTTGCCAAGGATGGCTACCACGATACGGTTATCAGCCATACCCAGCCACTCTTGTCCTCGCTGGAACTTCAACTCCATACCCAACGAATAAGCCGAGATGAGGAACATGAAGAGCATCATGACACCCGGCACGAAGACGGTGGAGAGATAGAGGTTGTAATTAGTCCAGGGATTGGCCACCTGATGGAGATCGAGACGGATGGGTTGTAGGAAGGCAGAAATCTGCTCAGGCGTGTAACCCTTGGCACGCATCGTGGCCTGACCCACGGCTGCCGAGCCTAGGTTGGATATAACCTTGAGGTCCTTCATCAGCAGGGCACCCGACATGATGGAGGCCATATTGTAATAGAAGGAAATCTTAGGCTGGCGCGAGGAGAGCAGATCATCGGTAGTGCCCTTGGGAATATAGAGGAAGGCATATATCTGATTCTCCTGAACGGCACGGCGAGCATCAGCCACACTGGGATAGCGAGCCACCACGCGAGAGTTCTGGAAAGCATCGAGACGGCGCACCAGACTACGCGAGGTAGAGGTATTGTCAAGATCGACCACACCTACAGGCATATCCTCAGGCAGACCCTCGTCCATCAGCGATGTGAAGAAGATCATCGCCAGGAGAGGAAACGCCACCATGCAGAAGCCGTAAATGTGATTCTTACGAAGAATGCGACACTCGCGCCTTGCTATCTGCCAGATTTGAAATAAATACTTCAAAATCTCTTAATTCTTTAAATCTCACTTCTTAATTACCAAACTCATGCCTGGGCGGAGGCCTTCGAGTTTCTCTACGGGACGGGCCTTCACCTCGAAGGTGCGCAGATCGTACTGACCATTAGCCTTAGTGGCCTTCCACACGGCATACGAGCCCTGATCCTTGAGGTAATAAACCTTCATCTTCACCTCTTTATTAAAGGCAGGCACGAAAGCAGTGAACTCAGAGCCCACCTGCATATCAGCCAACTGATCCTCGCGAACATTAAACGTGCCCCAAAGATCGTCCATCACAGCAATCGACATGATGGGAGAACCGGTACCTACAAGTTCGCCTACCTTGGGGAAGATATCGCTGACCTCACCCTCTTTCTGTGCTATCTGAACGGTTTCGTGGATATAGCTGTTCACCTCGTTGACAGCACCTTTGGCACGGCCCACCTGAGCAGCGGCAGCAAGTTTATCCTCCATACGGGCTCCATTCACAGCCATATCATACTGGCTCTGGGCTGCCTTGCACTGAGCCTCCATTGCCTTGTAATTGGCAAAGGCCTCATCGCGCTTCTGGGCACTCATCACACCCTCATCGTAAAGGCGCTGCACACGATTGTATGACTTCTCGGCAATCTCGAGACCAGCCTTGGCCTGCTGGAGTACGGAGAAGGCACCACGAACCTGCTCCTCACGGGCACCGTTCCTGGCTTTCAACTCAAGGGCGGCAGCGGCACTCTCGGCACCACGGGCCTGCTCCATCTTGGCACGCACCTCAGGGGCATCGAGAATGGCAAGGGTATCGCCAGCCTTCACGTAGTCGCCCTCCTTCACACGGAGTTCAAGGATACGACCTGGAACCTTACTTGATACACGATACTCTGTTACCTCAACCTGACCCTGAATCACATCTGGCTCACGATCGAGGGCTAGGAATCCGATGAGAGCTACGATAATCACTACTGCCACGAATCCCACGATGGCAAGTAGAATGTTATTGTGTTGACTTTTTGCACTCATAATATATTTCAATTTTCAATTATCAATTCTTAATTACTCAAGTGTTCCGAGGGCTTTCTGCAGATCTACCTGCGAGAGTTTTACATCAATCTCGGCATCGATCTTTTGCGACTGGGCCTGAAGCCATGCCGTCTGCGCCTCCATCACGGTGGTGGGGGTAATCACACCCTCCTGGAAACCGAGGTTGGCCGTACGCAGATTCTCTTCGGCACGCTGGATATTCTTCTGAGCCATAGTGAGTTTCTTGTTGGCCTCATCCACCTTGAAGGTGGTCTGGTTCACCTGCAACTCAATCTTCTCGCGGGCCTCAGCCAGTTCGAGGTTAGCGATGGAGGTAGCCCCCTTCGAGGCGCGTACCTTATACATCACATCGCCCCAGTTCCAGATGGGGATGCGCACCTGCACACCCACATTCCAGAGTCCGCCGAACTTCTTCTGGAAGCCATTCAGCACATTGGGGTTGCTCACCAGGTAGCCACCTGTCAGCAGTACCTGAGGCATGATACCAGCACGAAGCACATTCGTGGTCTGCTTGCTCATATCAACCGTACTCTGCAGCAGTTTCAACTCAGGACGATTGCCGATGGCCTCTTCCACCTGAAGTTCAGGTGTGAGTTCTACTACAGCGATATTCTCCGACTGCTCATCGGCAAGGATCACTTCCTCGTCCATGGGAATGCCACAAAGCTGATTGAGGAGCATACGCGAGAGCACCAGACCGTCGGACACCTTGCAAAGTGCCATTTCGGCTTCGTTCACACGTACATCCACCGTGAGTCCATCGCTCTTGGTAGCCACACCCTCATCAATCATCTTATGCACATCGGAGTCGAGCTTCGTTACCAGTTCCAGGTAACTCTCAGCCAACTGTTTCTTGTGATGGAGCGACACCACCTGCCAATAGGCCTGATCGATATGATACAGCGTAGCCTGACGACGGGCATCCATCGAGTGGCTCGCCATCTTCTCGCTGATATCAGCCATCTTGTTGAGGGCAATGATACTTCCTCCCATGAAGACAGGTTGAGTGAACATGACGGAGCCAACCCATACATTGCGGGTATCAGTGTTCAGGGCATCCACAATCTGCTGGCCCTGCGCATTGAGTATCTGCGCCAGTCCCGTGGTTAATCCATTCATATTCGTTTGAAGGTCGCCCAACATCTGCTGCACATTCTGAGCAGGTATGCCCAACTGGGCAAAGGCGCCACCCATCTGTGCAAACGAACCTTCAAGTCCAGCCAATTGAGGGCCTAACGTGGTTACAGCCTCAGTACCCATCTGGGGCAGACTCTCTTTCTGGGCATCGTTCAGCAGCGATATTTCCTTGCTGGTGTGCTCGTAAGAGCCAATAGCACTGACGTGAGGCAGGTACTTGGTGCGGGCCGACTTACGAAGATTGGCAGCCACATCCTGCTTCAGTTTGGAAATGCTCAACTGCTTGTTGTTGCGTAAGGCCATCTGGCGACAACTGTCGAGCGAGAGCACGCGTTGCGCACCCGCTGGCAAGAATCCGAATGCCAGAAGCCAAAAGCCGAAAGCAATCTTTCTGTTCATATTCCTTAATATACTACAAAATTACGCTTAACTAACCGCTTTTCCACCATAAGGTGGATTATTCGAGTGCAAAATTAAATCATTTCATCGAAAAAACAAAAAAAATAGGACATCAAAGGTTTAACCTTGTTTAATTTTAAGATAATTACCGACTTTTCGAACATTTTTAGCAGTTTTATACCATATTTATTTGGAAGATAATGATAAAAAACGTATATTTGCCACAGAAATAACAACAATCAATGGATAAGGGCAACTTTCTATATAAGGTATACCATCTGTATTACGACGGCTTCAGACAGATGACGCTGGGCAAGACGCTATGGGCCATCATACTGATAAAGCTGTTCGTGATATTCATTGTGCTGAAGCTGTTCTTCTTCCCCAACTTCCTGAAGCAGCATGCCAAGGGCGACGAGGCGGGATACGTGGCGAAAGAGCTCATTAAACGTTAAACATTAAACATTAAATTTCAGATATTAATATTAAGATATTATGTTCAACAATCTATTTTTAGACATTGATGCCGGAATGATCGACTGGTCGAGAGCGCAATTCGCCCTCACGGCAATCTATCACTGGCTCTTCGTACCCCTGACGCTGGGACTCGCGGTGATCATGGGTATCGCAGAGACTAAGTACTATTGTACTAAAGATGAGTTCTGGAAAGAGACTGCCAAGTTCTGGCAGAAGCTTTTCGGTGTGAACTTCGCCATGGGTGTGGCTACGGGTATCATCCTCGAGTTCGAGTTTGGTACCAACTGGAGTAACTACTCATGGTTCGTAGGCGATATCTTCGGAGCCCCGTTGGCTGTGGAGGGTATCGTAGCATTCTTTATGGAATCAACGTTTGTGGCTGTGATGTTCTTTGGATGGAACAAAGTGTCGCGTGGTTTCCACCTGGCTTCTACGTGGCTCACGGGCTTAGGCGCTACTATCTCAGCGTGGTGGATTCTCGTAGCCAATGCGTGGATGCAGTATCCCGTGGGATGCGAGTTCAATCCTGACACCATGCGAAACGAGATGGTATCGTTTGCCGAAGTAGCCCTCTCACCCTTCGCCGTAGGTAAGTTCTGCCACACGGTGACTTCATCGTGGATCATCGGTGCCATCTTCTGCGTAGGAGTTTGCTGCTGGTATCTCATGAAGAAGCGCCACACCAAACTGGCTGTTGAGAGCATGAAAATTGGTGCAGGCGTGGGCTTGGTAGCTGCTTTGTTGGCTGGTGCCACAGGACATAAGTCGGGTATGGATGTGGCTGAGGTTCAGCCCATGAAACTCGCTGCCATGGAGGCACTCTACGATGGTGGAACAGAGCAGGGATTGAAGATCATCGAGGGTATCGAGATACCATACGGACTCAGCATCATGGCTACCAACGATCCTCAAGGATTCGTGCCTGGTATCAATGATCTGCTGAATGGTTATACCACACCCGATGGTAAGGTGGAGCCCTCGGTAGAAGAGAAGATAGAGCGAGGCAAGAAGGCCATCGAGGCTTTGGCAAAGTATCGTGAAGCGAAGTTCGGCTCGAGCGACGATGGCAAGACAGCCGCTGCCAATCTGGAGATTCTGAAGGAGAACATGAAATACTTCGGCTATGGTTACATCAAGGATAAGAACGATGTGGTGCCACCGGTTCTGATCAACTTCTGGGCATTCCGCGTGATGGTGGGCATAGGTTGCCTGTTCATCCTCTTCTTCGCTGTGATTCTGGCCGTGACCTATAAGTTCCCCAAGGCCCTGTTTAAGAAATACGACATCACCACCCTACCCGCCTGGCATTATTGGATAGCCATTCTGCTCATCCCGTTAGGTTATATCGGTTCGGAGAGTGGATGGCTCGTGGCAGAATTCGGACGTCAGCCCTGGACGATTCAGGACATGCTGCCCACATGGGCTGCAGTTTCCGATTTGCAGTCATCGAGCGTCATGATTACCTTCTTCCTCTTCCTGATTCTCTTCACCACCATGTTGGCTGTAGAGATTAACATTCTGCTCAAACAGATCAAAAAGGGACCAGAAGTTTAAATTTTAGCAATTACGACTATGACATACGAATTTTTACAGCACTATTGGTGTTTTATCGTTTCCCTGTTGGGTGCGATATTAGTATTCCTGTTATTTGTTCAGGGAGCCAATTCCGTAGCACGTTCGCTGGGCTATACCGAGGAAGGACGCCGACTGGTTTACAACTCCACGGGTCGTAAGTGGGAGTTCACCTTCACCACACTGGTTACCTTTGGTGGCGCATTCTTCGCCTCGTTCCCATTGTTCTACAGCACCTCGTTTGGTGGCGCTTATTGGCTGTGGATGATCATCCTGTTTACTTTCGTGCTCCAAGCCGTGAGCTACGAGTTCCAGAACAAAATTGGTAACATCCTCGGTCCTAAGACGTTCCAGTTCTTCCTCACGCTGAATGGTATCGTGGGACCGCTGCTTCTGGGTGGCGCTGTGGCTACCTTCTTCGAGGGATCGAACTTCATCATCGAGAAGAATAATCTGATTGATGCCGGAGCCATCACTCCCATCATCTCGCGTTGGGCTAATGCCTCGCATGGTCTCGATGCCCTGCTGAATCCGTGGGTATTGGTATTAGGCTTCGCCGTGGTGTTCCTGGCTCGCACCTTGGGTATTCTCTACGTGATGAATAATGTAGACGATGAGGACATCCGCTCACGTGGCAGTGTACGACTCATCGGTGCTGCCGTACCGTTCCTCGTACTCTTTGTGGCTTATCTGATACACGTACTGCTGAAGGACGGCTATGCCTATAACGACGAGGGCATTATCTACATGGAGCCCTACAAATACCTGAACAACTTCCTCGAGATGTGGTATCTGCTGGTACTCCTGTTAATCGGTGTGGTACTGGTGCTCTACGGCATCGGCAAGACCATCTTCTCGAAGGGTTATGTAGGCGGCATCTGGCCTGCTGGCATCGGCACGGTGCTTACCGTATTGGCACTGTTGCTCTCGTGTGCATGGAACCATACAGCTTATTATCCTTCAACAGCCGATCTGCAGAGCTCGCTCACACTCGAGAATTCCTGCTCGAGTGAGTTCACGCTTACTACCATGTTCTACGTATCGCTGTTAGTACCCTTCGTGCTGGCTTACATCATTTACGCCTGGCGCGCCATCGATAGCAAGAAACTTACCAAGGACGAGATCAAAACCGATCATGCATATTAAACTTATGAGAAAGATTTGGAATAAAAGTATCAGCAAGGTAACCCTGCACCTGCTCGCGTGGTTGGGCATCGGCACATCAGCCATGCTCTTCGTGGCCTGTTATGGAGCAGCCCCACGTGGTTATGCTGTCATCGACGAGGACGACTCTATCAAGGTAGTCATGGGCGACAGTGTTGCAGCCACCTTCGATATAGCATCAAACGATGCGGAGCCGGCACCAGCCGACTCCGCTATAGTAGAAGAAAAGAATTAGATTCTTACTTCGCAAAGAGTTCATCGAGGAAGGTGTAGAACGCAGGATCCTCACCTACTACGACTTTCACCAGCTTCCCCTCAGGATCAATGACGATCTTCGTGGGGAAGCCTTCTATGTTATACTGGTTACTCAGTGCCTGAAGCTTGTCATCAGGACAGCGCACCTGCAACCAAGGCAACGAATGTTCAGCCACAGCCTCTTTCCATTTCTCCTCGCTATCGTTGCAGTCAACGCCTAAGATTTCCATCTTGTCCTTATGTTTGGCATAAGCCTCTTTCATAGCGGGAATACCACGGATGCACCAGATGCACCACGAACCCCAGAAGTCGAGCACCACATACTTGCCTCGCAAAGAAGAGAGTTTCAGGGGATTACCCTGAAGATCGGGCAATTCAAAATCAGGGGCGAGATCGCTGGCAGCCGCCGCCGTCTGTTCTGTCTCAGGGGCAGCAGCCACAACATTCGTTTTCGCCCGTTTTCCGCACGATGCCAGTATCAGGGTCATCGCCAACAACGCAAGGGACAAAATGGATTTCTTCACTGTTTTACCTTTTTACTTTTTTACTTTTTATAGCACTCAAAGATGCTGTCAACGGTCTGCTGAGGCAGTTTCTTCGTGAGCAGACTCACAATCCATACCACTGGGAAACCACCCACCATAGCGATGGCACCGCAGTTAATGGGATTGATGGGGTTGCCAATGAGCATATTGATGACTGTCAGTCCAACACCCCATACGAAGCAAGCCCAGACGCTGTACTTAGTCACACCACGCCAGTAGAGACCCAGCATAAACGGAGCCAGGAAGGCACCAGCCAGCGCACCCCAAGAGATACCCATGAGCTGAGCGATGAACGTAGGCGGATTCAGGGCAATGAGCAGTGAGATAGTGATGAAGAACATAATCAGCACACGCATCACCACTACTTTACGACGCTCAATCTTCTCTGCCACGATATCATCGATGGTACCATCCTCCACCTCACCGGGCAATGATTTCTTGTCGCGATAGATGAGGTCGAGTGTCATCGTGCTCGATGAAGTCAGCACCAGCGAAGCCAGTGTCGACATTGAGGCACTCAGCACCAGCAATACCACGAGGGCGATGAGCACATCGGGCAGCGTTACCAGCATGGCAGGCACAATCGAGTCGAAGGCAATCTTACCATTCGCACCAATCACGGGCTCATACAAACGTCCGAAACCTCCGAGGAAGTAGCAGCCACCAGCCACGATAAATGCAAAGATGGTAGAGATCACCGTACCACGCTTGATGGCACTCTCATCGGTAATGGAGTAGAACTTACCCACCATCTGGGGCAGTCCCATCGTACCCAGCGAGGTGAGGATCACCACACCCAACAGTCCCCATGGATCGGGACCGAACCACGAGGCAAAGCCACCATTCACGGCAGGATCGGCATCAGAGGGAATCACAGCCAACTTATCCACAGCCGCCATCAATCCACCCTGTGCATTGAGCACAGCCAGAATCACAGCACAGATACCAAAGAGCATGATGATACCCTGAATGAAGTCGTTCATGGCTGTAGCCTTGTAACCACCGATAATCACATACACAGCGGTAAGGATCGACATGATCACCACACAATACTCGTAGGGGATATCGAAGCCCATCTCAAACAGACGAGAGATACCGCTATACACACCAGCAGTATAAGGAATCAGGAACACGAAGGCTATCACCGACGACGTTACGCGCCGGCCCTGATCGCAAAAACGGGTACCAAAGAAATCAGGCATCGTACGACTCTCGATATGCTGCGTCATCAGCTTCGTCCTACGACCTAAAATGATCCACGCCAGGAGCGAACCGATGATGGCATTGCCGATACCAATCCAGGCACTCGACAATCCATACTTCCAACCAAACTGACCAGCATAGCCCACGAAGACCACTGCAGAGAAATACGACGTACCAAAGGCAAAGGCTGTGAGCCAGGGGCCAACGGCACGTCCACCTAATACGAAACCATCTACCGTGCTGGCCTGCTTTCTGGAGTATACTCCCACGCCAATCATCACGGCCAGAAAGATGATGGTCAATGTTACCTTAATTATCATAGATTCTTAATTTTCAATTCTCAATTCTCAATTAAAATGCCACCTGCACCTGTGCCTGCAGCCAATCGTAATCCTTCGTGCTGATATTCTCGCCGCAGAGGCAACGGGTGTACTGCAACTGCACACGGCACTTCTTGTAGAACCAGTATTGCAGTCCCAACGTCAGGTTGGTCTGATCCCAACCATCCACCTTCGTGTTACGATCAAAGGTCTCACCGCTGGCCACCACGTCGAGAGCATCCACCACGGGAATGCTAACGGTGGCATATCCACCACGTGAGCCCACATCGCCATCCTGACCACCGAGCCACTCAGCACGGATTGAAGCCGGACGGGCCTCCTTGTATTTACTACCGGCATAAGGCTCCGTCTTGTACTCAGCGCCTATGCTGTAACGATTGCGCTTATAATTGTCGCCCACTTGAATATCAGGGTTCCATGCTGCGGTATTCACAGCACAGCCCGTGCCCAGATAACCTGATGCCACCACGCGGAAGCCCGGCATCGGACGGAGTTCAAGTTTAGCGATGAAGTCTTTCTGATTATTCAGGTCCCTACGATTGATACCCTGACCACTCATCAGTGCGAGTTCATAGTGAACCACACCCTTAGCCAAGTCACCAAACACCTCAAGACCCATGTCG
>Ga0310694_10002061_pt1 | contig 21329 bp, 19 predicted proteins | sample 174DNAGHGhighgp2_FD_203884 | JGI IMG/M metagenome (GOLD analysis project Ga0310694, IMG submission 203884) | Sheep rumen microbial communities from Palmerston North, Manawatu-Wanganui, New Zealand - 1742 DNA GHGhigh gp2 (v2) (version 2) | ecosystem: Host-associated > Mammals > Digestive system... | reverse complement strand
TTAAATGTTCAATGTCATCGCATCGCTAGGCTCGTCCTTCGCCTTCGGCTCGGTCTCGCCAATCTCGCGATGTACTTTCGCACTAAATTCGGACTTCGCTTCGCTCGTCCTCATTAAGTGCTCAATGTATGCCAACTCTGTAACGATCTTACATCACTCGGGCCGTGCTTGCGGACATGCAGGATACCTTCCGCTGCCGCATCGGCTGCCGCCATCGTCGTGATGTACGGGATGCGTGCCTTAATTGCTGCCTTACGCAGATAGCTGTCGTCGTGCATCGTCTCCTTCTTGCTGCTCGGCGAATTTACGATGAGCTGGATCTGCTCATTCGTGATGAGGTCGAGGATGTTCGGTCTGCCTTCATAGAGCTTGTTGACCTTCTCTGCCTCGATGCCGTTCTCACGGATGAGATCGTAGGTCGTACCCGTTGCGATGATCTTAAATCCGGCATCCGCAAACTTCTTCGCAATGCCGACGACTTCCGGCTTGTCCTGACGGTTGACCGAGATCAGCACCGTGCCTTCCAGCGGAAGTACGGAGGATGCCGCCTCCTCTGCTTTATAGAAAGCGCCCGCGAGGGACTTGGAGATACCGAGTACCTCACCGGTCGATCTCATCTCGGGTCCGAGGACCGGATCGACCTCCTGGAACATATTGAACGGGAACACTGCTTCCTTTACTCCGAAATACGGTACCTCGCGGTCCTTTAAGGTCGGTACCGGTGACGGACGGCCCGTCAGCTCCGAAGTGATGATCTCCGTTGCAAGCGGTACCATACGGATGCCGCAGACTTTCGATACCAGAGGAACCGTACGGGATGCGCGCGGATTTGCTTCCAACACGAAGACCTTTCCGTCCTCGATCGCATACTGCATGTTCATAAGACCGACGACATGCATCTCCTCCGCGATCTTTCTCGTGTAGTCGCGGATCGTAGCAAGGTTCTCCGCCGGGATATGCTTCGACGGGATCATGCAGGCCGAGTCTCCGGAATGAATGCCGGCAAGCTCGATGTGCTCCATGACCGCGGGTACGAATGCATGCGTACCGTCGCTGATCGCATCCGCCTCGCACTCCAGTGCATGATGCAGGAAACGGTCGATCAGGATCGGGCGGTCCGGCGTTACGCCGACTGCCGCACGCATATAATCCGCAAGCGTCTCCTCATCGTAGACAACCTCCATGCCGCGTCCGCCGAGGACGTAGGAAGGACGCACCATAACAGGATAACCGATCTTCGCAGCGATCGCCTGTGCTTCCTCGACCGTCGTCGCCATTCCGGATTCCGGCATCGGGATGCCAAGCTTATCCATCATTGCGCGGAACTGGTCACGGTCCTCTGCGAGATCGATGACCTCCGGCGAAGTACCGAGGATGTTCACACCGTACTTCTTCAGATCCGCCGCAAGATTTAACGGTGTCTGTCCGCCGAACTGTGCGATCACGCCTACCGGTTTTTCTTTATGATAGATGCTGAGTACATCTTCCAGCGTCAACGGCTCGAAATACAGCTTATCGGAAGTATCATAGTCCGTCGACACCGTCTCCGGATTGCAGTTGACGATGATCGTCTCGAAACCGAGCTTCTTCAAGGACTGTGCCGCATGGACGCAGCAGTAGTCAAACTCGATACCCTGGCCGATGCGGTTCGGACCGCCGCCGAGGATCATGATCTTCTGACGGTCGCTCGCTTCCGCGATATCCTTGTCCATATTGTAACTGGAGTAGTAGTAGCAGCTCTCCTTCGTACCGGAGACATGCACTTTATCCCAGTGCTCGACGACATCGAGCGCTTCGCGTCTGGTACGGATCGCCTCTTCCGTCGTCTTAAGGATCTGTGCCAGATAAAGATCGGAGAAGCCGTCCTTCTTCGCCTGCGTCAGAGCCGCATCCCATGCCGCATCCGCGGTACCGTCGGCTGCAATCTTTCCGCTGTACTTTGCGACGAGTGCTTCCTCTTCGTCCACCAGTTCCTTCATCTGCTCGACGAAATATTTCTTTACCTTCGTCAGGTCATGGATCTCATCCACCGTCGCACCCTTGCGGATCGCTTCATACATGATGAAGTGGCGCTCACTCGAAGGCGTGACCAGCTTCTGCATCAGCTCTTCCTTCGTCATCTGATCGTAGTTCTTTACATGACCCAGTCCGTAGCGTCCCTTCTCCAGGGAACGGATCGCTTTCTGGAAGGCTTCCTTGTAGTTCTTTCCGATGCTCATGACTTCGCCGACCGCACGCATCTGCGTACCGAGCTTGTCTTCGACACCCTTGAACTTTTCAAATGCCCAGCGTGCGAACTTCACGACGACATAGTCACCGCCCGGTACATACTTATCCAGCGTTCCGTACTTGCCGCAGGGGATCTCGGAAAGCGTCAGTCCCGATGCGAGCATCGCGGATACGAAAGCGATCGGGAAGCCCGTTGCTTTCGATGCCAGTGCGGAAGAACGCGAGGTACGCGGGTTGATCTCGATGACGATGATGCGGTCCGATTTCGGATCGTGTGCGAACTGTACGTTCGTACCGCCGATGACCTGGATCTTATCAACGATCTTGTATGCCTGCTCCTGCAGCCGCTTCTGAAGATCTTCGGAGATCGTCAGCATCGGTGCGGTACAGAAGGAATCACCGGTATGCACACCCATGGGATCGACATTCTCGATGAAGCAGACCGTGATCATCTTGCCTTCTTTATCACGGACGACCTCGAGCTCCAGCTCTTCCCAGCCGGCCACGCACTCCTCGACAAGGACCTGTCCGACCGGAGATGCCTGCAGTCCGCGTGCGCAGACCGTCTTCAGTTCTTCTTTGTTATAAACGAGACCGCCGCCGGTACCGCCCATGGTATAAGCGGGACGGAGCACGACGGGATATCCCAGCTCGTCTGCGATCTTTAACGCTTCTTCAACGCTGTAGGAAACCTCACTTCTTGCCATACCGATCCCGAGGCTTTCCATCGTCTGCTTAAACTCGATCCGGTCCTCACCGCGCTCGATCGCGTCGACCTGCACGCCGATGACCTTGACGTTGTATTTGTCCAGGATCCCTTTCTTATTCAACTCCGCACAGAGGTTTAAGCCGGACTGTCCGCCGAGGTTCGGAAGCAGTGCGTCCGGACGCTCCTTTGCGATGATCTGCTCGAGGCGCTCCGCATTCAGCGGCTCGATATAAGTCACATCCGCCATCTCCGGATCCGTCATGATCGTTGCAGGGTTCGAGTTGACCAGCACGACCTCATAACCGAGACTTCGGAGAGCCTTGCAGGCCTGCGTTCCCGAGTAGTCAAACTCGCACGCCTGTCCGATGATGATCGGTCCCGATCCGATGATCAGTACTTTGTGGATGTCTGTTCGCTTTGCCATTGCTTAACCTCCCAAATATGCTTTTTTCACTTCTTCGCTCTTTAACAGTTCCCTTGCATCGCCCGACATCGTGATGCGTCCGGTCTCAAGGACATACGCACGGTTGGCGATGGAGAGCGCCATCTGCGCATTCTGCTCGACCAGAAGGATCGTCGTCCCGCGCTCGTTCATGCTCTCGATGATCTCAAAGATCTGATCAACGAGGATCGGCGCGAGTCCCATCGAAGGCTCGTCAAGCATCATGAGCTTCGGCTTCGACATGAGCGCGCGTCCCATCGCGAGCATCTGCTGCTCACCGCCGGAAAGCGTGCCCGCGATCTGCCGGTAACGCTCTTTTAATCTCGGAAAGAGTTCATAGACTTTTTCGAGAGACTCTTCTACTTCATCCGCGGGACGGGTGTAAGCCCCCATCTCGAGATTCTCTAAAACCGTCATATGCAGGAAGACACGACGGCCCTCCGGGCAAAGTGCCATTCCCTGGGATACGACTTTGTTTGCCGCGACGTTCAGGATATTCTTTCCTTCAAAAGAGATGCTCCCGTGACGCGGTTTTAAAAGTCCGCCCACGGTATTTAACGTCGTGGATTTGCCGGCACCGTTCGCACCGATCAGCGTTACGATCTCGCCCTCTTCCACGGTAAAGGAGATCCCTTTGATCGCGTGGATGCTTCCGTAGTAGACATGCAGGTCTTCGACCTTCAGCATTTCCGCCATCGCTTATGCCTCCTTCCTGCTGCCGAGGTAAGCCTCGATCACGCTCTCGTTATTCTGGATCTCGGTCGGGGTTCCTTCCGCGATGATCTTGCCGAAGTTTACAACGACAATGTTCTCACAGATTCCCATAACCAGACTCATATCGTGCTCGATCAGCATGACCGCGATCTTAAATTCGTCGCGGATCCTGCGGATATTGTTCATCAGTTCCTCCGTCTCGGAGGGGTTCATTCCGGCAGCCGGCTCATCGAGGAGCAGAAGCTTCGGCTCGGTTGCCAGCGCACGGACGATCTCGAGTCTGCGCTGTGCACCGTACGGAAGGCTGTCGGCGCGCACGTCGGCCTGGTCCGCCATATCAAAGATGGAGAGCAGTTCCAGCGCACGCTCATGTGCTTTCTTCTCTTCCTTCCAGTAGGACGGCAGACGAAGCACCCCGCTGAGGGTGTGATAATCAATGTGATTGTGAAGACCGATCTTTACATTCTCCTCTACGGTCAGCTTATCGAAAAGACGGATATTCTGGAAGGTACGCGCGATCCCCGCACGGTTGACCTGCGTCGGGGACATATTTCTCGTGTCTTTTCCGTCCAGCAGGATCTGTCCGCGGCTCGGCTGATACACCTTCGTCAGGAGATTAAAGATCGTGGTCTTGCCGGCACCGTTCGGTCCGATGAGACCCTTGATCTCCGTCGGTGCGATGCTGATGTTAAACTCATCTACGGCAGTCAGACCGCCGAAGTCGATGCCCAGATGCTTGGTTTCAAGGACGCTCTCACTCATCGGCCGCTGCCTCCTTTCCTTCTTTTTCTTCCGCATTCTTCTTTCCGAGGGACGAGAAGAGCGTGCGGATCTTTTCATTGTTCGTCGCGATCATAACGAGGATCAGCACGATCGCATAGACGAGCATACGGTAATCCTGGAACTGACGCAGCACCTCGGGAAGCACCGTGAGGATCGCCGCTGCGATGATCGAACCCGTCATGTTCCCGATGCCGCCGAGTACAACGAAGACGAGGATCAGGATCGACGTATTGAAATCGAATTTTTTCGGCGCCACCGTCGAGTAGTTCAGCGCATACAGCACTCCGGCGGATCCTGCGATCGCTGCCGACGTGACAAAAGCGATCAGTTTGTATTTCGTGACATTGAGTCCCGAAGCCTCCGCCGCGATACGGTTGTCGCGGATCGCCATGATCGCACGTCCCGTACGGCTCGATACCATATTCTGGATCACGATGAGCACGATCATCAGCAGGAGGATGCCTGCCGTAAAGGTCGAGTGCTTCGTCACCGTCGTCGCCCCCATCGGTCCGTTGATGATCATCTTACCCGTCAGGGGATCCATGTTCAGCGAGTTCGCATCCATCATGGAGATATGGAGTCCCTTCGCATCGACCCCGACATAGAGACAGTTCAGTACGTTTTTAATGATCTCGCCGAAGGCCAGCGTGACGATCGCGAGATAGTCGCCGTTTAAGCGGAGCACCGGCACACCGATGACCGCGCCGACGATCGCCGCGATCACGGCCCCTGCGAGGATCGAAAGGAGAAGCCGTACGCCGGAGTTCCCGACACTTCCCATCAGAGCCGTCGATACGATGACGCCGGTAAAGGCGCCGACCGACATGAATCCTGCATGTCCGAGACTCAGCTCACCGGAGATCCCGACGACCAGGTTTAAAGACAGCGCCATGATCACGTAGGAAACGATCGGGATCAGCTGTCCTTTTAAACTGTTACTGATATGTCCTCCGGAAAGCAGGACCTGAATGACGACATAAAAGACGATCACGAGTCCGTAGTTCAGGAAGGCGTTTTTTGTGCTTTTTTTCAGATTCTTCATCGCTCTCCTCCTCCCTTATACTTTCTCGGTGACTTTGTGTCCCAGAAGTCCCGTCGGCTTTACGATCAGCACGACGATCAGGACAGCGAAAACGATCGCATCCGAAAACTGCGTGGAAATATACGCCTTTGCAAAGATCTCGATAAGACCGAGCAGGATGCCTCCGAGCATTGCCCCCGGGATCGATCCGATCCCTCCGAAGACCGCTGCGGTAAAGGCTTTGATACCCGGCATCGAACCGGTCGTCGGCGTCAGTGTCGGGTATGCGATGCAGAGCAGCACACCCGCGATTGCCGCGAGTCCGGAACCGATCGCAAAGGTCAGGGAGATCGTCCGGTTCACGTTGATCCCCATCAGCGTTGCGGCTCCCTTATCTTCCGATACGGCACGCATCGCTTTTCCTAGTTTCGTGTGTGTGGTAAACAGTGTAAGCACCACCATGATGATGATGTTCGCAAGCACGGTCAGAAGCGTGACCGGCGCGATCTGCGCATCACCGATCTCGATATTCGGCAGGTTCTGGAGAAAGTTCGGGAAGACCTTCGGATTGGAGGTCCAGATCAGCAGTGCGGCGTTCTGCAGGAAGTAGGAGACACCGATCGCCGTGATCAGCACGGCCAGGCTGCTGGCATTCCGGAGAGGCTTATATGCGAGGCGTTCGACCAGAATACCCAGCACGGTACAGACGACAACGGAGATCAGCACCGCGAGCAGCGGACTCACCCCCAGATAACTCACGGAACAGAACGCGACATACGCTCCCACCATGATAACGTCACCGTGTGCAAAATTAAGCATCTTCGCAATACCATAAACCATCGTATATCCCAGTGCGATGATGGCATAGATACTGCCCAAACTGATTCCGTTGATGATATTACTCAACATAAACTTTGCCCTCTTTTATTTACAACAGTGCCCTGTGACGGTTTTCCGCCACAGGGTGCTGCGTGTAAAAACTGTCCGTATTCTCTTTCGGAACTTACAGACCGACGTAAGCGCCGTTCTGGATCACCATTGCCTTCGGAGCCTTGTTGACTTCGCCCGCCGCGGTCCATACCATACCGGTACCGGTCACACCGTCACTGGAGAAGTTCGGGTTCGTGAAGACGCTGATCAGGATCTCGCAAAGATCTGCTGCGCTCATATCCGTTACATCCAGATCGCCGTTCTTGTCTGCATAATAGGTAAGTGCACGGTAGATCGCGTAAGGGCAGTCATAACCGTCCGCTGCGAACTGGTTCGGCACCTCGCCGTAGTTGGTGTTGTACTTCTCAACGAAGCTCTTCGTCAGATCATCCGTAGCATCTGCGGAGAACGGAGTGAGAAGGACGACACCCTCTGCAAGGCTCGTATCAAAGCCTTCCATCGTAAGGATACCGTCCATACCGTCGACACCGAAGAAAGTCGGCTTGTAGCCTGCATCTGCAGACTGCTTCAGGATCAGGGAAGCAGCATCATAGTAGATCGGCAGGAACAGAAGATCCGCACCGTTCTGCTGTGCATCCGCGATCTGTACGGAGAAGTCGTTCTTGGAATCGTCCGTGAAGGTCTGCGTGGAAACGATCTCTAAGCCAAGCTCTGCAGCCTTTGCCGCAAAGGTCTGATAGATACCCATCGAGTATGCATCAGAGTTGTTATAGATGATCGCGATCTTCGTCGCCATGTTGTTATCCTTGATGTACTGCGCCGATGCGGAACCCTGGTTCGGATCGGAGAAGCACAGCTGGAACATGTTGTCCTTGCCGTTCGTTACATCCGGCGAGGAAGCCGACGGCGTCAGCATGAAGACGCGGTCCGTGTTTGCCTCTGCACTGACTGCGATACAGGGGGTCGTCGTAACCGTACCTGCGATGACCTGTACACCCCAGTCCTGAAGGCTGTGATATGCGTTTACGGATTTCTCGGCATCGTGCTCGTCATCCTGCGGATTGTACTCGATCTGGAAATCGCTGCTGATCGCATTGATCTCATCGACTGCGATCTGCTCACCGTTCTTAACCGCGTTTCCGTAGATCGCTGCACCGCCGGTCAGCGGTCCGATCATACCGAGCTTCAGCGTACCGGTAAGCTTACCGCCTACGGATGCCTGCTCCTCAACGGGAGCGGCGTCTCCGCCCTCTGCAGTCGTTCCCGTGCTTCCTTCCGCACCCGTAGCAGCGCCGCCCTCGGCACCGTTACAGCCGGCAAGCAGGGACATCGACAGCACTGCTGCCATTGCCATACTTACTACTCTCTTTTTCATAGTTTCATCCTCCCTTGTTCGAATACCCCTATCCGTTCCCGTACTTTGAAAAAAGGGTCCCTTACGAAACCCCTTTGTTTCTTCGTCTACGGTTGCCGGATATTTGATTCGTCCACAATAATAGCACGAAAACCGCTGAAATTCAACTTTTTCAGGTGTGAAACTTGCACAAAATCGTTGTGAGATGTGCCCTTTGTTATAGGAAACTTGAATAAAATCCCGAATTTACACATCGATCCCGTACTTCACGTGAAGGTAATTCTTTACGATCTCCACACACTGCTGGTAACTGAGCTCTCCGGTGTTCAGGCAGAGATCGTAGTTGTACGGATTCTCCCAATCTCTTCCGGTATGGTATTTGCAGTAAGCACGACGGTATTTGTCCTGTTCCGCGATCCGCCGCTCCGCATCCCGTCTCGACAGGGCCAAACGCTCCATCTCCGTCCGGATGCACTTTTCCAGCGGTGCATAGACAAAAATGCTCAGCACATTCGGAAAATCCCGGAGCACGTAGTTGGCCGCACGCCCGATGACTACGTAGGATTCCCGCTCGGCCAGCTCCTTCAGGACCTTCGCCTGGAAAGCAAAGAGATTGTCGTTCTTTGTATAATCCGGACTCTCCGGCGGGATCACCTCGCCGTTATAGATCTTGCTCGTTACATGGTAGAGCAGGCTCTTTTTCGTCGTCTCATCCGCCTGTGCAAAGAGGGATTCGCTGATGCCGCTGTCCTCGCTGGCCAGCCGCATGATATTTTTATCGTAGAAGTCGATGCCGATATCATCCGCCAGCATCTTTCCGATGATCGTCGCACCGCTTCCGCAGGTACGTGTCAGTGCTACTACAAATTTTTTATCTTCCATACGATCTCCCTCCGTTCTGCCGCCGGTCCGGCGTTTATCTCTTCAGACGATCAAAAACGGGTTATTTTAACAGTACGAACCCTCCGATCACAGGAAGCGGAGTGTCCTGATCGTTCGCCGCATTTATGATCCCGAGTACCATAAGGATCATCGACACGAGCCCCCATAAACCACCCAGGATCCCGCAGATCACCCCGACGAGGGCACCGAGCACGGGGATCCAGGAAAACAGCGCTGCAACAGCTCCGATGACCGCCCCTCCGATCGAAGAAGCGATCGCCAATATCAGCCCCTGGTTCAGATGGAACTTTGCTCCCTCCTGGTCTCCCGCTACATATGCGACGATCCAGCCGATCCAGCCTAGATATCCTACGATCCCTGTTACTTTTTTGTCCATAATCTCTTACCTCCCTGTCTTGTCTTATCCCGGCTTCCCTGCCCGGGATTTTTTAGCCCATGTATGAGAAAATTATACGCCCGCGACGGGGCAAAGTCAATCAGCCTACGGCCCCGACCAATTCGTTCACATCCTCTACGCCATAGCGTTTCATGTAGGCTTCGATGCCTTCGATCACCCGGATCGTCGCTAAAGGATCGGCAAAGTTTGCGGTCCCTACGGACACGGCACTCGCCCCCGCCAGCAGGAACTCGATCGCATCCTCACCGCTTGCGATGCCGCCCATACCGATCACCGGGATCTTCACTGCATGTGATACTTCATAGACCATGCGGACCGCCACGGGCTTTACCGCCGGTCCGGAATACCCGCCGGTCTTATTCGCCAGCACAAAACGTTTTCTGTGGATATCGATCTTCATTCCGATCAGAGTGTTAATGAGAGAAACGGCATCCGCCCCGCCGGCCTCGGCGGCAAGTGCCATATCACGGATGCTGGTAACATTCGGCGAAAGCTTCATGATCACCGGTTTCTTCGAAATCTTTTTGATCGCAGACGTCGTCGCTTCCAGCACTTTCGCATCCTGGCCGAAAGCAAGCGCTCCCTGCTTTACGTTCGGGCAGGAGACATTGATCTCATACATCGCGGCGTCTGTTTCATTCAGCCGCTCCACGACCTCGCAGTATTCCTCCACCGTATGTCCGCAGACATTGACGATGACCGGTGTATCAAACTGTTTCAGGAACTTCAGATCGCGTTCAACAAAAACATCCACACCCGGATTCTGCAGGCCGATCGCATTGAGCATCCCGCCGTAAACCTCCGTCACACGGGGAGTCGGGTTTCCCTCCCAGGGTTTGGATGCAACTCCTTTCGTCGTGACCGCGCCAAGCTTCCCGAGATCCACGAAGTCTCCGTATTCCATTCCGGATCCGAAGGTACCGGATGCTGTCGTGACCGGATTCTTCCATTCGACTCCGGCGATCGTTACGCTTAATCTCATTCTCTTATCTCCCTTCAGAAATCGATCTCATCCGCATCGAACACGGGACCTTCCACACAGATCCGTGTATTGTTCACATGCGTATGCTCGTCCGTCTTTTTCGTTTTTGTCACACAGCCGAGGCAGGCACCCACACCGCAGGCCATCCGCTCTTCCAAAGACAGGTATGCTTTCATCCCGAGATCGGACGCATACTCCTTTACGGCTTTCAGCATCGGCATCGGTCCGCAGGCACAGACCGCATCTCCCATCAGCATTCCGCGGTTCAACGCATCGATGACCGTTCCTTTCGTTCCGATGCTGCCGTCCATGCTGGCCACATAGGTCGGACAGATATCATCAAATTCTTTTTTCAAAAAAGCGTTCTTATCCGCATAACCGAGTACGGCGATCACCGGCGGTCGCGTTGGAGCTGCCGCCGTATCGTTATCTGCAGCTTCCTGCAGTTTCCTTGCGAGGTACAGCATGGGCGGGATCCCGATCCCTCCGCCGAGCAGGATCACCCGCTTCTTTTTCAGTGTATCGATGTCGTAGCCGTTTCCGAGCACCCCGAGCAGATCCACGCTTTCCCCGACCGCATAACGGGACAGTTCTTTCGTACCGGCTCCCGCAGCACGGTAGACGAGACGCAGTTTCGTCCGCTCTTCATCAACATCGCAGATACTGATCGGCCGCATGAGGAGCTTTGCCGGATCCTTCAGATATACGCCTACAAACTGCCCGGGCTTCGCTTCTTCTGCCAGTTCCGTCTCCAGCCACAGCGAAAAGATATCCGGCGCAAGCATCTCCTGCCCCGTGATCTTTGCAGTGACTTTTTTCTTTTTTGCGTTCTCCAAATCTTTTCTCCTCTCAAAGGACCGCGACCGATCCGTTTTCTTTATTTTTTATTCTTTGTCCGAGTATACCACAGATCCGCCGCAGACCGTATACTTTACTTTTCCGGTCATCGTCCTTCCGGTAAACGGCGTGTTCGAGGACTTCGATGCATAAGCTCCCGCGATCCATGTTTCCTTCGGATCGTAAATGACAAGATCCGCTGCGCCGCCCTCCTTTAATATACCGGCTTCATCCAGATGCCAGATCCTCGCAGGTCCCGTGCTCATGCGGTCGATCAGTTCGGTATCGGTCAGAGCCCCTCCGCCGACCAGCACTTCATTACCGAGTGCCAGTGCTGTTTCCAGACCGATGATCCCGCTCGGTGCCGATGTCAGACCTTTTGCTTTTTCCTCTGCGGTGTGCGGTGCATGATCCGTTGCGATCATTTCGATCGTTCCGTCCTTTAATCCTTCGATGATCGCCTGACGGTCTGCCTCCGTACGAAGCGGCGGATTCATCTTCGCCATCACGCCGTGTTCGATCGCCGCGTCCTCCGTCAGTGTAAAATGATGCGGTGTCGCTTCCGCATGAATGTTGGTTCCTTTTCTGCGGGCTTCTCTTACGAGCGCCACACCCTCTGCCGTGCTGATATGCTGGATATCGATCTCGGCACCGGTCTTAAGAGCCAGCGCCGTATCCCTGCGGATCATCACGATCTCGGCCTCGCGGTCCGCGCCACCGATACCGTAATGTTCAGATGCTTTTCCTTTATTGTATCCCGCTGTCTCAACAAAGGCGGGATCCTCTTCATGAAAACTGAGCGGCACATCCAGTTCTTTCGCCTTCTGCATCGCACTTAAGACCAGCGCTTCGTCCGGGATCGGCTTTCCGTCATCGGTGAAGCCGACGGCGCCCGCGCTGCAAAGCGCATCAAAATCCGTCAGTTCCTTTCCCTGCATTCTCTTCGTGACATTCGCACAGGAATAGATGTGAATACCGGTCCGGCTTCCTTTGTCCAGCACGTAACGAAGCGTCTCCTCCGTATCGACCGTGGGTACGGTATTTGCCATCAGTACGACCGAGGTGTATCCGCCCTTTGCCGCGGCACGCGCGCCTGTCTCGATATCTTCCTTGTGCGTCTGGCCGGGATCCCGGAAATGCACATGCACATCCACGAGTCCCGGTGCAACGATACATCCGGACGCATCGATGACCGTCGCCCGCATCCCGTCTTCTGCCGGCGCTGCGGCATCCCCGGCTTCGAGGGTTCCGTCCGATCCGGAGGTCATGCGCTCACGCATCTGAATGATCTTTCCGTCACGGATCCGAAGATCCAATGCACCGCTCTTTCCGGCGGGATTCACTACCATTCCGTTTTTGATCAGCATCTCCTGCATCTTCTTGCCATTCCTTTTGATATATGATAACCTTATGCTTGTTTTATATCCCGGACCTGCGCAGAGTAAGCGGCCCGGAGATCACTCCCGGAGGATTCCAATGATACGCATCATAATCGCTGCCATCTTCATCATCATCTTTTTACTGCTGTCCCTGATCCTGCAGCCCATCATGCTGCTCGTCGGACTGTTTCACCGGCATGTGAGAGATGTTGCAAGCCTCGCGATCGTCAACTGGGCCTTCCGTGTTGTCCTCGTGATCGCCGGGACGAAAGTCACCGTCCTGGGTCTTGAAAACGTTCCGAAGGACGAGCCCGTCCTTTATATCTTAAATCACCGCAGCATCTTTGATATCGTGATCAGCTATACCTATGTCCCGCGTCCCACCGGCTATGTTGCCAAAAAAGAGATGGGCAAATATCTGACGCTGACCTGGTGGATGAAGCTGCTCTACTGTGAGCTCCTCGACCGTAAGGACATGCGTGCGGGCCTAAAGACCATGAACCGCTGCGCAGAGAGGATCGAAAGCGGCATCTCCATGGCGATCTGTCCGGAGGGCACCCGCAATAAAACGGAGGAGCCGATGCTGGAGTTCCACAAAGGAAGCTTCAAGATCGCCGAGAAGAGCAACTGCAAGATCGTTCCCGTGGTACTCAACAATACTTCTGCGATCCTCGAGGACCATCTGCCCTTCCTGAAAAAACAGCATGTCATTCTCGAATATCTGCCGCCGGTAGATGTCGCAGCCATGGACCGCGACGCACGCCGTGCACTCGCAGAGACGGTCAGAGAGATGATGATCCCCGTTTATCTGAAGAACCGGGAGCTTGTCTGATCCGGAAAAAAAGAATATTCCAAAAAACGATCATTCATCAAATTCCTCATCAGAATATTCGACTCCGAACTCTTCATACAGATCTGCCGGATAATTAGAATCCACGGATGCTCGCCGAATGTCATCAATACGTCCCGCCTCGATCAAGCTCCGTACCAATTGCATAGTCCTTTCTACACCGCGTCTTTCTCCACGTGCTTCAATTTGATCTAATACTTCACACATTGTATTCAGCTCCGTTATTGGCGTCTTTTTCGTTTTTTCTGACCGTATTGTCACTGACGGAATCATTGTTGTCGGGAAGGTCGGTATCGTCGTTGTGAGTATCATTATCCGCGTCATTGTCGGAAGCGGAGCTGTTGCCGTTCGAGGCGTTGTTACCGGCGCCGTTATTAGCGTTCGTGCCGTCATCTCCGGAAGCGTTACCGTTGTCATCCGTATCGTTTCCGTTGTTTCCGGAATCGTTATCCCCGGAGGCATCGTCGTTCGCTCCGTTGTTTCCGGCCGTATCGCCGTTCGAGTCATCATCCCCGGAAGCATCTGCGTCGTCGCCGGACGTATTCTCATCGTCCTCCGGCTCGCCCTCGTCCGCATTACTGTTCAGCGCATCACTCGTGATCACGGTCGTACCGTCATCCTCTCTCGTGATGATCGCCGGATCAGTGTTTGCGCCCACATCCGTGATCGCACTTGTTTCCGTCGCTGCGTGTGCCGAGAGCACGAAGGGCTCTTAGTTGCCCGCGAGCATCGCGATCATCAGCAGCATGGATAATGATCTCTTCCACTTTTTCATGATACTACCTTCCTTTTTCCGTTCCCTTTTTTCCCGTTTTTTGCGTGAAAAAAAAGCGCGTGACAGTTTATGATACCACCACGCGCGCCCGTATTCAATCAATTTTTGCCGGAAAGCTTTAATTTTCGGGCTTTCCCCTCCGGCACCGTTTCGTTTTCAGGGACGTTACCGATCTGCGATCACGCGGGCGACATGGACGCCGCTGGCGGATGCGTGGGAAAGGGAGTGGGTGATGCCGCTGCAGTCGCCGATGATAAAGAGGTTTTTGTGCGGCGTCTCGAGGTTTTCATCGATCTCCACTTCCATATTGTAGAACTTGACCTCCACTCCGTAGAGGAGCGTGTCGTCGTTGGCCGTACCCGGCGCGATCTTGTCGAGCTTGTAGATCATCTCGATGATCCCGTCGAGGATGCGCTTGGGCATGACAAGACTCAGATCCCCCGGCGTCGCCGCGAGAGTCGGCGTGATGAACGCTTCACTGATACGGGACGGCGTACTGCGGTGTCCGGTGATCAGATCGCCGAAACGCTGCACGATGACACCGCCGCCGAGCATATTGGAAAGACGTGCGATGCTCTCACCGTAGCCGTTGGAATCTTTGAAGGGCTCCGAGAAGTGCTTGGCAACCAGAAGAGCGAAGTTCGTATTCTCCGTCTGCTTCTTCGGATCCTCGTAGCTGTGGCCGTTAACCGTGACGATCCCGTTCGTATTCTCGTTTACGACCGCACCCTTCGGATTCATACAGAAGGTGCGGACGAGATCGCCGTACTTCGCAGTACGGTAGACGATCTTGCTCTCATAGAGCTCATCTGTCAGATGGGAGAATACCTCTGCCGGAAGCTCGACACGTACACCGATATCCACACGGTTCGACTTTGTCGGGATCTTCAGATCATTGCAGACCGTCTCCATCCACTTGCTGCCGCTTCGTCCCGCGGAAATGATACAGTAGGTCCCGCTGTGTTTTACCGCATCGGCACTGCCTGCGGGACGGACCGTGATCTCATATCCGTCCTCCGTCTTTGTGACCTTCTCCACCGGCGAACTGAAGTGAAAATCCACTTTGTCCTTTAATTCATTATAGAGATTCTCCAGGACGACATAGTTGATATCCGTCCCGAGATGACGTACCGACGCATCCAAAAGATGCAAATCGTTTTTCAGGCAGAGTTTTTTGATCGCGGTGTTGGCGGTGGAATACAGTTTCGTCCCTTCCCCGCCGTGGGAAAGATTGATCTCGTCCACATACTTCATGAGATCGATCGCTTCGTTTTTCCCGATGTATTCGTAAAGCGTGCCGCCGAACTGGTTCGTGATATTATACTTCCCGTCCGAAAAAGCCCCCGCTCCGCCGAAGCCGTTCATGATCGAACAGGTCGGACACTTGATACAGCTTTTTACTTTCACGCCGTCGATGGGACATTTACGCTTTTCCAGCGGATATCCCGTCTCGAAGACACCGATCTTTAAGCCGCTTTTTTTCTGCAGCAGTTCATACGCCGAAAAGATCCCTCCCGGTCCTGCTCCGATGATCACGACATCATATTTCATAAATCTGCCCTCTCTTTCAGCTTCTCTACGACCGTCTCCAGGTGCATCCCGTGAGACGCTTTGACAAGAACCGTACCTCCCTCCGGCAGTGCGGTCTTCAGGATCTCATCCACATGCGCCGCGACCTCTTCCGTCGTAGCGTAATGCATCACCCGGCCTACGCCGTCCTTCGCAGCTTCCGCCATTGCTTCCGAGAGTCCGCCGACACAGACCAGCGCCCGGATCTTTTTTTTCGCCGCATAGTTTCCGATCCCCGCATGGAGCTCACGCGCATCCTTTCCGAGCTCAAACATATCTCCCAGGATCGCCAAAGTCCGCTCCGGTGCTTCCGTATTTCCCAACAGATCCAATGCCGCCCGCACCGAAGTGGGATTTGCATTGTAGCAGTCATCGATGATCGTATACGCTCCGCACCGCAGGATATGACTGCGGCCGCCGGTCGCCTGCACCGCGGCGATCCCTGCCGTGATCTCCTCCGGCGTCACACCGAGGACTTCCCCGACACATGCCGCTGCTGCCGCATTGAGGAGCATATGCTCTCCGGGCAGCGGAACTTCGACCGCATAGGCATTCTGCTTCGTATCATGCAGGACCGCACGGGAGCCTTCCAGTCCTTTCAGTTCGATCCCGTCCGCATAGACATCGGATGCGGGAAGGTCCGCCGCATCGTTCGGTACATCAGTTGTCCTGATCCCGTATCTTAAGATCTTTCTTCCACCCGCTTCTTTTACCGTCGCGAGTTTATCGTCCATCCCGTTCAGTACGATGACGCCGTCTTCCGCCAGCCCTGTAAAGATCTCCGTCTTTGCACGCAGGACTCCGTCCCGGTCTCCCAGGGCTTCCAGGTGACAGGTCCCGATATTCGTGATCACCGCGACCGTCGGCTTTGCAATGCCGGTCAGTCTCGTCATCTCGCCGAAATGATTGATCCCCATCTCGATGACCGCACATTCGTCGGTATCGCGGATCCGGAGGATCGTAAGCGGAACGCCGATCTCATTATTATAATTTCCTTCCGTCGCACAGACTTTGTAATGCCTGCGCAGTACGGAAGCGATCATCTCTTTGGTGCTGGTCTTTCCCACGCTGCCCGTGATCCCGACAACCGGGATCGAAAGCTGTTCCCTGTAGAATGCCGCGATCTTTCGCAGTGCTTCAAAGCTGTCCTTTACCAGAAGACACGGTCCGTACTCTTTTTCCGGCAGGCGCTCGCAGATGACCGCGAGTGCTCCTTTTTCAAATACCTGCGGGATGAAATCATGTCCGTCGACACGCTCTCCCTTCGTCGCGATAAAGATCCCGCCGGCTTCGATCCTGCGTGAATCGATGACGACGCAGGTACTTTCCGTCTCCGCCTTTGCGTCAGCGTAGTACAGCGTTCCGTTGCAGACCTTTTCCAGATTGTGTAATGTGAGGTTCTTCATTTTTTCTTTACCGATACTTCGATCAGTTTTTCACAGAGATCCGCGTAGTTCATCCCGACCGCCGCTGCCGCCTGCGGGAGCAGTGAGATCGGCGTCATACCGGGAAGGGTATTTGCCTCCAGGCAGTAGAACTTTCCGTCCTCCTGCAGGATGAAGTCCAGACGCGCATAGGAGCTTAAGCGCAGTGCACGGAAGATCTCCTCCGACATCTTTTGTATCTCCTTCGTCTGTTCCTCCGGGATCGGAGCGGGACAGATCTCCTCCGTCTTTCCGGGCTGGTATTTATTCTTATAATCATAGAAGCCGTCCTTCGGTGCGATCTCGATGAGCGGCAGTGCCTTTCCGTCGATCAGTCCGCAAGTGATCTCGCGGCCCTTGATGAAACGCTCGATGACGACGCGGTCATCGTACTCCTTTGCTTTTTCCAGCGCTTCCTCCATCTGCGTGCGGTTCTCCACGATATAGACGCCGACCGATGATCCGCCGTTATTAACTTTCACAACTGCCGGATAGCCGATCTCCCGGATCTCTTCCCCGATCCGCATACTGTAGCCCTCCGGTGTGGGCAGACCGTTCGAGCGGAGGATCTCTTTCGTCAGTGCCTTGTCCATGCAGACCGCACTGCTTAAGTAGTCGGTCCCGGTAAAAGGAATGCCGTAGAGTTCAAACATGGCCTGCAGCTTCCCGTCCTCTCCGTTCGCGCCGTGCAGCGCCATAAAGACGACATCCGCCTGCCCGCAGATCTCCAGTACGTTCGGACCCAGGAACTTTTTATCGCCGTCCGGTCTGAGACGCCGGATCTCCGCGAGCGAAGGGCTTTCCTCGCGGATCGCATTGATCCCTTCCGCCCAGTCTTTTTCGAGCTCAAATACACCGGCCGGATCCCCCTGCGTGTATCCGAGATACACATCCAGCAGGATCACCTGATGCCCGCGCTCCTTTAAGGCACGATAGATCCCGGTCCCCGAGATCAGGGATACCTCCCGTTCCGTACTCGTTCCGCCGGCCAAAACCACGATCTTCATATTGCTGTTCTCCTTCATATCCTCCGAGCGGATGATGCCCGCTCATTCTACCTGTATATATCGATTGTCGATGCTCGACAGGATCACCATCCGCACCGAGGTATAGTATAATTCTTTATCGTCTGCCACGCAATAGTATTCCGCGTCCGCTTCCTTTGTCCGTACGCCGTAATCGGTGAGGTAGATCTCGCTTCTCTCATTGCGTCCGCCGAGGTAGTGCATATGCTCCTGAATGACCGTGCGGTACTCGCGGTTCGTAATGAAGCAGTTCACGTAGGTCAGAAGAAGCATCCTCTGCAGGATCGTTTCGTTCCGCACGATCCCCGTCCCGGGTGCGTCGATGAGATACGGATCCGATGCGGAGGCATCCGTGATATCCCGTACGGTCGTCATGATCTGGTGCATGATCTTTCCGCAGATCTCACGATCCGCATAACGCCCCGTCGTCAGGTACGCATAGTCCCCGAAAAATACCGGGTTGATCCCGCCGATGCGTCCGGACGATTCCAGCGGCAGGACACCGCTCTTCAAGATCTCCAGGATCTCATCATGGTATTCGTCTTTCGCCGTTGTCTTGAAAAGCTCGGCATTGACCATGAACCATGCTTCGTTTCCGATCGCAGCTTCGTCTCCGTCACGGATCTCTTTCAGATACTGATATGCCTGCTCCGCGCTGAAGAGACAGCGGTCCGCATAGTCCGCATCGTAGTTCCGGTAGATCGCTCCGAAGTGTGCCAGTGCACAGGCAAAGAGCAGCGTCGGTTCCTCCGCCACTCCGCCGATCTGCATCTGCGCCCGGTCCGCGACCGGATCCGAATAGTCCGTCACCTCCGACGTACTTACACCGGAGGATACCGCCCCGCTCTCGTCCTGCATCTTCAGGAGCCAGTCCGTTTCGTAGCGGATCTCATCCAGCAGATCGGGGATCCCGTTTCCGCTCTGCGGCAGGCCCATCCCGTCCGTAAAAGCTGCCGGTTCGCATTCGTATGCCATCAGCAGGTTCTGTACCATCCCCGCTCCGGTCAATGTGTCTTTGTCATATCTCCCATCCGTATGCCAGCCTCCGGATACATCGACCACGCTGTCTGCCAGCGCCACCGCCGATTCGCCGGTGTGACACGCTCCCACGGAAGGATCTCCGCAGCGCATCGAGTGCAGGGCTTTCAGGCTGTCTGCCAGCTGCAGCGCGTAATGATCATTCCGGATCGTAAACGTATAGGATCTGCCCAGTCCCTCCGTCGTGATATAGTAATCTCCCGGCGTCTCGAACTCCGAAAAGTCTCCCCGCCACACCGCCGGAGCCGCGGCATTCGCAGCTGAACGCTGACGGATCTCTCCGCTGTATACGACCGCACCGCTGTCCGCATTTACAACAGAAAAGCTGTCCCCCACACCGTCACCCGTAAAGATCACCTGTTTGGAAGACTCACACTCGTAGCCGGTACGGTCGATCAGGATCCCGGGAATATTATCGGGAACGGGAAAATCGATGACCGTCTCCGTTTCTGCCCCTTCCTCATAGGGCGTGCCGGACAGCACGGTCTCGATCAGCGTCTCCTCCGCCACGGGACTTTTCCGGAGTCCGCAGCCGGTGAGCATTGCCGCGGCCACAGCGGTCGCCGCTGCCGTACGAAAGAGATATTCGTGGGTTCCTGTCTGTTTTTTTGCCATGATTTTCACCGGGAAGTATTATACCATAAAACCGCTCCCCGCGCCACCGGAACGAACGGCGAAACGAATGGCGGAACCAACGGTCGCGCTCTCCTCTTTTTTCGGATCCCCGGCGGTCCGATATCTGAGATAGGCACACCATTTCACACAGACAGGGGGGGAAAACAGATATGATCATCGGCGCTAGCAGTCTCAGTATGGCATCCACACATACCAAAACCGTTAAAGAGGAAAAAGCATCCATCCGGGTCGGAAACATGCGAATCTCTGCAGATTACCGGCCGCAGACCGTTGCCGGCATCACCTTCCGGGACCGTGTCCGGATGAAGTCCGCGGAAAATGCCGGTTATAAGCATGGCAGGAAAACCGGGACGGAGAGCCGGTCGCTTGACAGTTTCGGCGGGATCGCCGTGCAGGACCGCGTCCGCGAGAGCGAGGACGAACGGTCGATCGACGAGATCCGGAGGCAGAGCATCATGTACTTTTTAAGCAGGATCCGGGAGATCTTTGCCGCCAGAAGCCGCAGGAATTACGGCACAGAGGCGGTCTACGACACCGGCGACCGGAACCTGCTCTACAGCGAATATCAGAGCTACAGCTATGAAGAGACCGAAGAGACCGATTTTGAAAGCTGCGGGAAAGTCATCACGGCGGACGGACGGGAGATCGATTTTAAAGTGTCGATGTCCATGAGCCGAAGCTTTGCCGAGTATTTCGAAAGCCGCCTGGATGTCTATGCTCCGGAGGACAGTCTCATGGATCCGCTGGTGATCAATCTGGACGGGAACGTGGCGGAAGTCTCGGATCAGAAGTTTTTCTTCGATCTCGATGCGGACGGAAAACTTGATGAGATCTCAAGACTTGGCAGCGGCAGCGGGTATCTCGCCCTCGACCTTGACGGAGACGGACGGATCAGAGACGGGCGAGAACTCTTCGGCACGAGATCGGGGAACGGTTTTGCAGACCTTGCCCGCTATGACTCTGACGGCAACGGCTGGATCGACGAAGCGGATCCCGTCTTTGAAAAACTCCGGATTTGGGTCACGGATGAAAACGGAAAAGAGACGCTCTACGGGCTGAAGGAGAAAGGCGTCGGTGCGATCTGCCTGCAGAATCTTTCCACGGACTTTGATCTGAAATCGGAAAAGACGAACGCCATGAACGGAAAGATCCGCAAGACCGGCTGCTTCCTGTACGAAAGCGGAATGGCGGGAACGATACAGCACGTGGATCTCGCGGTGAATGCCGCAGGGTGATCCTTCTTTGGGCGGAGACGAAAAAAGGAGCTGCTGATATGCTACCCCCAAGTAGGACAATGAAATATAAAAACCTACTTGGGGGTATTTCTATGTCAGAAAGAAAAAAAATAGATCCAGTCCTGAAAGTGGAACT
>Ga0310694_10002060_pt1 | contig 21336 bp, 25 predicted proteins | sample 174DNAGHGhighgp2_FD_203884 | JGI IMG/M metagenome (GOLD analysis project Ga0310694, IMG submission 203884) | Sheep rumen microbial communities from Palmerston North, Manawatu-Wanganui, New Zealand - 1742 DNA GHGhigh gp2 (v2) (version 2) | ecosystem: Host-associated > Mammals > Digestive system... | reverse complement strand
GGAACGCTACCCGCTGCTGGCCTTTCATTTCTCCAGCAAGAGCCTGAAGGACCTGGACCTGTGCGGCGACGTGGCGGTGGAGCTGAAGAAGCAGTACATGGAAGAAGCCGCCTCCCGTGGAAAATCTGAATAGAGGTGAAGCATGATTAGAGATTTCTGGATAAGCAACGGCGTGGCCTACCTGGACGGCCAGCACTCCCAGACGGTGAACGGCGCGAAGCTCAAGCTGTCCTACGGGGAGGAATGTGTATTGACTTTGCATTTTGACGAGGGCGTGATAGCCGCTGGCGACACGGTCATGGTGGCCTACGACGCGGACATGCTTTTCGGCGAGAGCGGGACCAGCCCCATGGGCAAGGCGCAGGCACTGGTGACCAATGCCGATGCGACGGCGCAGTCCATCACGCTGTCCATGCCCACCAACACCAGGCGGTTTATGGACATAGTGAACGGCTCACGGGTGGCGGTGACAGCATGGCTGGGGATATACCAATTCAAGCCTGGCGAGGAAGAAGGCTACCCGCAGATGCCCATGGCACTGTGCGCCATAAACGCGATGCCAGTGGTTGCATTGTTGTCCGACACGGTGGTGCCGATAGAGCCTAGGGACCTGTACTACACCAAGCAGGAGGTGGACGCCAACTTCATAGCCAATGCCCAGAAGGGCGCGGCCAACGGGGTTGCGGGGCTGGACGCGCAGGGCAAAATCCCAGCGGGTGAACTCCCAGCCATGGACTACATCCCCACCAGCGAGAAGGGAGCCGCAGACGGCGTGGCAACACTCGACAGCACAGGCAAGGTGCCCACAGGCGAACTGCCAGCACTGCCCTACCTGCCAACCAGCGGCGGCACCGTGACTGGGGCGGTACTGTCCACGGCTGGGGGATATTCGCAGACGATTCACACGATACCCGCCGCAAGCACCACATATACGTTGGTGGTGGGCAAGGTGTACGAACATTCCCCAGCGGCGGCACCGATATACACCCTGCCGGCAGTAAGCGACATCTATGCGACTGCGGACATCGCCGTCATCGTGGTATTCAGCGCGTCAGCATTGTCGGTGGCATTCGAGGATGCAGGTGGCAACATCATAATTCCACTCTCGACACCCCAGATATTGGACGGGACTGTGGTGCTGTACACGGCTGAATACAATGCGCTGTCTGGATGGTACATCATGCCGATAGTGGTCAAGGAGGGTCAATATGAACCATAAGGAGATATGGTGGGGCAGATATGGGAGATTGCCCATATCAGCTGTGGACCTGGTGGAATACGACAGCATGGCTGACAAGACCAAAGTGGATTTCCGCCAGGGCGTAATCCTGCCGATGGCTAACGTAAATGACATTGGCTGGCGTACAGGCACCTACCCATACATAAAGAACAGCGTACTTGAGGGAGTAGGATGCAGCCTGTTGTCAACTACCGCGCCCACCTCCGAGTTCTACAACGTAACTGTGCACTTTGCGCTGGCGTCACCGACGGCGGCTCCGTTTGACGGGCATTCCATATATGCAATGATTCGCTTCACGGATTCCCTTCCAAGCTCATCACGGACCACAACGTTCACATCAGTTGCCTGGAATACATCACAGGGTCATAGAGTCAATGCACAGATAACCTGTGGGCAAAAGCGTTTCTTGATATATGACTATACCACAAGCTCTGGTGCATGGTACGTAAACTTCACGAAGACATGGAACCTCTATAAATGGCACTCACTAGCCATGGTGCTGAATATAACGGACAAGTCAATCAAATACTATATCGACGGAGTTCCGATGTACACAAAGACCACCGACATGGTGGAAATACCCTCGGATGGCAGGACGACATTCCCGTATAATCCTGTCCGCGGCATTGCCATGGCCAATATGGCCGTATATCGCAGGCCATTAAGCGACACCGAGATACAGCAGCTGGACAGCATTCTGCGCCCACAATAACACGGAGGCATTATTATGATACAATACGCAAGATTCATTGATGAACACACGGTGCAGCCACCAGACCCAAAGGAGTTCAAGGGCGTGCCCAACTGGCGGCAGCATGACGCGCTTCTGCGACAGCATGGCTACCTGCCTCTAGTTGGCGAGCATAAGCCAAGACTGGGAGTTACAGCAACGCCAGCGGAATATGCCCCAGAGGAAGACTGCATCAGGATAACAGCGTGGACATACACTCCCATCGAGCCGCCAGAACCACCGCCATTGCCTAGGCAATTCACCAAGGGGGCTTTGCTGGAGGCATTGATGGCCACTGGGCTTTACGCGCAGGCCAAGGCGATATACGCCAGTGATATGGACCTTCAGATTGCATGGGCTGGCTTCGCTGACATCGACATCACATACCCAGCCTGCCAGCGGATTATGCAGCAGTACCCAGAGCTATTCACCGAGGCCAATGTGCTGTTGCTGCGGGAATGGATAAGGGACAACCAGTAAGGAGGGCATGATGGACAAGTTGGAAAAGTACGGATTCCACATCGTCATGGCGGTGCTGCTGTCGCTCATCGCCTACATCTGGCAGGGCAACCAGGTGAAGCTTGTAGAACTTGACAAGACCATGAATCAAGTCAGGATGGAGCTTGTAAGCCTGCGTTCCTCAATGCTCACAGAGGCCAGGGTGCAGGAACTCATAGAGCTGGAGCTGGCCAAGAGGGGGCTGCATTGACGCCCGCGCATTTATGGGAGGCGGGGAAAACCATAACAACAAGGAACATCATCAACATGAACGAAGCAAAGAAAATCTACTGGGGATTCGGCGCACTGTGGGCAGTCATGCTGCTTATGTGGGTATTCATGGCGGCAAGCCTGACGGACATGAGCAGGGAGCTTGCAGTCATGAAGGCCATTGTGGACATCCAGCAGGAAGCCATCCAGACACAGCGTAAATGACAGCAGGCGGCATAAACATCATCATCTACGACACCCCAGAGGCAGGCAGGACATTCGAGCTGCTGGAACCGCTGGAGTTTACCATCAACGGCAGACAATGCACTGTCCCAGCAGGCTGGGTAAGTAATGGATTCTCATGTCCCCGCTGGGCATGGCCCCTGATTTCTCCAGCCATAGACCCATCCACGCTGCATAGCGCGATAGTGCACGACTACCTCTATGCCACGCATCCATGCTCACGCAAGGTGGCGGACCTGTGGTTTAGGGATGACCTGATAGACAGGGGATTCCCAGCATGGAAGGCCTACGCGGGATATTATGCTTTAAGGGTATTCGGGGCCTCGCACTGGCGCAACGAAACGACTATATAGACCAGAGGCCATCCACCCATCCAACACCAGGGAACACCACCCTGGTGTTATTTTTTGCCCAGAAAACAGCAAAAATCATGCAATTTTTATAAAAAATGCACTAAACCGACTTGCGTTTTTCTTTATGCTTGTTATAATATGAGTGTTTTTAAATACAGCGTATTAGTTGATATAATCACGATTTGTTCAACTAACACACTGCGGTATAGTATAGGCGGGGCCAAAACCCAAGACAACCACAACAACAAAACCAAGAGGAACAAGAACATGGAAAAGTACGAAGTTACAACCAACATCGACGGCTACACCGAAGAGCGTGATTTTGACACACTTGAATCGGCGCTGGCCTACCTGGTGGACGTGGAAGACAGCTTCATCCACGGCGACACCACAGAGCGGATGCGCGTCACCGTGATAGGCGGGGCGCAAGACCAGATGTCGTCAGCCCGTATTGCAAAGGGTGACGAAGCCTGGGATGTCACCTGCGACGACTTCGGCCTGTTCAATGGAGGGCTGCTGGGCTGATAATTTAAACCGACAATCCCGCCTTGCAAGAGGCGGGGCTAACAACAACAACAACACATAAGGAGCCATCAAAATGAAAACAGCTATCATCTATGCAAGGCAGTCATTCGGGCAGGAGGAGAACAGCGTCAGCATCAGCAACCAGGTGGCGGACTGCGAGGCCTGGGCAGGCAGGAACGGCATCAAGGTAATCGGACGCTACAGTGACAGCAACTGCTCCAGCGAACTCTACCCAGGCAACGAGGAAGGACGCAGGGCCGCAGACGCCGACAGGGGCTACAAGATGTGGAAGAAGGAGCAGCGCACCGCTGGCAGGAAGGAATGGAAGGAGGGCCTGGGCAGGGCGTTGGACCACATAGCGCAGGCGCATCCAGACTACCTGCTGGTTTACACCCAGAACCGACTGGGGCGCACCGCCTACAACTCCAACCTGAACAACTATCTCACGTCCTATCTCATGGCCAATGGGTGCAGCCTGGTGGACGTGGCCAACAACTCCATCATGGACTTCAGCGACCGCATCATGAACGCCTTTCACGCCATGAAGGACGCGCTGGACTACAACAGCGTGGCCGAGAAGCGCAGGCAGTCAATGGAGGCCATAGCCAGGCGCAGGGACGAATACAGGGCATGGTCCAACGCATTCGGCGTGGTTTGCAAAGACAACACTGTCAGCTTCGACCCAGCAAAGGCGGAAGTGGTCCGCTTCATCTTTGACAAGTGGCTGGAGGGCTGGAGCATGTACGCCATCATGAAGGAGCTTAACGGCAACCCAGCCACGCGGGAGCTGGTGCAGGAGGGCAGGCGGAAGGGCAGGCAATACTACACCACCAACATCGTGCATGTGCTGGCCAATCCGCTGTACGCTGGCTACTGTCGCGACAGCCAGGGCCGTCTGGGCAGGGCCGTGAACTGCGCGGAGCCCATCATCGACTTCGCCACATGGAAGGCCGCGCAGGAACGCGAGAGGCCGCGCAGGGCTGGACAGTACCCAGGCAGGGGCCACGGGCACAGGCACTTCCTGCCCTTCAGCGGCAAGATATACTGCCCATGCGGACGGCGCATGGTTTACATCATAGACAAGAAGAAGGATGTCTATATTTGCCGCAACGGAGGCGACCACAAGATGCAGCGCATAGTCATAGACGACAGATTCCGTAAATGCATGGAGGCCTTCATGCACTACAGGGCAGGCGCGATGGTGGCGGAAGCCCTGGCGAAGAAGGGCGGCAACGGAGAGGCTGCGGACCTTGAATGCAGGATAGAGAACCTGAAGCAGGAACGGCTGGCCAAGATGCGGCTGGTGAAGACCGATGCCGACGTCTCATTCTACGGCCCAGTCATGGAGGACCTGAAGGCCCAGGAGAACGCGCTACATGAACGCCTGCTCAAGGTGAAGGCCGAGGCCATGACCAACTGGGGCGATGTGGAGAGCAGGACGCTGATGCTCATCCACCAGCTCAAATGCGGGACGCTCCCAGACCTTGAATACAGGAAGCTGGTGGCCATGACCATCGACCGCATAACGGTCCATGAGGACCATGTGGAGGTGAAGCTGTGGAACGGCAGGACGGTGGAACTGCCCAGGACGGTGCAGGATAAACGCGGCCAGCGGATGCTCCCAGTGGCCGAGGTGCTGGAGGGCGTGGAATACGGCTCATGGTCCAAGGGCATACTGGTGGCCAGATTCCACGACCCCAAGGCCAAAGGCGCGGCTGTAACGCTGTATTCAGGGAGATAATTTTTCAGACCCCCCTATTTTTTTGACGCTTTTTCATTAGTAGATATAGACATGTTATAGTAATCATAAGGGAGGCTGCGAAGCCTCCCATAAGACAACGAAAGCAACAACAAGAGGTAACACATGAGCGACATTCTAGACGACATCAAGGACTGTGCGGAAACCATCGTAACGGCCAACAACGGGCTATTGACATCAAAGGAAGTGTGCAAGCTGCTGGGCATCCACAGGATGACCCTGGCGGCATGGAACAAGAGGGGCAAGCTGATGCCGCTGCGCTTCACAGAGAGGTGCCTGCGGTGGAGGAAGGCCGACATATTCAAGGCGATGCAGGAAGGGCTGGAGGCATGAAGCCAGGCCGAACACAAAAACCATAACAAAGAGGTGACACATGAAAGAAACTATTGAGAAAAACGCAGTGAACGAGAACAAGGCAGACAACATGAACAACAACAACGGTATCAAGACTATGGAAGACAGCATCAAGACTATAGACAGCAGGGCCATCAAGACCAACATGAAGCGCAACAAGGCCAACAGCGGCTACCTTGCCAAATTCGACATGATATACGACGGCAGGCAGCGCACAGTGGCCACTGGGCAGTATATATCGGAAATGGCACACATGTCGCCCATGGACTTTATGAAGTGGAGGGTGAAGGAGAATCTGGAGCCGCTGGCGAAGCTGGGGCCAGACTGCTACCTCTACGACTACAGCGATGTCCTGGACATGCTGATGCTGAGCGGCAGGATGTAAGGGCGTAAAAAGAGGGCCTGGGGGAAAACAACAAGAAAAAACCCCAGGTCCTCGCGGATAGGATGGACGGGAAAACCACAAGAAAAAGCGTCCATCGGAGGCGGCACGGTGCAATAGCATCCATGATGCCGTCCTCTATAATATAATGGAGCGTAAAACAGCGGACGCTCCACCACTATAGTAAAGGATGAATACAGATATGAACACAGACAGCAGACCAAGCGAAAAACTGATGACATGGGACGAGGCATGTAGGGAACTGGGAGGCGTCAGCAAGATGACGCTGCGGCGGTGGGTGAAGGCTGGCCGCATTCCCTGGGTCCGATTCAGCGAGCGCATAGTGCGCTTCAGGGAGAGGGATGTGCTGGACTTCAGGGCCAAGTCCCTGGGCCGATAAAGAACGAGGCCAGGACCCCAAGCCAAAGTCCTGACCTCACGGAGAGCAAAAGCCACTTAACTATCAGGGTGGACGCTCCATACTTTTGCCTTCCTCTATAATATAATGGAGCGTCCACTAAAAGCAAGCAATATGAATGATAACCACAAGGCAGACACAAAGACCTACAACGGACGCGATGAAGTGGAGGAAGCCCGTCAGGCCGTAATTGACAGTGAGCAGGGTCAGCGGCAGGCGGTGCTGTGGTGGTACGCCAACGCCTGTGCGAGGGCTGGCATCGCCAGCGAGGATGTCATAGCCGACAAGCTGGAGGAAGCCTACCAGGACGCGCTGGACAGGCACGAGGGAGGGGAACTGGACGAGGCCAGGCGCAGGGAATGCCAGCGCAAGGCGCAGGACGCATTGAGGCAGGACAACACCCGCACTGGGACCCCGCGCCAGACAAGGAACATGAAGGCCCTGCGCTCACTGCAAAACAAGCACCTTCCAGCATGGCGCAACTACATGAAGAAGCTGCTGGACGGGGATGTGGACATGTCCATGCTGATGGAGTGCGGCAGCCAGTCCGATGAGGGGACCTGGCAGGAACTCCAGCGCAGGGTGTTGTCGCTGGTGTGGTGCAACAAGACAGGATGGTATTTTGCGGGGCGCAGGCAGGACAGCAAGTGCGGTGAGTGCTGGTACCAGGCCAAGGGCGGCAGCGTCCCTGTCCTGGATGATGGCGAGGACGTGGGGCATGAGGCCCCGCTGTTTACGCCTAATCCATTCTACCATGCTGGCGACAGGTCCAAGGCGAATGTCCAGCATGTGAACTGGGTGATATTGGAAATGGACGAGCCATTGGACCCCGACAGGCTCACGGCTCCAGAGGGGACGCCAGAATGGCAGGAGCAAGTCCTCAACCAGCAAGCAGTGTTCTGGGCGCACGTTATAGGGACTGGACTGCTCCCGATAGGCGCGTTAATCTACAGCGGCGGCAAGTCCATACACGCGCTGGTAAGGGTGAACGCCAGCCCAGCGGAACTGTCCAGCGATGCCGATGAAAACGACGACATAGACACCTGCAACAGGCTGAAGGAGCTGTGCATGGAGCTGCATCTGGACGAGGCAGACATCGGAGCGGAGCGCATGACCAGGACGCCCTGCGCCTTGCGGTGGTATGCCGAGGAAGACGGGAGGCGCGTGGACTATGGGGAATGGCGCAAGGCCAACAAGGCGGCCCGTCCCCAGGGGCTTGTATCCGAACTCCAGACAGTCCTTTACATCAATGATAAAGTCAGGCCCGTGAGCCTCACGGAGCTGGTGGAAGGCATGGGCAAGCTGGTGGAGGCATTTGCGCCGAAGTACGCCAACCCATGGCAGGACGCAGTGGAGAACGGCAAGGGGCTGACATTCACCAGCGCACACTGCGAGGCGTTCCTGGACCACATCGGCGCCAGTGTGCAGGAGGATGTCATCATGAGGTCCCTGCGCTGTCAGGGCTTCAGGCGCGACGACGACGACATGGAGGGGGCTGTGCGCCATGTCACCGATGCCTGGCTGGACGGGCTGGGGCAGAAGTTGCAGGCAACGGAGGTCAGGGCGGTACTCGCGGATGTCGCAAAGGCCAGGCGCATAAACCCAGTCACCGACTGGCTGGAGGGGCTGGACTACGGGCCAGATGAAGACGGCACATACCATGACTACATAGGCGACGTATGCGAGATACTGGGCATTGACGCAGGCGACACGCTCCACAGGACGCTGGTCCGCAAATGGCTATACCAATGCGTCGCCCTGGCATACAACCCAGAGATAGGCCACGGCATCCAGTATGGCGCGGACGGCGTTCTCACATTGACAGGCCCCCAGGGCGTGGGCAAGACCTCGTTTTTCCGTACGCTATGCCCCAGGCAAGAGTGGTTTCAGGAAGGCAAGGGGCTGGACGTGGAGAACAAGGACAGCATGATACAGCTGCTCAAGGGGTGGATAATGGAGCTGGGCGAACTGGATGACACCCAGCGCAGGGAGCAGGGGAGGCTGAAGGCCATCATCACCGCCAGCGAGGACGAGATAAGAAGGCAATACAGGCCCGACGCCGTCAGGACCGCCAGGCATATATCGCTGTGCGCCACTGTGAACGGGGACGAGTTTCTGCGCGACCTCACGGGAAATAGACGCTGGTGGACGGTCCCAGTCACCCGCATAGACCTCCAGCGGCTCACGGAGCTGGGCGAACACATAGACCAGCTGTGGGCGCAGGTGGCCAGCGAGATAAGGGCCTTGCAGCTCATGGCCCCAGAGGCCGAGCGTGACAAGGTCATGGCGGCTTGCTTCAGGCTGACCGCCGATGAACGCGCCGAACTGGAGAGAAGCAACAGCGGATTCCGTCGCAGTCTGGACTGGGAGGCCGAGATACGCGCCACATTCGACTTCACAGCCCCAGAGGAGCGCTGGGACTGGGCGCGGCTGGAGCTTGTAGTCAAGGCAGTTTACGAGAAATGCAGCTACGGCAGGGACCAATACGACCACGCCACGGCAACCCGCATAGGCAGTACGCTCACAGGGATGGGCATAAAGAGGAAGCACACCAAGCATGGCAGGGCATATCTCATGCCGCCCAGCTGGGACATTGACCCACGGCGCGAACCTCAAGGCTGCGACCCGATGCTGGCAAGAGAAGAATATGCCGATGACAGCCACGACAGCGACAGCACCGCCGACACGGTCCCGACTGACACCTGTGAAGCTACCCAAGCCCAGGAAGAAAATCCAGCGGCCCAGACAAGGCAGCCCACGGAGGCCGAGCTGGTGAGCGGTCCCATCGGACGCATCATCAGGCTTAACGCCGAAGGCATAATCGACAACCATGCCATGACGGAACTGCTGCGCAAGCGCGAGGCCAGCGAAGGCGACGGCGATGTATGGAAGCGGCAGCGTAGCGAGATGTGGATGCTGCGGAAGACAGGCAAGACATCTGACCAATTCACGCCAGACGAGCTGTGCAGGACCTTCGCGGGGCTGGTGGAGGATGAACTGGCCACGCTGAATAAGGACGACAGCAGCGGACGCATCCATGTCCAGCAGAACTACTCATATAGGCTGCGGGAGATATGCACGGACAGGGGCTGGAGCGACCTAAACGCCAGCAACAGCTATGCCCAGTACAGGAAGGAATATACGGCGGTGAAGGAGGCCGACGCCGCCGAGGGCAGGCCCGACACATTCATCTAGGCGGGGCTGATTAAGCCACAGCCCATCAGGCACATGACCTGGTGGGCTTTTTTGTTGCCTGTGAAGGCCGTAGGGCAACAATACCATGCGGGTAGTCTATGAGGGACGTATTATACAAGGTAAAGCAACAATCAAAACTGGGCTGGTTGAATTTTGTACCACTGGTACAAAATCTCAAATTCCGTCCGGATGTCATGTAAAGCCTGTGCCAAGCCAGTGACAGGACGCCTGGAAGGCTGTCACCAGCCCCACGCCCGTCAGGGTGCCAGCCCAGACCGCTGTTCCTGCAACCGCTGTAATGGCGATAGCCAATATGGCTGAATCAACCTCTACCACACTGCCAAAACAGGCCTGGCGAAGGCCCGAAAGGGTGAAGGGTGAAGCCTGGTGAAGCCTCTTTTTAAGTGGCTTCACCCCAACAGTTTATGCAAGTTTTCATAAAAATCAAGGTCAAAACAGCTGTAATTTCTATTGCAGTTAATGCAAAGGGTGAAGGGTGAAGCCTAATTCCGCAAAACTTTAATGAAAATATTTCACAACATCGATTTTGGTGTTTTACAACTTCCTGTAAATCTCTCAAAGTAGGCTTCACCCCCTTCACCCTTCACCCTGTCACCACTTCCAGCCCGTTTTCATCACCAGGGGCGAAGCCCCAGTCCCCGCCGAGTGCGGCGCCCGTCCCGTCTATTGTATTCCTGGAGGCCTGTTTGACGCTCCCGCACTAGTGGAGAGCCAAAACAACGATGACACCAGAAAACACAGCTCCGTTTACCCCAGAGCAATACACCTACATCAAGACCCACATCGCGCACCTTGTATGGCGGAAGACGCAGGGGCTTTACCTGTCATGGGAGGATGTCAAGGACCTTAACGCCATGGCCATGGCCGACATGGTCCGAAGATGGCAGACCTACGACCCAGCGAAAGGGGCATGGAAGACCTACGTCGGAGCCACTGCGTCGTGGGCGGTGGCCAATGCGTTCCGCTCCAGGGGCGTGAACAGGTGGAGGCTGGAGGAATACCCCATCGACACCGCCGCAGAGGACTACCCAGAGCAGCAGTCGCAGGACCTCTACGAAGTCATCGACGAGATAATCCCCGACGAGGCTGGACGCGAGGTATGCAGGCGCAGGCTGGCTGGTGACAGCCTGTGGAAGATAGTGCGCGAAACGGGCATAGGCAGGGCCACGGTCAAGGACGCGCTGGCAAGGCTGCATGAAGGGCTGCATGGGCGGCTGGCCTGCCGCGACATATATAATAATGATAAGGAATAGGAAGATGGAAGACAACAACAGTGGATTTGAAGCTATGGTCCTTGACAGGGACATCGTGGCATTGGACTGGATATGCGACACGCTGGAGCTGATGAGGAACTCCGCCGCGCATACGAACAGGATGCTGTGGGCGGAAACATGCAACGAGCTGGCGGTGGAGGCGTCTATGCTGCGCTCACGGCTGAACCAGCAGGACAGGCGCACATTGAACCGCCAGCCAGCGTCAGGCACGGGACCCTTGAATGACTAGGGGGTTATATGGGCCACAGGAAACAACAAGATGCACAGCAGGACCCGTCATGCAACGGCAACGATGCCGCCAGCATGAAGGAGGACTACAAGCGGGACTGCCTGGGCGCGATTGAAGAAAGGATTTACGAGGCGCAGGACCAGCTGAAGGCCTGCATCGGACGCATAAGGAACGAAGCAGCCGACAGCGAGGGCTGCATATTTGATAGCACCGACGATGTCATGCGGAAGTGCGTCAGCGACATCAGCATGGACGCGACATCTGCGGCACGTTGGTTGGGCGTGGTGCAGGGGCTGAAAATGGCCTGGCGCACCATACAGACAGTGGAACTGGACAAGGAAAAGGCACAGTTGCTGGATGAGGTGAAGGCGATACAGGCGGAGGTGTGGGGACCAGTCAGCACCCGCGCCAGCCAGCATGACGCCGAGGCCTTGCATCAAAGACTAGACGCGATAGACAAGCGGCTGGGCCAGATAGAAATGCAGCTGGCGCGAATCAGGCTCAAAGGCTAGGAGGCACTAATGAGATATGGACTGCCCTACAAGGGGAGCAAGAACAAGATAGCCAGGTGGATAATCGACCAGTTGCCCAGGGGCAGAAGGCTGGTGGACCTGTTTGCTGGAGGCTGTGCCATAACGCACTGCGCCATGCTAGCAGGCAAGTGGGACAGCTACCTGATGGTGGACACGATGGACACGCCCCAGCTGTTCCTGGACGCAATGGACGGCAGGTACCGCGATGAGAAGCGATGGATAAGCCGCGACGACTTCCACAGGCTCAAGGACACCGACGCATTTGTCAGGACATGCTGGAGCTTTGGGAATTGCTGTAGAACCTACCTTTATTCAGATGCCGTGGCACCCATGAAGAAGGCAATGCACATGGCAATATTGTGCAATGACTGGCGGGAATTTGAACGGCTATATCCTGAATATATTGACGAAGCGGACGCGGCACTGGAAGGCATCGAGGATTACAAGGCAAGACGGCTGGCGTTATGCAAGGTCCTGAATCGGCACAATCCAGACCAGCACATCAAGGCACAGCACATTGAAGCAACAGAACGTGTGCAGTCACTGGAAGGACTTGCCAGCCCAGGGCGAATATACACACCGATTTTCCAGCAGTCATCATATACACAGTACATGCACCAAGACGGGGATGTTGTATATGCGGACCCACCATACATAACAAAATGGAAGGAACACAATCCTAGATATGAAGGCAGTTACGACAAGGGCGCGTTCTGCGACTGGGTGAAGGAACAGCCATACCCAATATACATAAGCGAGTACACCATGCCCGATGATTTCAAGTGCATAGGGGAGAGGCCTGCAACCCAGAAGTTTAAGGCGAGTACATCACACAGGGCGGAAAAACTATGGCTTCATGAGAAATGGTCCGACAGCTGGGAGCAGCTGGAACTGCCGTTCATCAGCGACAACACAGCCCCATGACAGTCATTAAATCACTACCAATTCAGTAATGATTACCAAAACAAGCGAACTACAGGCACCCTCCCCACCCAGGGGAGGGGGACACCCCGCAGGTACTTCCTAGGGGGGAGGGGGTCATTTTTTGGGTTAGCCGCCCGCGAAATCAATTTTTATAAAAACACTACAAATATAGTAGAAAATGCCATCAAAGACAACCAAGACCACAGCCAAGACAGCGACCAAGACCGCATCAAAGACCAAGCCCACGACAGCGACCGAGCTGCGTAAGGTCCTAGTGAGCCGCGACACCATGGCCTACTGCCTGGGCGTTATGAGCACGACAGTCACCCAGCTGGCGCAACAGGGCATCCTGCGCCCAGACACCGACACTGGCTATTATCCCGCGATGGAGGGCGTGGCGTCCTACATCAGCAAGCTGCGCCAGGAGCTGAAGGAGGCGAAGAAGGCCAAGCACTCCCAGGATGACGAACTTACGTTCTGGAAGACCGAAAAGACCAAGCAGCAGGTTAAGTCATGGCGGCAGTCACGCGACAGGGAGATAGCCTTGCAGGTCCTGGCCGCCATCCGCAACGCCATCAACGCATTGAAGGACAGCTGTCGCCAGCATCCAGACCTGCTCCCAGCCATAGAGGACGCCATCAAGGCCATCGACACCGTGGACCTGGACCGCGTCAGCGACATCGTGGAGGGCGACACGGACACGGAGGATGACGACTGATGAGAGTGAACGAAGCCATATTCGCGCAGGCCGCGTCCCAGTTTGCAGTCATCCAGCTGCTGAAGGCACTGCGGCCCATGGTGAAGGAGCCAATATGCGACTGGTGTGAAGCCAACATAGATTTGTCATTCGACCACACCAGCAGCGCATCTGGGCTGGTGAAGCTGTACCCGTATCAGCGCGAGCCATTGGAGGCCTGCGACAATCCGTCAGTCCAGGAAGTCACGATACAGGCGGGGCAGCGGCTGGGCAAGTCCCAGATATGGAAATTCGCCATGCTGAAAAAGGTCCATGACGGCGGACTGTCTGGGCTTATATGCTACCCCAGCCTGGACCTGGCGGAGCGCACCAACCGCGACACGGTGGTCCCTTTGCTCCAGGAACTCCCAGACGCCGCAAAGGACCTGGCATCAAGGGGCAACAAGATGAAGAACTCCTACCACATCCCCAGCCAGTCGTCCATAATTTACTTCCTGGGGGGCGGAGCGCAGGTAATCTCATCCACCGCCAACTGGGTGGTCATGGATGAGAGCGACTACATAGAGCTGGCGTCCAGCGACGACGACGCCAGGAACATGAGCCAGATAAAGGCACTGCGCCTGCGTATGCAGTCCTTCAAGCAGCGCATGATGATAGTGTGCTCCAGCCCCAGCCAGTACACGGGCGTGGTACACGCCAACTGGAACCGAGGCTCAAGGGGCGAGTGGCACATGCGCTGCATCCACTGCGGGGAGCCAAGCCCAGTGAACAAGCTGGCGTTCTTCCTGGACAGCGACAAGTGGGCTGGGCTTCAATGGGCCAAGAACGAGCACGGCGAGGTGATAGCCGACAGCATCCGCTGGATATGCCCCCATTGCGGCCACGAACATACCTATGAGGACGCCTGGAGGATGAACGCCGACGGGCTTTACATCCATCAGCGGCCATCCAACACGCTGCACAGGTCCTTCCAGGTGGGCGCACTGGCCAACCCAGATTTGTGGACATGGCGCGAGATAGCCCAGGCCCAGGAGGATGCAGTGGACGGGGACGGCAAGAAGTACCTGTGCAACACCATACTGGGGATGCCCTACAAGCACCATGCCGACGGCGATGCCGCCACGTCCATAGAGGACGCCAACAGGCGCAGGCAGATAGAATACCCAGCGGACCTGCCCAAACGCCTTGCACTGGTGGTAATGGCCGTGGACCAGCAGAAATCCGAGCTGGGAGGCGCGAAATACTATGTCAGCGTGGTCAGGGGCTGGGACGAGGACGGCAACAGCTACCTGCTGTCGGCTGGCACCGACAACACCCTGCGGGATGTGGAGGCCAGGATGGACGCCGACTACATGGGGCAGAAGGTGGCATTGTGCCTGATTGACAACGGCGGCTTCGACAACACCGACGACCTGGACCCCTTCATCAGGTCCCACCCACGGGCATACTACTACAAGGGCCAGTCGGCCAAGCACCTCAACAACATGAAGCTGCGGCCCAGCGAGAACATGAAGAAGCTGGTGCTGTTCGACGCACTCAAATACCAGGTGAAGCTGCTGGACCTGCTCTACAGCCCCAAGCGGCCGAAGGGCTATGGCTGGTATTTGCCGTTGTCGGTGGACGACACCTATTTCCAGCAGCTGTGCGCCGTGAAGCCGAACCCCAGGATGACCAAGGACATGAACGGAGACGCCTATGTGAACTGGGCGGCATATGGGCGGCGTGACTACTTTGATTCAGAGAAGATGTGCCTGTGCGCCGTGGACCTGGCGGCTGAATACCTGCCGCCAAGGCAGTTTGTCCATGGACGCCTTCCCACCTTCCTGGTAAGGGAAAAGGTGCTGGAGGCGGTCAGACGGGCCAAGCGCGGGTAGTAAAAAAAAAAAGCCTGGCAGGAACAGCCAGGCCGAACACAAAAGAGCCATCGTAAGATGACCATGCCGAATAATATACACCATATATAGAGGATGACAAGAAAAAGGCCACCGATGGATTACAGCAAGGCCAAAAGACGTTAGCAGCCCTGGCCTGGGGACACACCCACTAGCGTGGGTAAGACCATCGGTGGCCTGTCGATTATATCGACGCTTCAACTCACACCAGGGCGGAACCCTGGCGACAGCGCATAATATATCATCGCCATACAGCCTGTCAAATTCACCATCGGCCATCCCTTCAAATTTGTACCAATTCCCGTTTTCTGGTACAACCTTCATATGATATTGCCTAAAGATAGCACGATATTGCTGATTACATATACATCCAACTGGAACCGTCCCCAGACATTTTCCTCCACTGGCGGAAAATCTACAATCCCCAGGCACCCTGTCCCGTCTTCCATTTAGCCTGCCCGTGTGGAAAATTAGTTTAGACACTAAACTATTTTTGACCAAGGGAACATGACAAGCACAGACCCAACCATCAACGGCATGAGGAAACGGGCCATATCCCGCCTGCTGGAGAGGCGCAAGGCCCTGCAACGGACTGCGGAAGAACTTGCCAGCACTCCCGCATCCTACGGCATCACTGGCAGCGTCAATGTCACCAACCGCGACCCCGACCAGATACGGGCCGAGATAGCCGAGATTGACCAGCAGCTCAAGACACTGCTGGCTGGCGGCAACAGCGGCATTTCACTGTCCTACCCAGACTATAGAATCAAGTGGCCACTATGAAGCGCAAGAAGGACAACAGCAGGAACATGGCAAGGGCCGCGCAGGCATTGAAGGCGGATTCACTGAAGAAGCTGATGGGCTTCATGGCGGTCCGCCAGCTAACGGCAAGATACGACAGCCTCCAGCGCAACGACCCCACCAGGCCACGGCTGGAGATACGCACGGACCTGACCGAAACGGAGCAGTGGTTTAGGGCGGAAAAGCGCATCAGGGCCTATGCCCAGTGCGACGAACTCAACGACAACACTGCCGTCGGCAGCTCCATCGACACTGCCTGCCGCCTCACCATAGGCGACAAGCTGGAGCCAGTCTTCACAGGCGAAGACGGCGAGTTTTGGCAGAACAACTGGAAGGACTGGGCGAAGTGCTGCGGCCACGACGAGGACGAGGACTGGCATACAATGCTGGGCATAGCATTGAGGGCGGTGCTGAAGCATGGCGACTGCATCTGCGTCCTGGACCAGGAACTCACGGGAGGCAAGCTGCGGATATGGGATGCGGACCAGTGCTGCAACATCGCCGACTTCCAGGGCTGGCTTCAAGAGCGTGACGCGCCATCGGACTGGCGGCAGGTCGAAGGCGTGGTCACAGACGCGGCCGGCAGGGTGCAAGGCTACTTCGTGACCACACAGCGCAACCACGCGGCAGTGGGCAACGATGAAGCCATCTACCTGCCCAGGGGGCTTGCCATCAGATTGAGCCTAAAGCGCAAGATAACTGAATACCGTGGAGAGCCGATGGCGGTATTGCGCCAGGAACAAGTCAGCCAGGACAGCAAGGAACTGCTCAAGTCCGAGATAGCCAGCGGCAGGCTGGCCAGTGAAATGTCCCTCGTTTACAAGGCCCCCCAGGGCTTCGACGCATCAGGGCTGGGCGGCATCCTCGAAGGCTACCCAGAGGAAGAGAAAGAGGGCATCCTGAAGGAGGCCGAGATAACCGACGACGACCTGGCGGCGCTCACGGCGGCTGCGAAGGACACCAAGACCTTTGAGGCATTCGGCGACAGGGCGGCTGTGGCGTCCATCCCAGCGGGTGCCGAGATACAGAACCTCACTCCCCAGCGTCCGTCCCAGCAGGTCATGTCATGGCAGGGGATGCTGGACACCAGCGTGGGCAAGAGCCTGGGCATGATGTCATGCCTGTCGATGGGACGCGCCGACAACAGCTACAGCAGCGGCGAGATAGAACTGGAAATATCCTGGACGGCCTTCAGGGAATATGCAAAGATGCTGGCAAGGCTGGTGGACTACTGCGTAAAGCGCGTCTGCCCTAATCAACCCTATGAGATAACATTTACCGAGCCTATAGCCATTGACAGCGAGAAGCTGGAGAAGGTGGAGACCATGAGGCTACAGGCGGGGCGTTCCACACTGCGCGACCAGCTGGGACCCAACTACAAGAAGAAGCTGGAGCAGCTGGCCTATGAGAAGAAGCTGCTGGAGGAACTGGACCTTACCACGCTGGCACCGTTCTGGCAATCGATTTCAGGGGCGCCCATACAGGAGCAGACGCCAGATGCAACGGCCCCAGTGAAGGAGGACAAGGAATATGCGGACACTACGAATTAGCGGCGTCCTGGTGGACATCGCCAGTGCCGACGACCCCGACGTGAAGGCGGGGCTGGTGACCAGCTGCATGGACATGGCGCAGGCCATCAGGGAATGCACCGAGGATTTGCACGTCGTCATCAACAGCTATGGAGGCTCCACCAGCGGGGCCACGGAGATAGGCGTGGCATTGTCGGAGTTTGCCCGAAGGGACAGCAGGCTCACCGTGGAGGTGGGTGCCATCTGCGGCAGCGCGGCGGCCAACCTGCTTGCCACGCTCCCAGCGCAGGCGGCGAGGATATGCCACCCCGACAGCATGATTATGTACCATTCGTGCGCTGGCATGGTGGAGGGCACCCCCGACGCACTGCGCGACAACGCAGACAGGATGGACAAATACAACGAAGTCATCAAGACGAAGCTCAAGGAGCGCACCACCCTGGACCCGACCACGATAGACACCTGGTTTGAGGCAGGGCGCGAGGGATGGCTTACAGGCCTGGAGGCGGTCCGCTGCGGACTGGCCGACGGGTACACGGACACGGATTTCAGTCCAGCACCGATACTGCCGTCACAGGACGGCCCGAAGGGCTGGGAATATGCGGCCATCGCCGCAATATCAACGCACTATAAGGAGATAGTGGCTATGGACACAGACAAGGTGATTAAGGAAGACGAAGACATCGAATTGGTGAAGCTGGTGGACGAGCCAGTGGCGGAAGACCTGGAGCAGGCACCAGTGGCCGAGGGCGCGGAAGTTGAACCCGAACAGGCACCAGTGGCCGAAGGCGAAGAGGAACTCATTGCACTGAAGGCCGAGAATGAGGAATTGAAGAAGGAGCTGGAGGCATTGAAGGCGACATGCGAGAAGCTCACAGCGGGGCTGAAGGCACCTACCGCGAAGGCGCAGCCGCGCAAGACATTCGCCCAGATGGTCCGCGACATCCCAGCCGACCTGCCGTCCCGCGAGTACGCCCAGAGGTTTACCGCGCTCAAGAAGGAGCACAAGGCAGAGTACGACGCCTACATGAAGGCCCACCAGACCAACGCAAGATAACCAACCAACACATAAGGAGATTTGAATATGGCAGCATTTGAACTCATCCGCAGGGCAGACCTAGAGGCAATCCCAGTCAGCTTTCCCGACCCCTTCCTGGTGGACAGGCTTGCACCCTATTTCGAGCGCAGGCAGGAAGGCGGAACACTCTACTACCAGACACTGAAGGAGGCCCCAGTGGCCCAGTACAACCGCGACACCGCCGCGCTGGCCGACATCACCGCCAACGCCATCGCCGCCGCAACCACCTCATTCGCCTGCAAGGAAGTCAGGGCGCGTATATCCATGAGCTACGACCAGGTCCGTGGCTACTACAGCCAGGAAGATGCAGACATCGCCATGGCCAAGCTGGCAAAGAGGGCGTTTTACTTGAAGCTGGAAGGCCTTTGCGCCAACGCCATCCTTGACCCAGGCGAAGGCACCCCAGCCGACGCGACCGCAGACCCAGTGGGCGTCATCGACGCCGCACAGGCCGAACTCCGCGACAAGGCCTATGGCACTGGCAAGATTGCACTGACTTTGAGCCACTACAACTTTGCCGCACTCAAGAAGAACGCGCAGGTGATTGAGCGCATGAAGGCAACGGGCGTCTTCACCGACGGCCTTGCACCCCGCTACATCACTGCCGAGCAGCTTGCGGCAATATTCGGCGTGGACGAGGTCCTGGTCGGCGCGGACATCACATGGCGTCATGGCATCGTGGACACCGACGCAAAGGGCTATGCGGCATTGAGCGTATTGCCCGACCCAGAGGTGGACTGCTCCGCAGAGCCTCAATGGGCGCGGACAATCATCTTCGACTGGGGCGGCGATGCAGACCACTATGAACTGCTGGGCTTCGAGAACCCCATCAACCACAGCCAGAACCTCGACGCCGTGGGCATCGTGGACTTCAAGGAGCTTAACGCCGACATGAAGTCCGTTGTCAAGTTGTTTGACGTGGATGCTTCCACCAGCGGAGAGTAAATGGACTGGACACGGACCATAGCGCAGGTCAGCTCCCTGCTGGACAGCCAGCAGGGGCTTAAATCGCATTTCACCTGGCAGGGGAAACCCTGCTGGGGAGTGCGGACCACCCTGAAGCGCGACTATGTGGCCATGGACGCGGGGCTGGCGGGGAGCTACTCATATTCCCTGCTGGTCCCAGCGGACCTGCTGGAAGGCATGTTGCCGCAGCCGCGAGTGGACAAGCTCACTGTGGACGGCATCCCCATGAGGGTGCTGTCGCTGGAGCATGACAGCGTCCACGCAACGGTCAGGCTGCATCTGGGGGATGTGCTGGAATGAGCGACTTTACAATGGACATAGACGCCAGCAGCATGATGGCCGCACTGGCCAGGCTGAAGAACATACCCATCGCAAAGGTGGTCCGCAACGCAGGCCGCGACTTTGCAAGGGCGGCCTACAAGTCCACGCCAGTTGCCAGGGTAAGCAAGTCCGAATACTACAAATACAAGGACGCCAGGACTGGAGAGTGGAAGTACCTGCATCAGAGCCAGCTGCAAGGACGTGGCCGCAAGTCCACGAAGGGGCTGAAGAAGGTCCGCATATACAAGGGCTGGAGCAAGGCATCATGGCTGGGCGTGTTCAAGGCACTGGGGATGCCGATGTCGCCAAGCACCAGGCTCCCAGGCGCGGTGCAGGGCATGTCCCACGCGGCAAGCATGGCCACGGACTACTATGCAGAAATGACCATTGACGACGCCATCCACTTCGACCGTTTTGGCCGCAACATGTCATCCGCCACGGTGGACGCAGTGGCCAGGGCTGGCTACGAGGCAGCCGCAAGGAACATCACCAAGGAGCTAGACAAGATGTTGAAAAAGAACTGGGAGGGGGGAGCATGAAGGCACCAGCAGTACAGATACGCGATGCCATCACGGACCATCTGCGGACCAGGGCGCAGGAGTTTACCCTGCAAGTGGCACCAGAGCAGATACGCGGCATCCTCGACCTGTCAGGCTCACCAAGGGGCGTCTATGGCATCGTCGTAAGCGCGGAGGATTTGGGAGACCACGCAGGCAACACTGGCAGGGTGCTGGTGGACATCAGGCCTTCCATCACCGTCTTTTCCCACCTGGAGGAAGACATGGACGGCTCCACCTGCGACACGCTGGCCACGGACGCGCTGGACATCATGCAGTCCATCGCTTACCAGCTGGAGGGCTGGCAGGTGGCGTGGAACGGCAACTGGACCATGAGCGGCACCACCATGAACGACAGTTACAGACAGGTGACACTGGCTGCGACTATACCGATAATGAGAACCTAACCTAAACCTATAAGGAGATAATAATATGGCAACATATACATGGGGCGTGGCATCCAGCGGCGGTACCGACTGGTTGATGCAGAGTTGCACCGAGGCAAGCGAGGCGCAACAGGGATTGGCACTTGATTCGGATGGTGAACCCGTAGCGGTCCATTACTACCAAAAGCAGGACACCTTCCAATTCGAGGCTATAGTCCCGA
>Ga0310694_10002057_pt1 | contig 21367 bp, 32 predicted proteins | sample 174DNAGHGhighgp2_FD_203884 | JGI IMG/M metagenome (GOLD analysis project Ga0310694, IMG submission 203884) | Sheep rumen microbial communities from Palmerston North, Manawatu-Wanganui, New Zealand - 1742 DNA GHGhigh gp2 (v2) (version 2) | ecosystem: Host-associated > Mammals > Digestive system... | reverse complement strand
TACTATATATAATTTTGTTAAATACTACCTTACCAATGCGACCTATACGACAAAATACTGTTGCAACTATGGTATAGGAGAGAAGAGCCGGAGTGCGGTGTCCAAACTGTAAGTGCAGTGGACATAACAGAAACCAAGAGCTAATAACTGGTATATAAGCAGTATGTTGGTGCCAGTGAACATCTTCAAAGGTAAGGTTTTATTTTTCGGAGTATGGTGAAATCGGCAGACACGACGGACTTAAAATCCGTTGAAGTAAAATTCGTACCGGTTCAAGTCCGGTTACTCCGACCATAAGCGCTCGGATGGCCATACAACCAATCCGACGGGATTACTCTTTAAGAGGTTTGGAGCGCTATATAAATTAATATGGGCCCCAGCAGAGTGGTAGTTGTTTCATATCTGCTAAATATCTTGAGGTGGCTGGAATAGGTAGACGCTTAAAGGTAAGGCAATTATTGATTGTTGAAAAGACAGGAAACTAAACTGATGTTGGTGAAACGACAACACGAATCCGTAGTTGAAATAGTATTGCCGTGTTAGGTGCAAATCCTAACCCTCAAGACCAAGAAGTGAGAATTAAAGTATGCGGAAAACCATAGGGTTTATAGGATGGAAGGCTTGTCCTAATTAGACGTGCAGCAATCCGAATTAACAGTTTCGATGCCGAAGTACAAGGTGCATACGCTGTCAAATATAATCTTGAGGTGGCGGAACAGGTAGACGCTTAGGGTAGACGAAAAGCAAGTAGAAGCCACATAGGTTATACTTGATGTATCCTTTGCCATTCGATAGGCACAAACAAACTTTTCATGTAAGGTGAAAATCCTTACCCTCAAGATTTAATGATAAATTTGATTTGATACATATTGGAGGTGAACATTAAATGCAAGTAACTATTAATGTAGATGAGGCAATGTTTGCAGAAGTGCTTGACAAGGAATTGAGGGCATTATCCTCGGATGATCTTAAGAAGATTATCCTGGAAGCTATTAGTGAATATTTTCGCCAGGATAACTATAAGCATACTGAAGAGTTGATTTTCAAAAATCCGTCTGCTTATAATAAGGAATTTACTCCCCTTATGGACCAGATGGTGAAATCTGCTGACTATAGCGGTTTACAAGACATAGTAGATAAGTGCATTGAGGAACTTAAATCTAACTACGAGCATTTATTAATAAAGGCTATTTCAGCTCCTATTATTGGGGGACTTTGTTATGACTATCAGTTTACTGAAGCAGTTAGAAGAGAAGTAATGGCTGTATTAAATGACAGGGAAAATCAAAATCAAGGTTGGTAAACATGATTACTATCCAAGTAGATACACATCCATTTGATAATGAGTTAAAGTTATATTCTAGAAGGCAATTTACGTTTGAACTTGGGCTTACTTCTCTAGTAGGGTGTAACGGTTCCGGTAAATCTACACTAATAGATTGCTATCTAAAACCCTATCTAGATAAACAAAAGATTGCTGTTATTCAATATAATGACAGAATATCCGGTGGAACTCATCTTATGGATGCTATGCTTAATTCTGGAGATATGTCTACTTTAGCTGGAATGGTATTTGCATCAGAGGGTGAACGAATTGTTTTTGGTCTTAACCCTATATTCGGGATGCTGAAATCTATATTCACTCAGCACAAGAATCAGTCGGTATTTGTTATTCTTGATGCTTGTGATTCCGGGATGTCTATAGATGAGATTGTACAGATTAGAGAAATCTTTTTAGATGTAGTTATCCCGGATGCTAAAGAAACTTACAATATTGAGTTATATATAGTAGTTGCTGCTAACAACTATGAATGGTGCAACGATAGTAGAATTCATAATATGGAGATTACTTCGGGTAAATCGTTAAGTATATGTAGTTACGATGAATACAGACAAATTATCTTGAAGTCAAGGAAGCTGAAAGATAAATTAAGATCATAAAGTTTGTAGGTATCTTTAGTACAAGGTGCATATGCTGTCAAATTTATTTAGAGGAGGTAATTATGAATAAATTTGGATTTATTTTCGATGATGCTGATAAAATGTTAAATCTTGCAGAAGATTTAGAACAGGTGCTGAATAAGTATGGGTTAACTCTCATTACATATGCCCCAGGTGAGGATGATTTTGATGGTAATATCTTAGCATTCATTGATGTCGCAGAGAAAAATTAGTTGCGTTAGATAATATAGGGTTGACTGAGTATATTTAAGTTTGTCAGGTATCTTATTCAAAAACTTGTCACCATAGGAGATAGCGGTGGTAATAGTGTAACGGATTGCACAGACGCTTGTATAAGTGGAAAGGGATGTTCGAACTCATCATATCAGCGCAATTCTCCTTACCAGGTCCTACATATCTAAAGCGCAACGGCTGATTGAAATACTAAAGTCGAGATATGGGGAGCGAGCTAATCCGCTAACGAAAGCCGGTGGTTGTGGTGTACCATTGAGAAACTGGAAGATTACCTTTTCGGAGGAACTTCTATACACCACATTGAATATTGTGAAAGAGGTGATTAATTATGATTATTACAGGGTTGGATAGATCATATATAGATATTTATAGTAACCATAAAAATATTACAATAGAAGGTATGTGTTCAGATGAGGAATTCTCTGATATGTGTGAGAAATATCGTTGTAATAAAGAAGTTTCTTTTATTGACAAAGAGCGTAATGACTCGGTAGATGCACTTTGTTATGTTTTACAAGCTGTTAACCCTCACAAAGATACTTCTCCAATCAAGAAAGTTATCTTTAATGATCCGGCAACTATTGTTCTTTGGAATGATGGTACAAAGACAGTAGTTAAGTGTCAGGACGGAGATACTTACGACAAAGAAAAGGGACTCGCTCTTTGTATAGCAAAGAAGGCTTTAGGTAATAAGTCTAATTTCAATAATGAGTTTAAGAGGTGGTTAGAAGAATGATTTACACGCCACAAACAAGACCGGGAAAGAGAACTTGTAAGTATTATAGAACTTGTGGTAATGCTGAAAACTGCAAGAGATGTACGAGTTTTGAGAAGGAGAAGAAATAATGATTAAAAAAAATAACTCAAAAAGTTATGCAAGAGGTAGAGAAAACTATAAGTTCTGTTGGTATATGTGATATTTGTGGTGAAGAATTTAATTATAAGCCGTGGTTAGATAACGATAAAATAGCAAGTTATTATCACATAAAAACAGGACATTATGATTGGGGTAATGACAGCTGTGAAAGTATTGAAAGTAGAGATGCTTGTTGTGATGGGTGTTTATCAAAATTCATACAAGATTGGTTAAGGGATAAAGATGTTGTTTGTAGTAATACCGCATATATTGAGATAAACAAGGACAGGCATATTTTAAAGGAGAAACAAGATGAGTGAGGATATAACATTTTGCAGTAAATCAGATTGTAAGAATACCAAGTGTGAGAGAAATCAAAGTAATATTAAGCAGTATTGGTTAGACCATAGTTACGCTATGTTTACGGATTGTAAAAATTGGGAGAAGAAGTAATGAGCGGTGGAAGTTTAGATTATTTTTACAGTCAGTTGAACGATCATGTGGGAGATTTCAAAGATAAAGAACTTGATGAACTTGTATCAGACCTTGCACAGTTGTTTCACGATAGAGAATGGTATCTGTCATGTGATACTTGTGAAGGTGATTGGAATGAAGCAAGAGATAACTTCAAGAAGAAGTGGTTTACAGAAATAGGCAGACAGGAAAGAGTAGAGAGTTACCTTGATGATCTTAAAACAGAAGTCCTGCAATCTTTTGGAATAGCACATAAATATTGTCAAGATTGTAAGCATTGGACTGTTTCTGATAAGCACAAAGAAGGTAGATACGGTAATTGCGAATTTGAAAAAGGGTGCTATATGCACAGGTGCGAAACTTGTGAGAAGTGGGAGGAGAAATAACATATATCTTGATGTGGCGGAGGTTGGGCTTCGCATTTTATCCGGTCGTGGGCTAATTGGTAAGCTTCCACATTTGGGTTGTGGCTATTGTGAGTTCGAGTCTCGCCGATCGGACCATTTTTTCTTAATCACGAGGACATTACTGTATGCAGATGCTGAACAATACTGATCTGAATTTACATAATTTACGAACATCCTATAACTTATCATCAGCTAAATTAGGTAAGAAGTTAGGGTATTCTAAAGAGTATATCTGGAAAATAGAACGCGGTGAATGTATAGGTACAGTATATTTTTGGGAAGCTGTTCAAACCTTTTTTAATATACCAGATGCGGATATGTGGATATTACAGAGAGGACACCTACATGGTAAAGGTGTTAAGAAAAGATCAGAATTAAACACAGAATTAGAAAACAAATAATCGTTATGCCAAAACAATACAAAAAGGCTGATGCAACACTCACAATTTCTTATCAGAGGTATCAGGATGCTTACAGTAGATCAGATCAAAGGTATTATATCTTCACAAAAAGCTAATTTTAAAATTCCGGGTAATAAGGAGCTAGCTGTACAAGAAGTATCATCACTTCTGAATAAATTAGTAAAATTTGCAAATGATCTTTATGTAGATGATACTTTCACAAATTATAGCGAAGTATGGTTTTATACTTCCCCTAATTTGAAATTATTGGATCATATTGAAATTTCTAACATTTTCCAGTTACACTATGTATTGAACATCAAATTATTTGCTTTGAAGCACAGTATAGATACATATGTAATATATTCAGATAGTTATAGTGGATATGTATTCGCGGAGATTGTATCTGATGATATATACGAAGCCATCTATAAAGATATTGTTACTACAATACATTCCGTAGATATGTTTAAGCCGCTCAGATAAACCTTGAATATTTGTGTATCAATTTAATATTTGGGGGTATCTGTCAAATGACTAATCAATCTGCATTATGGTGTATAGAAGATATGATCGAGATACTTGAAGCTATCAATAAGACGCATAAAGTAACTCAATACATTCAAGCATTAAAATATGCTTATACTAAATTAGGTGGTGTACAGTCTAAAGAAGATACAGATATTCCGCTTCCCGGTCAGGTTGATATTGAAGAGTACATAAAGGAAATTTCTAATGAATGCTGAAATTCTACTTTGCGTAATTGCTGGTGCTACTATCATAAATGGATTGTTTATGGTAATTGGTATCAGCTATATTATTTTTCAATTACGTCATATTTGGGAAGCTGAAATGTTAGCTTTAGGTATCTTATTAGATGATGATGTTGATGATATAGATATTAAAGTTATAGAAAAATCAGATTAAACCTTGTATATCTTCATAATAGTATTTTGCGAGGTTAACATTCATATGAAAAGATTAATTAATGCATCTGATAGATATACTCCCAAGGGTGGGTATTTATATATTTTTAAGCATGGTATTGGTCCAGGTACAATGCCTTCAGATGCTCATATAGTTAAGGTAAAGGATCTTCCTAACTACTACACAGCTGTATGGTTGGATAGATTTCTTACTACTGATGAGATGAAGCAGTATGATATCCCGTTTGAAACTGATATTAATTATTATCTTGATCGTATTGGATATTGCCAGAAAGATGGTGATGTAGTTCCTTGTGATGATGTTGAGGCTTGTGATAAAGTAATGGCCGCTAAAACTGCTCGTTGGTCTAAATTATCCGATTCTGATCAATTTGCTGTAGAATATGCAATAAGCTACCTAGACAGCAATTATGGCGGTATAGAAAATATTTCAAATGATGATTATTTGGTAGATGCAGCTCGTCATGGCTGCAATGTTGTATCTGAAGGTAATGCAGAACCTGAGTACGAAAACGAAGATTTCTACATGGATGAACCAGATTTTGATAAAGTATTCAATTATCTGAAATCTAAAAGTAGTTGTCAGGATATTACTTGTGCTACAGATATAGATGACGATGAGGAAGATGAGATCTACTGGGTTCAGGCATATTACGGTACTCCTCGTAGAGGTATGGCCACTGATTTTGCTACCAATGATTGGGATGAAGCCATAGATAAGTTAGTAGAATACGCTAATCAAGGCTATCATGTAGTATTTGAAAACTTAGCTTCAGGAGAAGGTTATGCTTATGATGCTGATGAAATTCTTGAAGCGGTTAGCTTTGGAGATATTTACACTCTCAGAAGATTAGAAAGTTTATATGAAGGTTAAGGAGAAAGATATATGTCACTAATTCCGCAGGATGAACTTAGAGAATTGAAACCGGCTTCAGAAGTAGCTAATGTGGCATCTACAGCTGCTTTAGAGATAGAACAGGCTACGGTTGCTTATACAATCAATACTGCTGCTAATAATGGTAATACTTGTGTAGAAATTAATTATCCTATCAGTAAAGATACTATTGATCTTTTACATGATAATGGTTATTCTGTTAAATATCCAATGGCTGTAGCTCGGCCTGGTGATTTAGTTATTATTAGCTGGGAAAGTGCATAAAGTAATTATTGATGACGGAAAGGATGACATCTAATATGAAACGATGGGTTTCAGCAAATACTAAATTTAACGCAAACGAATTAAGCGCATTAAAATCTGATATAGAATCTGCTTGTCATGACTGGCTTATCAATAATGGATTTCCTGAAGTTAAAGAGAGCAAGTGGGATTTATCTGCAGACGATATGGCTCCTAGTATATGGATGTCAGATTATGAAGGTATGCTTAAAGTAGAAGTAGGTATGGAGCTTGGGTATAATTCTTTACTAGACCTTGCATTTAATTACCTTGATCCTCTTATAGTAAGATATGATAAGAATGCGTATTTTGATATGGCAGATGCTGGGTTACTAGTTGCATATATTGAAGATTAAGGAGAAATAATTATGGCTACTTATTGGATACAAGTTAGCGAAGATTTTGATCCTGTAAGCGTAGATCTTGCAGATGCAGAAGTTGACGGAGTTAGAAAGCTATTAGAAGCTTTAGCCGATGCTGGAGAATTAGTAGATTTGTCTGATAGTACAGGTACTACTATATATGATAACTATACTGAATGGAGAAATTCCAAAATTAGTAGCTCTACTAAGATATCAGCATCGTACCCAGACAGCTATTTTTCACAGTATCGTGAAGCTAAGGATTTTCTAGATGCTCAAGATCCTGATAAAGTAGCTTTAGTAGAAGATTGTCGTCATGCTATCTTTGATGCATATGACAATTATAATGAGCCCTCCGAAGAAGACCCATTTTCAAGAATTGAATCTGAGGTAATTCGTGACTATCGTGTTGAAGCTGCAGAGCAGTGGGAAGATCTAACTGTGGATGACGCTGATGAATTATTCAGTAAGATCTTTGATGCTTTATGTGTTATTCATGCAGATGATGCAGCGGCTTGGTGGTGAGGTAGTATATGAAGATACTTGCAAATGATACTAATAAATTTCGTTATCCTACATGGAACATATTTACTAAGTTATGGAAATCTACAATACTTCCTTCTATAAAGGATGTTGTAACTATTACTAGTATTGAAAAATCTTATGACGAGAATCGAATAATTGCTATTAAACAACCTATTACTGATCAACTGCTTGACAGTATTGTTGCTAATATTAAACAAGCCCTTTTAGATAAGAATTTTGATGTTACTCAAGACGGAGATAAATGGCTGCTTACTATTGAAGGTAAGAATCGTGATTTATATGCTCCTTGTATTGAGATTTCTGTATATGAGAATGAACTTGATGACGATGAGATTTTAGAATGGGATGATGCTAGATGGGCTAGTGATCTTATAACAGATGATTCTTTCAAACCTAGTTATCAAGAATGGTTAGATTCTCGTAATCTTATAGATAATTATGATAATATCAGGAAAGCTCCTAAGGAAATTAAACAAGCATATTGTGATTGGGTTAGAGCGTATCAGCAGCCTTCTGAATTCTGTGTAGATATCATGCCAATAAATATGTAAATCGTTATAATAATTATCATTATAACAAGGAAGTTTAGTAAGTATGAAATTGTTTGTCAAATCAAAAGAAGAAGCCGATAAATCCCGCAGTAATCGAGATTCTACTGCATCTTCTGCAATGGATTTGATGTTAGAAAACGATAAGTATCAAGATGATCCAGAAGTAGCGATGTTCTGGTATGATCCTGAAGAAGATGAACTCTTTGGGATAAGAAGTACATTAGCAACTGATCTTAACTGGTATCACTCTAATCAGTGGGATACAGATATTAGGACAGATAAGCATTTGCACAAGAACATCTGGCAGAAAGAATACTTTAGAGGAAAAGACAAACGGTTTCAAGGAGATCATACACTTGTACCTAGAGGTAGAGTGTTTGAATTTAAAGATAAAGGATTTATTGTATTTACCGGAGATTGGATAGATGATTATCCTCAGGTTAAACATTACATTCTGGATGAATTTAATCTTCCCGGAGATACTAAGTTTGAAAAAGATATCCACTGGGATATAGGCCACGGGTTTAGCGACGAGTTTTGAGGAGTATACATGAAAATATACATTAAATCAGTAACCGACATATCTACCATTCAAGCTAAGATAGCTAAAAAGGAAGAAGATATTCGCAAGAAGCGTCAACTTATTGATAAGCGTAACACTGCTATAGATAAGCAGATGAAGATACTTGAAAAATATCTCAATTCCGATGAAATTGATCATATTAATAACTACATTGATTACGCAGTAGCTCATCATGGTACATATAGAATGCCTGAAGATCTAAATACTTGGCAGATTAGCAGAGATCACGAAGCTGAATTTAATCGAGATTTCGGGTTTGCAGATGACCCTATCTATAAAATTAGAGATGCTGTAGACTCTATCTATAACGCCAATAAAGCTATTAAAGAATATCAGGCTACATTAGATAAATATAATGCTCAACTAGATAAGATTACGCAGAAGGAAAAAGAAGTAGATGAAATTCCTGAAGTCCTTAAAGATTTCATGAATCAACTCGTAGCTGAGTGGGATAGATACGATATTGATCTTAGAGATAAGTCTAAGCCTTATTATGACGAACTTTCTAAAAAGGCTGATAAAATTCTCTATGAGTACGAAGGCGACTCAGCATATATCCCTAGAAGTGGACAAGCGTCTGATGCTAAGTTGAAGGAGCTTTATCCTAACGTGACATCCTACTTAAGGTATCGTCAATTCAAAGAAGATTATATCTATGCTCCATTCAAAAAGAAGTTTGGTGTAGGTGTTCAATACGCAACAAGTTTGTGGAATATGAGTGATGAAGATATTCATAAAGAAAATGTAGAAAATGGTAAAAGAATAATTCTTGATTTAGTAAATCGTGTTACAAAGATTACAGGACCTATTACATCATGGTCAGGGTTACACTTAACTCAAGGTAACGGTGGTTGGTCTGTTCTTAATGGTATAGTCGAAGGAGAAGATGGCAGAGCAGAAGTAGAAACAATACTCGCGGGAGGCTACGCAATCCAGCGCTTGCATGCGAGAACATTAGTTCATAAGGTAGGTTAAGTTATGAAAAATGTTGAACTCCTCTACATAAAAATGGAGTAGGTTTCTAATTATAGGAGATATGAACAATGAATCAATACGAAGCATTTATTAGAGATTTCAATTGGCCGCCAAAGCAGAATATATGTTTCTGAAAGTTCTACTCGGGAAATTCTCATCGACTTTTTGATAAGGATTATGAAGATGTGCCCGAGGATGAGTATATCTAAACCTTTTATAAGAAAGGAGGCAGAAAACCAATTACCTTTAGGTGATTGGATGAATGACAAAAATTCATCAATCTAAATTGATGGTCGCTGGCTGTAGCAGGAGCACGAACCTTGAACTTCGAGGCAACAGGACGAGAACAGAGCGTAATGATTTTGGGGAACAAATGCCCAATAGACAAGGAAATGTAAGCAGAAACCATAAGGTAACTGTGTAAAGGCATCTTGGCGATGCCTGTGAGAATAAGGTTTTTGGACAAACTTCTCACGAAATCCCATTACCTTTAGGTGATGGGTTCGTCAATATTAATAAATAATCGAATTTAAGTAAAGGAGATCTCCATATGAAGAGATATATTAGAGCCTCATATGATTCATCTATACCTAGTTGGTTAAAGGGTGAAGCAGGTGTTGCTGCATTAAGCTACCTTAAACAGCAATACGCTATGTCTGAAGCACAGTTCTTCGATACACCTCAAGAAAATAGCATTCCTATACATCTTTTAGATGATGTATATACAGAATCTGGCGGATATCGTGGAGTTGGTACTTACAAAAAACCAGTCGGTCAATATGTGTATGTTCCCAGCTTAGGTAATGGTTATAATATGTTTTTAGAGTCTGGTAACGGTTATAGACGATTAAGTACGATAGCTAAATCCAAGCTTAACGATCATATAGTTGATACAGTATATATGGTAGCCCCGTTGCGTAATGAGATTAGAAAAACTCGAGATTATATGGACCCTAGATATGATAATCGGGGTAACTATATGGGTCAATATAAGCGTGAGGGACGTAAATATAATCGCGAAACTAGTGAATGGGAAAATGATCCAGAATCTGATACCTGGGAGATGCCTTATACTTATAGTAGTGATAAGCGTGATAAGTCAGGCTATATTATTCCGAACCCTGAAGAACTCTATCGTAGGCTATATGCAAGATTTCCAGATAGGCTGAAGAGCAGAGTTAACGAAGCTAAAGCTATTCTCGATGAATACTATGATAAAGTTAATGCTGCTAAAGAAAAGATATTATCTCAGTATGATATCAGAAAAGGCCGTTCCCCTTATCTCGGATATGGAGATGTGAGTAAGTCTGAATTGTATCTGTTACAACAGGCTATAGACTATTATGGAACCATGTATAAGGCGTTCGAGAATTGCATGACTGATGAAGGCTCTATCGATCCTCGGAAGCTAGCTACTTTTATGAAGGGTGATTCTTATGATGGTATCCCCAGATGTACAAAGTACATTGATTCTTATTTATCTAAGATGCACTAAATTTAGATAACTAGTAAGTGAGGTTTCCTTAACTTACATTCTATAAGGTTTGGTCGTTAAACAGACTGAACCTTTTTTAGTTGTATACATTCTGAGGTGATATGATGTCTGATACTTTAGGTAAACAAGCAGAGAAGAAAATTAAAGAATGGCTTGATAGACCTCAAGATGGATATTGTTTTGATAGAATCCCAGACCAGATGACAGGATTTTACATGGTATCCAGAAATGTATCAGATTTCATCTGTTACAAATATCCGAATTTCTACTATATTGAATCCAAAGAAACAGAACATGACCGCTTCGACTTCTCTGCCTTATCAGATACTCAGCGCAATGGTCTTAGAAAGAAGGCAGAAATTGAAGGTGTTTATGGTCTAGTTATAGTTCTATTTGCTACCTATAAGCGAGCTTTCATATTTAATATTAAGGATATTGCAGATTTAGTAGATCCTGAAACTGCAGAACTTAAAGTAAAGTCCGTAAATATTAAGAAAATAGATAAGTGGACTATACCTTATATAGAAGTAGAAACAATCCCAAGCCGAAAGGCATTATTAGATTATACAGGCGAATTAAGGAGTCCTCAATGAAACGATACGTCCAGTCATATGAAGTTATAAATTTAGATATCAAACATGAAAATGACAAATATACTACTCTTTACGATTGTGAAGGATGTATGATAGATATTGAATATTATTGGCAGCCCAATTCAGGCGATTTAATTCCATTCAAAGGCCCTAATGGTAAATTCAATGATGTGATCTCTACTGATAAGGTAGCTATTATTGAGCATACTTGGACAGCAATTATGTATGGCGATAAAATTGAAATGGGCAGTCGAGAGTTATATATTAATGATATTAAACAACCGGTAGAAGTAGATGAATTCTGGGTTGAGGACGGCGTTTTATGCGTCGATGCAATTGTTGGAGGTAGTTAATGAAAAGACATTTTACAGTTTATGCATCAAAGAATAGACCTTCGGCTAAGGTCAGTATTAGAGCGAATAGTTTAAGCGATAAAGCAGAAGAACCTGCTTATGGATTTGAAAATCTTCCTGAAGAATTGCAGAGTGATGAATTTGATGATGTTGAAGGTAGTACAGATATCACATGTCAAGAATCTGTAGAAGATAATGAAATGATACTTCAGCCCGGTAATCAGTGGTATGCAGTTAGTGTTTTCTATGATTACGGAGATGTAGAAAGTGGTCCAATGGTAGATGGTGACTGGGTAATATATCAGGCTAAATCTCCGGAAGAAGCTAAAGCATTATGTAGAGCTGATTATTCCGGATATATGATAAGTGATGCCAGGTTAGCTACTGACGATGAAGTTGCTGAATGGGAATACTATATGTCCCAAGGTCCTGCACCTGAGGATTATGATGATTCTACACAATATGGAAGTTTAGACGACCCTAGAACCCCTTGGGGTGGAAGTTGCTTATAATGTAAGGAGATTAAAATTACATGCGTATATTTGCAGCTGTTTCACTTGAAAACTTAAGACAACAAGTAGCTAAACCTATATTTGAAAGATATGCTGACGACTCTGATTATTCAGATACTCCTGAACAAGTATTCAAATCATTAGTTGATATTGATCCTACCGCTGATTATGATAATAATAAGGGCGGTAAATATGTACCTTGGATTATTCGTCAATATTTGAAGAATAACTTAGATCCAGCTAACTATACAAATTTAACCGATGCACTTAAGCATTTTGCGATATCTCCGAAAAAGTATGCACATTCAGATTTGGGACAATATAAAACAGTTCAAGAATTCTTAGACGATGCTGAACGTGTTGGTAATATGCCCTTAACTGAAAAAGAAAAAGCTAAGATGCTTAAGAAAAGAGCACATCAAGCATCTACAGAAGATAAGGAGTTTATTGCAGAAGACGGTGTATGGGAGTTATGGATACCTAAAACTCATGCTGGTTCAATTTCTTTAGCTCGTGAAGGTGGTACTAAAGCTAGATGGTGCACTGCTTATGAGGGAGACGATTACTATTGGAGAAGATATACACAATATTATGATGATGGTAATTTATATATTTTCTTAAATACCGAGGATCCTGGAGAAAAGTATCAATTACACTTCGGGAGTAATAGCTGGTTCGATATCAACGATAGCAGTTTAGGCATGCCTGCATTCTATAAGTTTATTTCAGATAAGCCTGTATTTGCTAAATACTTTAATGTAGATATAGATAATGGTGTAGTCATCAAAGATGATAAGATAGTAGGTATCGATGATGATGTCACAGAACTATTCATACCTAATAACATTATATATCCACTTAAGGTTGACAGATTACCTTATGGAATAAGAAAAATTGTATTCCCAGATGAGTGGGATAAGATATGTGAATTAACTAACTATCCTGACCTAGAATATGTTTATTTACCCAAATCCTTAGAGAAAATTTCTAATCTTGCAATACATGATCTGCCTAAGTTAACTACTATAGTAATGCCAGAAAACTTGAAATATATTGGCGATGGAAATTTTGTGAATTGTAATAGCTTGACTGAGTTAAATATTCCAGATAGTGTTGAGCGAATCGGTCGTGGATGTTTTAACAATACTCTATTACGGAATTTAAGATATCCGAATAGCACCACTAAGGTGCTTCCTAAGATGTTTGAGGATAACTTAGCGTCTTTTAATATAGATTTGAATAATGTAGATACTATTGGTACTCGAGCATTTTATGGTACAACTTTTGAATTTATTTCAGATTTAAGAAAAGTTACTTATTATGGTCCTCAATGCTTTAAGGGGTCAAATTTATCTATTCTTAATTTAAATTCATTTGCTCATATAGGTAGTTATGCATTTGCTGAAAGTGATTTATCCGGAGAAATTTCATTATATGAGAGTGTAGATCTTGGTGAAGGCTGTTTTGATGATTGTCCAGATCTAACAATCTATTGGGCCAGACCTGATGAAGAGTATGAATTTGATAATATTTCAAAATTAGTCTGCTCAAATTCTTGTAAGAAACTAATTGCAGCTAATAAAGGATATGTTAATATTGAAACTATAGAAGGAGAAAAGTACGATGCAGAAGTTTAATAGTATTACTGATTTTATAGATGAATTAGAAGCTCTTGTCGAAGGTACTGAATTATCCTCAGAATCAATTACTAGCGCTACTTCTATAGAAACATCAGATTTTATTGACTCATTAGATTCTGAAGAGTGGACACAAATATCTACAATTCTTATTGAAGGTAGGTGTCAGCCGGATATTCATAAACAGGATGTATATATTCGTGAACATTTGCAGGAGCTCGGATATACAGATGATGAGATTAATGAAATTCAGGACTTTGCTGAGGTATAACTTATGATAATTATAAAGAGTGATACTAATCGAGAACTTTATAGGAAACGTAAACAACATGTAGATGAGTATGAAGCAAAAGCCTCTCAGTATGCTGCAGAAGTAAAGCAATTTGAAGAAATCAGCAAAACTTACGTAGATAATCTTAAATTGGAGATATATCAAACAATTGGAGTTCAATTCATTGAACCCTTCATGTCTAATCTATCCTTAGAGATTGAACGAGCTTCATATGGTTCCGATTCAATGCTAATTAGGTTTAAATATACTCCAGCCAGTAGAGATAATATATACTATAAAAATGGTCCAGCAATATATCCTAAAGGAGTACCATTTGAGCTTTCAATATTTGTAGGTATTAGGAATTATACAGAAAATCCCGATAAGGAGACTGTTGTTGCTCCGAGTTTAGCTAATATTCGAAATCTTACTTCTGAAGATTATGATATCTTAATCAAAGAGATTGAACTATTTAAGAGAATTGATAGCTTAGAATGGGGTGATATACTTGAAAGAGCTAAGGGACCAAAGAGGTCTGATTATGTTATAACACCTCGTCCAGGTAATCTAGATACATCCATGTATGATACTCCTATACTTGATAATATAGTCGGTAAAACTAAAGGGAGAGATTTATGGGTACTTGTAAATGTAACTAGAAGTAACTCATTTGACCGATTTGCATCTGATGTTAGATATCCGAATGTTACTGGATATGGTTGGTTACAATTAATTAAATCCAGTCCAGCTTTCTACATTTTCCACTATATCCCAGATCATATATACAGTAATTTTAATACCCATACTTCGACTAGTTCTAAAGGTCTGCAGGGTACTTTTACGCAATCGAATATAGATTCAGCCCTTAAGCAAGAAGTTAAACTTAAGAAATTATATATTAGCATACCCGAAGATAAGCCGATCTATCTTTCTTCTAGTGATTTGGTTGCTGGTAATGATCCTGAGCAATCATGAATAACCTTAAATATTACTAAGAGGTAATATATCTATGATTACATATAAGAACATTGGCCAATCTACAAAAACTTTTTATGGAGTAACCTTTAAACCTGGAGAAGTTAAAGGAGTTCCGGGTTATATCAACAGTTTATGTATGATCAGAGTATTTAATGCTTCTGAAATCCAACTTTCTAGAGTCCCTAAGAAACGAGGATACTCGAAGAAACCTACAACCGTTGAATCAAAACCTTTAGATTCGACATCATCTAAAATAAAAGAGGAAAATATTATTAAGGAGGAAATACCTGATGGCGAACATTAAGGTTAATGAAATTTCAAGATCTTATACTTACCAGGTACCTAATGCTGATTATTGTACAATAGCAATGCCTATTACGGCTTGCTGGGGTCCGGCTTTTGAAGATCCGAATAGTTTAGGTACAGATGTAGCTACAGAGCTTGAAAGCATTGGTTGGACAAGATTCCCTGCTACACAAGCTGGATTAGAAGCTTTTGTATCTACATATCGTGGCCCTTCCAGTAACTACAGAATTACAAAGGATTATTCATATCAGCAGGCTATGACATATCTTACATCTGGATATGCTGTACTTGCTTGTAGACTTTGTCCTGGTACTCATGCTTCTGCTAGTATTCCGGAAGTTGACGGTGATAGTTCTACTGGAGCAACCGGCACACTTGAACTTAAGGCAAAGTATGCAGGTACTTTCGGTAACAATTTAAGAGTTAAGATTACAAAGCAGAAGCTTGGTGCTACTACTTTCTATCTTAATCTTATCATCTATTCTGTAGATGCTACTGGTGGTCAGACAGCAGTAGAGAATAAGGTATTTGTATTAGATCCTGCTAATGCTACTGATACAATTCCTTCAATTGATGCTCTTGAATCTAATTTTATCACATTTACAATTAGTGGTCAGCCCACTGAAGATGATTTAGTAACTACTAGCAATGTTGCACTTGTTGGAGGTGCAGATGATTTTGCTCTTGGTGAAGCTCCTGCTATGGTTCAGGAAGCTATTGATCTGGCAGATGCAAGATTTGGAGATGCCGGTGAAACTTCTACTTATGTAGCCGCACTTACTTCGGTAAAGAATACCGCTACAGTAACAACAGCAGCAGCCCTTAGATTTAATGAGTGGGTTTACACACATTGCACGGGTACAAGTTCTTATCAAGGTGTATATGATCTTCTTAGGGATCAGCTTACATATAATCCTAATAGACTTGTATCTCCTTGGGATGACCAGAACATTCTTGCAATTAACCCGGATATGGTCATAACAAATATGTCTGTATCTCCGATGCACTCAAAGTTAATGGATATTGCATATGTAAGCAGATGTGCTACTGCTTATATCGACATTCCGAAGTCCCTTCCTAGAAATAGAGTTTGGGATGAAGATGAGAATAATCGCGGATATGCACAACAGCTTTCTGCTCTTGCTGAGGAGAGAAATGATACACTGTTTACTACTCATGCAGCATTATTTGCTCCTTGGGGTCAGTACACTTATGTAGGTACTTCTAGACAAGCTCCTGCTACTCCTTCCTTCCAGGCACTTATGATTGAAAGAGCTATGATACTTAATCAGTCTTCTCAGTATGAATGGGCGATGCCTGTTACCAGAAAGAACAGAGTCAATCTTGGTAAGCTTGATTACACAGTACCTAAGAACTTACTTGATCAGTGGCAGTCTTCTGAAGGTGTTAGAGTTAATGTTATCACAACAATGCCTGATATGGGGCCTACTCTTTGGGGTAACTCAACTCTATTCAATGTACCTCCTGCGACATATCAGGCACTTCAGAACCTTTCTACAAGAAAGTTGTTCAATGCTATCGAAGATGTTGTGTTCAAAGTTGGACTTGGAATTCAGTGGTCTTACAATAATAGTGAAGCGTTCTCCAAGTTCTATACAGGAACAACTCCTCTTCTCGATACAATGAGAGATATTGGAGCTATTGAAGATTACGCAGTACAGATGGCAGCAGACGTAAACGGCCTTGATCAGGTTAATGCTAACTCTGTAGTTGGTACAATCGTCATTGTTGTCAACGGAGTAATTGAAAATCTGACAGTAGATCTTATTGCTCTTCCTCAAGGCTCTACAGCCGCTGAAGGACTTGCATAAGCATAAATTTCACCTCTATATTAGTTACAAGGTAGCAGGTGTGCAGAAATGTACACCTGCTGCTATGTAAGAATCGTTATTTTGATTGAAAAATAATGATAATCGTTATATTTACTGGAGGTAGATATATATGACTGCTTCAGATCTCAAAAGAATTACAAAACATAAAGCTAAAATGTTATACGATCAGGGGAAGGTTATCTATGTACTTCCTGATAAGCAACATCCTACTGACACTTTATTTGGGATAAACGCAATCTCGATATACAAAAATAAGTACCCGATCTCAGATTTTGATCAGGTCATTTCTGCTCTCCATATACAGAACGTAGGAAAGACAAGTTGGAGCAGATTAAACTACTATTGTTCTGGCAGGGATAAACATAACCTTTTTTAATTTAAACATAAGGAGATTCAATATGCGCGAAATATATATTTATTTAGATTTACTTTTACCTTGTAAATTATGGGATGAATCCAGCCGTAGTAATCTTGAGGATTATATTGATGATTTGCTGAACAGAACTCAGATAACTTCTGAAACTCTTGAAAATATTACATTCAAAGTATCTGAAATCCATTGCGATTCTAATACTACTGTTATAGCTACAGTACAAGTTTCGGGGGTTTATGGGAATTTTAAAGAAGGTTCCAATGAATTTGAGGAAGATACGTTTATTTCGGAGTATTCTCCTATTATTAAATCATATATAGATAATACACTAGTACCTCAAATTAATGGAGTATTCCAGAGTGACGGTCTGTTGTATGGATTACCTAATGCCTACATTGTATTCCAGGATGATAGAATATTTGTAGAGTTAGGATACGGACAAACAGCTATTGATTTGGATTGTTATCCTGCTGAAGTTGAATTTACAGAAGATATAGAAGATCTAGTTTCTGATCTGTATTATACTCAAGATAGGTAAATAAGGATATGGGTATTGAAATTGACGATAGTCATTGCTTTGTAGGTAGTTATGAAGATTGGGAAAAAGTTGAGGCTTACCTATAAATGAAAACTATTGATTTAGCAGAGTTAGTTAGATATAATGCTAATACTCGAGGTACTCGTACAAGTGATTGTTCAGTAAGATCTATATCTCTAGCATTTAATAAAGATTATCGCGAAGTTAAGAAAATATTGAATGACTGTATGCGTAAGTCTAGAGGTCATGCATATAATAGTTCTAATAATATTAAATATGCCTTAATTCATGAGTTTAATGTATCAGAATCAAATATTTTAGATATTAGAGCTCAGAAATTAACTGTATCAGAATTTGCAGATCAGAACCCCTCTGGTACATTTTTAATCGGATGCAGTAAAAATCCTAATCCCTCATCAGATTATGTCTTCGGTGGTCATTTAGTAACTATTATTAATGGTAAAATATTTGATACTTGGGATAGTAGAAACTATTATGTATGTAAATGTATAGAAATAAAAGGTGCTGTAGCAAATATAGATAATCAAATTATTTCATTAACTGATTATATATCCAACGATTGGCTTAAAGATGAAAATACATCTCATTGGTGGGACGCTGCCTTTAAAGCTTCATTAAATCATTCCATAGACAAGAGCCGTAGATTAAAGAAGCTTGCAGAAGACAATGATATTACTATTACTATTAATGGTAATTGGAGAAAGGTAAGCTACTCCTCTCTTGTATTTAGTATCCCAATGAATTTTGAGTTAATTATTCCTGAATATGATATATCTCAATATTTTGATAAAACTCTCAAAATTCAATTGAAATCTACAGTTAAGCCAGACCATACTGCTGTAGAAGATTATTTATATACGGCACTAGATGAGAAGATATCTGGCATTATTTGGTCTATTGTTAAAGCTGCAGAAGATGCGATAGCTGGATATGAGCTAGTTAAAGATGTTCAGAATGATTCACCTATAGATGGCTTCTGGGGCGTTCAAGATAAGAAAATGTTTAATACTCTGCCTTACTGGGTCAGGAGATTAGCTACAGATTTTTATATTGATAGATATAACTCCTGGGGAGAAACTATACAGCGCATTGTATTGAGAATCAAACCACTGCCTAATGACACAGAAAATAAATCCGGTACTTTAAAATTTGATGCCGATGATAAAGGTATGCTAATGGAGATGTTAGAGCATTATAAAGAAACCGGGAATTATGAAGAAGCTTATGACATCAAATACACCTATTGAGGTATATAATGAAAGACAATAGACTTCGTAATACTTTTAAGTATAGAGGATATGATGTAACAGTAGAATACGACCCAGAATCTAATTCTAAGTTAACTTTCTCGATTCCTGATAGAAGTTTACCAAATTCTGCATTTGGGTTTGCATATTTTGATGATTTAGATAGATTCATATCTTGTGGACTTGATTGGGATAAGTTTTCAGGGAAGGCCTAATTGTATGAATAACATAGAAGAAATCGCAATTAAGGATTTTGGTAGTCAAAGCCCTGGCCCTGGGTGTACATTTATTGCCTCAGATGGAACTTTTATTAACATATATCCTAAGATAGATGATCACGAAGACTTAATAGGATATCTAACTGATAATTACGGGATTGAATTTGATGAACTTAGCGATGCAGATTGGTTTGTCAATAATCTTGGATGGATCAGATTAAGAAGTGATCCTTTCCATATCGCAATTATACTCGGAAGTGATCGCCCAAGTAGTTATCAATTTTTCGCTTTGGAAGAATGGTTAGAATACTGCGAAGAAAAATATCAAGATAATCCGGAAAAGATTGTTGTGTATTTAGATATATGTGATAATGGTGAATACACACATCACACATATAACTTTATGCGAGATGCCTTTGCAGAAGATATTGTTAAATATGTAAAGAGGTTTTACACTTCAGGTAAATTATACGCTTCAACTAACATGGGAGGAAATAAAATGATTACAAAAGAACAGATGATTGATATTCAGGACGAAGTATTCGATAGAATATATAATGATATTGATATAGTAAATTATTATGAAGATAAACTGGAATTTGAAGATGAAGTTACTGTAGTAGACGAAAATAACTGGGAGAAAGAAGTTACCTACGAAGTATCAATACCTCCAGAAGATCTTTGGGATGCTTGTATGAGTGATCTTGAAGCTTGGGGAGATTATGAAGAAGTTGCAAAATTATTTGAGACAGCTAATTCAGAAAGTGCAGAAACTTATTACACTTCTATATATGGCGTATATATGAAATTGGTAGATATGTGGATGAATGATAAAGCCCCTGCTCGTAATTTGAATACTTACTCTGATTTTGCATATGAGTTTTGTGTAGAATTTGGTGAACCTAAGGAATTCTATCCCCCGGAAGATTAAACTTAAATCGGTCATATTACAAGATTGTAAATTCTTAGATTATTTAAGAATTTATATGAATTTATAAGCATTGTCGTTATATTTATGATATAATGATAATGTAATTATGGTTTTTTGATCAATAGTTCTAATGAACGAAAGGAGCCTAATATGACACAGATTAAAGAATATAAGATCGAGGTTCGAGCATGGATGCTTAAAAAATCCTCTCCGGATTTCGATTTCATGGCCCACTGGAATAATGATATCCCTATGCCGTTGATGATAATGTATGGCTACAAAGTAGCAGAAACTCGCGGCATGATTAAGATGGTACTTCATGGAGATCTTAAGGATGAGATCACACAGAGATGTATGATGTGCGGTAAGGTTATCAAAAATCCTATTTCCAGATACTTCGGACTCGGCCCTATCTGTGGGGGTCATAACTATACTAATCCCTTTAATACAGAAGAAGAACTCAAAGCAGCAGTAGACGCTTTTAGGTTTAAGCTGGTCAATACTATTTGGACTGGCTGGATAGCTAAAAGCGCTATTGTTTCAGTGGATGATAATCCGATATCTAG
>Ga0310694_10002055_pt1 | contig 21384 bp, 18 predicted proteins | sample 174DNAGHGhighgp2_FD_203884 | JGI IMG/M metagenome (GOLD analysis project Ga0310694, IMG submission 203884) | Sheep rumen microbial communities from Palmerston North, Manawatu-Wanganui, New Zealand - 1742 DNA GHGhigh gp2 (v2) (version 2) | ecosystem: Host-associated > Mammals > Digestive system... | reverse complement strand
GCCACCGTAACCGCCGCCGTAGTCATCGTCATCGTCATCCCAACGACGGCGGCCGTAGGATGGTTCGGGAGCTGAATAGAGCGTCTGCTCCTCAATAAGCTGCTTGGGGATCTCGCGCACGAACACGGACGGCTCGACGGGATACTGTCCGCCGTCGGCCGTCTTCTTCGAACGCGGCACGCAGAGGTAGAGACGGTCCTTCGCGCGCGTGACCGCCACGTAGAAGAGACGCCGCTCCTCGGCGATGTTGCCGTCCTCGATGCTCCGCGCGCTCGGGAACACGGTGTCCGCAAGCCACGGCAGGATCACGACGGGCCATTCCATGCCCTTCGCCTGGTGCACGGTCGTGAGGTGCATGTGGTCGGCGGGGAGGGACGCCTTCGCACGCGCGTCGAGGTTCGTCATCAGCGCGACCTCGTCGAGGAACGCGCCGACGCCGCCTTGCGTGGTGGCGATCTGCGCGGCGATTTCGCCGAGGTCGTCGAGGCGCTGGTCGGCTTCCTCGGGCTCGAACTGCCGGTGCAGGTGCGCGCCGTAGAAGAAATCGACGAAATCGGTCACGAGCTTGCGGTCCTCTTTCTCGGCGAGGTGTCCCGGCGCCGCCGCGAAGGCGCTTTCGATCTGCTGCCAGCCGGGACGCCCCTTCGCGCACATCAGCTCGCCGAGGTGCATGCGCTCCATCGGATTCGTGCCATCGAACGAGCCGCCGAGCGCCTTCCAGTACTTGCGCGCCGTGCCCTCGCCCACACCGGGCAGCAGCTCCATGAGGCGCATGAAGCTCATCTCCGCGCGCGGGTTGATGCAGAGACGCAGGAACGCGAGCACGTCCTTCACGTGCAGCTGCTCGAACACGCCCACGCCGCTTGTGATGCGGAACGGCAGACGGCTGCGCGTAAGCGCCATCTGGATGTCGATCGAGGTGTAGTGCGAGCGGTAGAGGACGGCGATATCGCCGTAGGGGACACCGTTCGCGTGGAGCGCCGTGGCAAGCTTTACGATCGCCTCGGCCTGGGCGCGTCCGTCCCACACGTTGTAGAGACGCGGCTTCGGCGCACCGCCGGTGCGGAACGGACGCAGCGTCTTCTCGAACTCGTGCGGCACGTCCTTCATCACCGTGTTCGCCACATCGAGAATCGGGGCCACGCTGCGGTAGTTGCGCTCGAGCTTCAGCACCTTGCAGTCGGGCCAGCGGCTGGGGAACTCGCGGATGTTCTCGAACTTCGCGCCGCGCCACGTGTAGATGCACTGGAAGTCGTCGCCCACCACCATGATGTTGCGGTGCTTCGCGGCGAGGATGTCCGTGAACGCGGCCTGCAGGCTGTTCGTGTCCTGGTACTCGTCCACGAGCACGTGCTGGAAATGCTCCTGGAGGAAATTGCGCGTCTTCTCGCTTTCGCGCAGGAGGCGGAGACCGTTCACGAGCAGGTCGTCGAAATCCATCGCGCCGAGGGCGGTCTTCTTCTCCGCGTAGGCGCGGCACACCTTCAGGATCAGCTCCACGTCACCAAGCGCGGTCTTCGTCTGGTAGCGGTTCACCACGCGCTCGAGGCTCTCCTCGCCGTTCGCGGCGTCAGAGACGAGCTTCAGGAGGAACTCCTTCTTCTGGAAGTCCTTGACCTCCTTCACGTTGTCCTTGATGCACTGTCCCATGAGCTTCTTCTGGTCGTCCTCGTCGAGGATCGTGAAGCCGGGGCTGATGCCGAGGGGCGAACCCCAACGGCGGAGAAACTTGTTGCAGATAGAGTGGAAGGTGCCGCTCCAGATGCCCGTCACGCCGGAGATGACGCGCTGCGCACGCTCGAGCATTTCGCGCGCGGCGCGGTTCGTGAACGTGAGAAGGAGTATGCGCTCGGGTGGCACGCCCTTCTCCACCAAATACGCCACGCGGTGCACGAGCGTGCGCGTCTTGCCCGTGCCGGCGGCTGCCAACACGAGCATCGGCCCGTCCGGCGCCGTCGCCGCCGCACACTGCTCGGGGTTCAAGACCTTTGAGAAATCAATCATGGACACTAGTAGATGAACAGCATTTCGCGGTATTTTGGGAGGGGCCAGCGCGCGTCATCAACGAGGTGTTCGAGGGCATCGACCGTGTGGCGCAAGTCGCGCATCGCGTCGATCTGATCCTCGTGCTTGCCCTTCGTGAGCGCCTTGTCGAGGCGTTCGCACTTGACGTGCAGGTCGTCAAGACCCGCGCCGAGACGCACCGAAAGGGCCTTGAGCCCGGCGATGCCGGTCTTGAGGCCGTCCTTCTTCGCGACGGAAAGCGCCGTCGCGAGCTTCGAGAACTCGTCGGCCACCACGGGACGCACCATCGAGCGCGCGATGTCGAGCGCGACGGACCCTTCGATGCGGATGCGGCGATGGTAGTCCTCAAGCGCGATCTCGTAGCGGCTCGCAAGCTCCCCTTCGGTGAGTACGCCGTAGGCGGCGAACACCTTCTGGTTCGCGGGATCGCGGAGCGGCTGGATGGCGGACCGCGTGTCCGGCAGGTTCGGCAGCCCGCGCCGCGCGGCCTCCTTCGGCCAGTCGACAGAATAGCCGTCGCCGGAGAACAGCACGCGCTTGTGCGCGCGGATGAGGCGCTGGAGGAGCTTCTGGAGGTTGGCGTTGAAGTCGCCCGGCATCGCGTCGAGCTTGTCCGAGATGGCGTCCACGGACTCGGCGACGATCGTGTTGAGCACCATCTGGTTCATCGCGCAGTTCTGCGAGGAGCCGGGGGCGCGGAACTCGAACTTGTTGCCGGTGAACGCGAACGGCGACGTGCGGTTGCGGTCCGTCGTGTCGCGCGGCAGGGGCGGCAGGGTGTCCACGCCGACCTTCAGCTTCGTGCGTCCCGCCGCGCGGGCGGACGTGCCCGTCTCGATGGCCTTCATCACGGCGGTCAGCTCGTCGCCGAGGAAGATGGAGATGATGGCGGGCGGCGCCTCGTTCGCGCCGAGGCGGTGGTCGTTGCCGGCACCGGCCGTCATCGCGCGCAGGATGTCCGCATGCTTGTCGATGGCGCGGATGATCGCGGAGAGGACGGTGAGGAAGATCGCGTTCTCCTTCGGGTTGGAGCCGGGCTCGAGGAGGTTGCGTCCGTTGTAGGCGATGGACCAGTTGCAGTGCTTGCCGCTGCCGTTGACGCCCTCGAACGGCTTTTCGTGCAGGAGACACTCGAAGCCGTGGCGCTCGGCCGTCTGGCGCAGCACCTCCATGATGAGCATGTTGTGGTCCACGGCGAGGTTGAGGTCCTCGAACACGGGCGCGAGCTCGAACTGCGCGGGCGCGACCTCGTTGTGGCGCGTCTTCGCGGGGATGCCGAGCTTCCAGAGGATGTCCTCCACCTCGGTCATGAACTTCAGGACGCGCGGACGGATCGCGCCGTAGTAGTGGTCCTCAAGCTGCTGGTGCTTCGCGGGCGCGGCCCCGAACACGGTGCGCCCGGTCTGCAGGAGGTCGGGACGCTGCATGTAGAAGCCGCGGTCGATGAGGAAGTACTCCTGCTCCGCGCCGAGCGTCACCGAGACGCGTCCGTCCGGCTGGCCAAAGTGCGCCATGAGGCGGCGGAGCGCCTTCTTGAGCGCCTGCACGGAGCGGAGGAGCGGCGTCTTCGAGTCAAGCGCCTCGCCGCGGTACGAGCAGAACGCGGTGGGGATGCAGAGCGTGGCGCCGTTCGCGTGGCGCTTGATGAACGCGGGGCTCGTGGGGTCCCATGCCGTGTAGCCGCGCGCCTCAAAGGTGGAGCGGAGACCGCCCGAAGGGAAGCTGGATGCATCTGCCTCGCCGCCGATGAGGTTCTTGCCGCTGAACGCCTGCACGGCCTGCGCAGTGCCACGCGGCTCCACGAAGCTGTCGTGCTTCTCGGCGGTGCCGCCCGTGAGGGGCTGGAACCAGTGGGTGAAGTGCGTGGCACCCTTCGCGAGCGCCCAGTCCTTCATCGCGTGCGCCACGTCGTCCGCGATGGACGGGTCGAGGGGCTTGCCCTCGTTGACAGTGGCGAGGAGCTTCGCGGCGGTGGCCTTCGGCAGGAAGGCGCGGATTTCCTTCTCGCCGAACACGTCTTCGCCGTACGTCGCCATGGACGTATCGGCGGGCAGGGACGCAGAGGGCGCGTCCGGGACCCGTTCGGCGATCGAGTTGATCGCATGGATGCGGTTGTTCTTGCTCATGGAGTTGGTATTATACCATACTTTTACGTTTTAATCCATCTGGCCGCCAACGCGACTAATTGGAAGCGCGGTTGCCGTCGCTTCTGCGTTCAACACCAGCGGGCCAGGGTTTTCACGGCGGCGGAGATGTCCTGCGCTTCGTCGGCAAGAATGCGTGCGATATCCGCCGCCACGTCGGCGGCAGGGGCGTCGCCGCATGTCGCCACGTAGATCTTCGCGTGGCCAGTACGGCGGTACGACTTTCCCGTGACGTCCAGTTCCTCGAAAAGCTTCTCGCCGGGACGAATTCCTGTGAACTTAATTGGGATGTCTCGCCATGGCAGATAGCCCGCCTGGCGAATCATCTCCTCTGCGAGATCGACCATCAACACCGGTTTGCCCATGTCGAGCGTATAGACACAGCCGCCTGCATCCGGCAACACGGCCGAGGAAAGGACAAGCCCCACAGCTTCGGAGACCGTCATGAAGTAGCGTTTCATCCGCCGATCGGTAACGGTGACGGGGCCACCGTTCGCGATCTGCTCCTCCCAGAGAGGCACTACGCTGCCGCTCGAACCGAGCACGTTGCCGAACCGCACGGCGGAGAACACCGTACCACCGCCGTTGAGATCCAGCAGAAGGATTTCCGCCAGACGTTTCGAGATGCCCATGATGCTAATCGGATTCACCGCCTTGTCCGTGGAAATCATCACGAACTTAGCAACGCCAGCGTCGCGCGCCACCTCGCCGAGACGTCTCGTGGCGAGCGTGTTGTTGCGCAGCCCCTCGCGCGGATTCATCTCCACCATCGGCACGTGCTTGTAGGCCGCCGCGTGGAGCACGATCTCCGGACGATAACGCTCGAAGACGCCGCGCATACGCTCCACGTCGCCGATGTCCGCCATTTCCGGCACGCAGACATCCGCCGGCACGCGACGCGCAATCTCGTAAAGCGCATTCTCGCCGCGCTCCACCATCACCACACGCGACGCGCCAAGCGTCACGACCTGCCGCACAAGCTCCGCCCCGATTGTACCGCCCGCGCCCGTCACAAGGACGCACTTACCTTTGTAGTAAGCGCGCGTGGCTTCGTCCACCGGCGTCTCCTCACGCCGCGTGAGAAGACGCGCCTCGCGCGTGCGAGCGTTCACGTAAAGGGTCCACAGCCAACGGACGCCCAACAACCCCACCGCCACCAGTACGCCATTGATTAGCGTAATCGAGTACGGCGGGCGAATGTAGAGCTGTGACGGCGCCGGCAACACGACGCGCATTGCGGTAAGCACCACCACGCTCGCAACAAACGCGCCCACGAAGCGCGGCAGGTCACGTGCCCGGAGCCGCCAGCGCCTGCCGCAGTCGAAGAAAAGCAGCATGGCCGTCTGCACGCTCCACACCGTGAGAAAGCTCAGCCACACGCCCCTCCAGCCCCAATCTGGTTCCTGGAACTCAAACCGCAACGCAAACGACGCCGCAAACGACGCCACCATCACCAGCGCATCCATCGCGAACCCCGCGACCTTGCGCCACATTAACTTGTTCTCACACATCATTTGATCTACGGCTTCAGACAAGCAAGAGGTACAACATAAACGCCGTCAGGACGTCGGTAGGCATAACCGGTTGTAGTCACAACAGCAAGAAATGACGGCGACTTCATACGCATTGGGTCAATCATGGATGCAATACGCTTGAGACTTTCAGCACCCTCGTCTATGTTCCGCTTACTCGTCAACTTCACTTCGACCAATCCATAAGTGCCATTGCGCAGATGGATTACCGCATCGGTCTCATTACCGTATCGATCCCTGAAGTGACAGACATTGCCATCCATTGCCGATGCAAAAATCCGCAAATCGCGAACTGCAAGAGATTCAAAGAATATGCCAAAAGCATGGAAATCGTTGATAAGATCTTCAGGTCCAATACCAAGCGATGCACATGCAATCGACGGATCCGTGAAATGCCGCGTGGGAGATTTCCGAATGATGTCCTTTTTAAGAAGAATTGGGTTCCAGGCATCAAGTTCACTGGTAATAAAAAGCCCCCGCATTACAGATGCATAGCTTGCTATGGTCTCGTCGGAAAGAGAAACACCTTCATGTTCGCTCATGTCACGTTTTATCGCCGTGTAATCTCCTTGAGTTGTTGACAGTCTCGCGTATGACTGTAGAAAAGTACGCACACGATCAGGAGAGCGGGAAACCCCATCGTAACGAGACGCATCTACATTTATGAGATTATCGAAGTAGTCAATTGCCTGTTCCAGCGACTCTCGCCTTCCCATGCCCAATGCGCCAGGCCAACCACCGCGACAGATAAAGTAGGCGTACTCCTCCAAAGACACCTTGCATTCCCCGGCAATCTGCCCGGGAACACTAAACAACTCTTTAAGCGAGACTTCGCCAGTCGAATCCTCGGACTCGAAAAGAGACATCGTGGACATTGAAAGTCTGGCAATACGGCCAATTCCCGAATGCCTACGAGAATCTTCGTCTTTTTTTGGCGGAGTAGTTGAACCAGTCAGAATGAACTGCCCTACCTCATTTCGTGCATCGACTTCCGTCCGCACCGAATCCCAAAGCGACGGCGCAAGCTGCCACTCGTCCAGAAGTCTTGGAGTATCCCCAGCCAGCACTCTCGACGGCAACTGTTCGGCCAACGTAAGGTTCTGCTCTTGTTCTGGACCACCTTGGAAGAAAATCTTACTCTTGGCCTGACGTGCCGCAGTAGTGGACTTTCCACACCACTTCGGTCCCGTCACCCAAACCGCTCCCTTGGCGCGGAGTTTGAATGCAAGCAGCTCATCAGCGATTCTTGGCAAATATCTCTTCACAACGGGCATAGTTTATCATATTCCGGGGTTTCGCGCAACAGCGATTTGGGCGTTTGACGTGTTTTCGTTTGGGCGTTTGGCGTGTTTTCACTTGGGCGTTTGACGTGTTTTCACTTGGGCATTGGTCCGTTATCACCATCTTTTATCAATTGACTTCCTATTCATCAGGCGAATTCTGTCCCTCTACCCACAAGACGTATTCCGCCATGATACGCTTCGCATCAAATGTCGCCGCAAATGCAGATGAATTCCAAAGAAGGAACGACTTCCCGTGTTATCAACCACATTTTCTGCACGAACTTTCCTACATCCGCCCACATTTTCCGCATGAGTTTTCCAGATATCCTTCACATTTCTGAAACGACTACATCCTCGAATCAAGGTCTCTTCGTCTTCTGCCAAACTATCAAGTTCCGATATCCAAATTCCTCCACCCCCTAACCATCCCCTTTCACCTCTTAAACACAAAGCCCCAGATTTTGAAAAGGTATTTCGGCAGCATCATCGCAAAGCATGAGAAATATCCATTCTCCCTGTTCGCCCTGACGTTCTCGACATTGAGGAGTACGTTCGCTTTCCAGTTCTTCGTCGACTTCCCGCCCATGCGCATCTTTACAACGCTCTCCGGAAGATATGCCGTCCTTATCCGATTTCGGCAAAGGAAGCGCACCATCAGCTCGAAGTCCGCCGAAATCTGGTAGCCGAGCTTGTACCCGCCCAGCCTCTCAAACACCTCGCGCCTTATATACACGCTCGGATGCGGCGGCATGTATCCCCAATTGTGCATCCAAGGACGCCAATGACTTGCTCCATAATATCGTACCGTTGTTTTCAGATCATCCTTCACAAACCTCACATCCGCATAAACACAATCTACACGTTCTACACGTTCTATACGATTAAAACCTCCCGCCACATGAGCCAGCGTATCCTCCCCCTCCAGCATATCGTCCGCATTCAGAATTCCAACCACATCCCCAGTCGCCATTGCAATGCCTTTGTTAATGGCGTCATACATTCCCCTATCCTTCTCACTAATCCACTTAAACTCGAATCCATCTTTGCGTTCTTTGCGGTTAAATTCCTCCACAATCTCCACCGTTCCGTCCGTCGAACCGCCATCGACGACGATATACTCCAGTTCTACGCCCTTCTGCGCAAGGACGCTCTCCATCGCTGTAGCGATTGTCTTCGCGCTATTGTAGCACGCCGTTATTAGTGAGATCTTCATTTTGAGATCTTCATTTATAGAAAAGAATCTGCATGAGGACCGTGCGTAGAACCCCAATCTTTACGACAACGCATGAGCCCTTCAATCCAATCAACATACTTCGGCATTACCACACGAGCGTCGAACTCCGCAGCGAATTCGTCAAAACGCCAATGATGTTTTCTGTTGCGCAAATCGTCTATGGCAGAGCGAAGGGAATTCACATCTCCAGCCTTATAGTGAACGCCAACGTCAAACCGGTCAACTATTGCACCAGTCTCACCGCCGAGACACTCAATGATTCTTAACCGTGCCGCCGCATAATCAGCGATTTTGCCCGGAACGCCAACACAGCTCTCGGGAAACATGGGAATCAATCCCACATCGCAAAGTGAAAGTAAATTGACTAGCTGAGATTCCCCTAGATAACCATGGAACTTGATATTACTGGCCTTTGAAGCCAAGACGCGAAGCCGCTCCTCGTCAGGGCCATTCCCGGCCACATCCAACGCTACGCCATCCATTCCAGACACGGTCTTGATAACGGTTTCAAGGTCATAGCTCAAGGACATGTTGCCCACATACACGAGCTTAAGCGTCTGATCGTCGTAAACTTCCTTGCGTGGCCTTGCAGACATGTCGATGCAATGTCCGAACACTGAACTCGGTGCTTCACTGCCATACTTCTGCGCAAGTTCAACGTATCTCATCGCCACCGCACTTATGCCGTCTGCCTCGCAGTATATCTTCCTTGCCATGCGACGCATGCCTAACAGCGAGAATACAAACCCCGGCAGAACGCGCTCAAACGTTTCAGGCCATGCATCCTGTACGTCGGCAACAAACATCGCACCGCAATCGGCGGCGAACCGTCTTGCCGCATCGCAAAGTCCAAGCGGCGGCATACTGGCTATGACAACATCCGGCTTAACTGATTCCCCACTCGCCAAAGCGAACCAATCACGGGCCAGCCTACGGTGGCTAACAACTCTTTTCAAGCTGACATTCCTTGAATACTTCAGCGTCGGCACCATCTTGACGGCAAAAACCGCATTGGCTTCATGCGCAAATACCCTCATCTTTTTTGTGGCATGAGAGAAGTCGCTTGTCCAATACGTCACCTCATGCCCCTTGGCGACAAAGGCCCTGGCCATCAGCCAATACCGTTGCGGACGATAACCCTCCGTCGGCAGGTTGTCGAACGGATTTATCAGCCAGATACGCATTCTACACGTCTTTCCAGCAGGTTTATTATGGCATCTTCAAGAAGGGCGATTCTTACTTCTGGCGAGCCATCGCGATATCCCTTCAGATACAATAACCGTCCCTCATATCCAGACCAGATTTCACCGCCCCCAACTTTACATTTTACACTTACCATTTTACACTCGCTCTCCCAAGCTGGCGCACCATCCGTCGTAATAACTCGCTTGCCACGTTCAAGAGCCTCAGCTATCACAAGTCCAAAGTTTTCGGAGAGTGTCGGGAGAACGAGAACATCGCACCACTCCCACACTTTCTCCTTCTCCTCGCCAAACGCATTGGAGACGATTTTCAGTTGCGGGGGAATAGGAAACGGGGAACGGGGAACGGAAGAGATTTGCCTTACCGCCTCTTCAAGATACTCAAGCCCCTTCAGCGGATGCCGCCGGCCGAGATAGAGCAGATGAAGTTGTGAGTTGTGAGTTATGAGTTGTGAGTTATTAAAAACCACTCCTCCACTCCCAACTCCTCCACTCCCCAACTTAAAAAACCTCTTTATATCCGTCACCTCGATTTCCGGGCATCGTTTCCCCAAATACGCCTTTATCCAGCCCTTTTCCGCCTCGCAAGTTGCGACAATCCTATCACACCTCCTCAACAACCATCTCTCAATCGGCCCCACAAGCCACTTCTTCCAACCATGGTATCCAAGCCGCATCGGATCATAGCAAGCCTCCGGCATCCACCTCAATATCTTCTCCGTCCCTCCGCGCATCCTCGTTGAAGAAAACCACAACGCCGCCCACCACAGGCATGGCAACCATCCACAATGTATCCACAACTCATCAGCGGTGCGCAATTGCTGCATTGTCGCCCATGTCGCAAACGACACATCATGTCCCTCGCGCCGTTGCTCGTCCATTATCATTCTAGCGATATTGGCGGCACCGTTGTTCTTCTCCCATCCAGCACAGATATGGAAAACCTTCATTTGTTGGACTCCCACTCCGTCACATCTCTGCACCCCTGCGACCACTTTATGTACCGTGGCTTATCCGCACAAAAGCGACACGTCTCACATGGCGTCATAAGATATTCAAGAATCCTCCATCCTGAAAGCGAACCGTCATATACATCCAGACCGGAAGCCTGCCGCATCACGGCATTTGTGCCAGTAGCTCTCTCATATGCGTCGATGTAGTCTCGAATATGAAATGCCTGTGCGCACGTGTATAGCCGACCATCTCGCAAGTATGGGCAATAGGTGGTCTTTCGGCAAAAATGCATCGACTTCCCTGCATCTCCGCCTGCAGGGTTCATCGTCACATAGAAATCCCCAACCTCCATCGTAAAAAAGTTGATCCCAGCATTCTCGAAAACCTCAATGGCTTCTTTTTTCCTGTCTCGAAACGGCGGGTATATCGTCCATTTCACCCTTATTTCATGTCGTTTGCACATATCGACAAACTCATAAAGTGTTTCGCCTTTAAGAATAACGCCATTTGTCACTATTGTGATCAGAGATTCTGGACTTGCGTTTTTTACGGCAAGCACAACCTTCTCGCAGTTGGGATGAAGGAGCGGTTCGCCTCCAAGAAGTGTCACATGGCGAATAAAACGGAAATGTGAACGGAGAGCGGCAACATCCCTCCCAATGCGCTCTGGATCGGCAAACCACTTCCGCGCGAATGGCGTAAAGTGAAGACAACCAGTACAATTAAGGTTGCAATGGTCAGCAACATGAATCTCGGCCACGTCTAGAATAGGTTTGCCCCAAGGCGCACACCTGTTCCGCATCGCCACTCGCAAACGCATTGGTAACCACTGATCTATGCGATAACAGATCCAGAACAGCCACTGTTTCAATTTAAAGACCATATTCATCCCAACAAAAAGGCCTCGCTCCTATTAGGCAGCACTAAGTCAACGCCCGGCCCTTGTGATTCCAGCAGCAGCCAAGATAGCCTTTCCCTTTACCCTCATACCCTGTCGTTGATCAACAATTATGCGCCACAGATTCCGTCGTAGAAACCCCATCAACTCCGTATCCTTCCCAGAATTGTAAACACAGTCAGCCGCCCTAATCGCGCACCCCTCTTTCCATGCATGCATCAACTTTTTCGCGTAAGGCACATCGGAAAGATCGTCCCTAATAGCTGCAAGGATACCCTCTGCATTACGCCTGCCGCCACCATCATGAGTAAGGCTCCTCTCAGGCCGGTTGTATTCATAGATTATGTCCGGGATCACTCTCACATGCCTAGCCCTAGACATAACACGCGGCATGATGCGAAAATCTTCCTGTGTCACGCCACGGAAACCAAGGCCGTCGAAGAGACTTTTCCGGAACACCTTGTTCCAAAGCCATGTGCTGCCGCCCACGTCGACAAGACTATCTTTCAGAAAACCAACGGCAGGCACTACGCCTGGAACCGTTCGATAACGTATTTCGTACTGCCCGTTCCCGCTTGACCTAAGACGTGCTCCAAATGAAAGCACCTCTCCATTTCCCCTATCCTGAACCATCGCCTCGACCTCTTGCGCAATGACAGTAGCCCAATTGTCAAATACCGTATCGTCGGCATCCACCCATGCGATCCAATCTCCAGTAGCCCTTGACAAACCGTTATTTCGAGCGAAGCTAACCCCTTTGTGTTCCAGATCCATGCACTGTACGATTTCAAACTGCACAGCGCCGCCATACCGGTCTATGGACGCCTCAAGAGAAGAACGACAGAGCCTCCACGCCTTTTCATCGCCTACCGGAACGACCACCGAAACCGTCATCGCTCTCCCAATATTACGTGCAAAACCAAATGCATGCAGCTCACGACAGCTGCGGCAATTCCCCAATTGCGGCGTCGATAAAGCCAAAGGTCGTGCAGGTTCCAACCTTTCGGATCTCGCAACAACAAAAGTCTTTGTTTCAATGACATTCCCATAAGACCCGGCCTATTCGGATGCCATTCCGCTTTGCCCACCACACCTGCACTGACGACTCCAATTCCCGCACGTTTCGCCTGCGCCGCGTAATCATAATCAGCCCATGCGTGTGAATAGTCCCCGCAAATCATCCCCAGCCTTTTATACGCCTTGCTTGGAACAAGAACGCAATTACCAGTGAAGAAACCGCCTTCTCTCAGACCATAAACAATCTCACCTGCGGAATTCTCAAGCTCTCCCACGACAATCTTCTCGCCATCGCCAACGGAAAACAGTCTTTCTACAGCGTCGGCCCGCAGCTCTGTATCGTCATTAAGCCAAATGTATCCATCCCAATTCTGACATCCCGAGATCGCAATCTCCCACGCCTTTCTCATTCCGCTCGCCCAATATAACGAGCCGTCGCCGTCTATGACACTCACTTGCGGAAACGCCTTTCTTACAGCATCGCCTGTGCCGTCTGTGGAACCGTCATCAAGCAGAAAGATTCCGCTTTTACCGTCAAGTTGCGACATAAGGCATTCAAGGCAACGCATCGTCGTCTTGCGTCTATTGCGGCACGCCATAAGTACGGCAACTCCACTCATTCCCCGCCCCTCAACACTGCCGCCGTCTCGCGCGCACATTTTTCCCATGAGAACAGCTTTGCCCGTTCACGTCCCATCTCTACATGTTCAGCACGCCGCTTTCTCGCTTCTTCATCATTGCCCAACAATCCCAATAACGTCTTTCGAAGCCCTCCAGAATCACCATAGTCGAAATAGGTCGCAGCATTCCCTGCAACTTCAACAGCGCAAGTGCGCTTGCTGCACACCACCGGACATCCTGCCGCCATCGCCTCCAGAATAGGCAAGCCAAATCCCTCATAGACCGAAGGATAGACCAGTACACTCGCATTTCCGTAAACACCGACCATCTCCTCGTAGGAAAAGCGCTGTACCCGCACCCGTCCCCACAGCCCAAGCGCAACTATCCAAGCCCATTCCCTGCGACAGAATGGCTCCCCCGTGCATAAAAGCCTCAAACGAGGATGAAGCCACATCAACGGCGCAACCGCGCGGAGGAGCCAGCGGAAACGCTTGTATCCGTTCCTTTTCCCTACGTAAAGCAGATATCGCCCAGTACGAAACGGCGAATGGGCGGGTGGCGATGCATTGCAGAAGAACGTCGGTGAAACACCATGATGCACCACCTGCACCTTTCCCGGCTCGACGCCGAATTCCCTCACCACGTCCGCCTTCGTCCACTCCGACACGGCAATGACGGCATCCGCTGCGGCAAGCGCCCTAGCCCGTTCCCGGCGCACGCATTCGTCCTTCCACAGCACCTCCGGAATCAGGTCGTGAATGACGATGACCGATCGGCATCCATTACTAGGCGGCATCCCTGGATACGCATGCGGCCCGACATGCAACATAACGTCATAGTTCCCATCTGCCGCTATTTCCACGCCAACGGACGAAAGCCACCGCGTCAGAGCGGCAACGTACGTATTTACGCCGCCCTGCCGTTCAAGCTCCGACGATACAATCTTCACTTTCATGGAGAAAAAGCTTTCTTGGCTCTGGAGTCTCAAGACGCCGCCACCACATGCCGAACCGATTGATGTAACATCCTCGCCGCGAAATAACTAGTGCCAATCGGAAGAGCCATACAGTAAGGCACGATGTAGCAAACAGAAAAAACATGCGCCGGACTATGATTTCGCAGGCTCCGAAATGCAGACGCAACGCCCGCCACAGCGATATTCCTCTCAATGTCGCGTTCACGCGATGCCAGAACAGAACCATGTCCGTCAACATATCGACATTTGCCCGACGAAGCCATGGTATCTCACCCGCATAGTGTACCGCCACAGGGCCGTCAGAATCTCGCGTAAAACAGACATCGCGCGAGAACACCTGCCAACGAGAAGCCAGAAAACCGACCTCCTTCTTCGGCACGACGGCATTGAGCGCACTCTGATCCGCCAGATTGACATCTGGATGCCCTTCCAGAAAGGAGAATACCTTCGGCGCAACATTGTCCTCGCGAAACTTCCTGAGGTTCATCAGCATAAGCCCGGTGCTAAAATACTGTTCACCGTCAAAAGGAATGCCATGCGCAGTGAACCAACGTCGCTCACCTTCCATCGTCTCTGGCGCCTTGTCATGTGTAGCCTGAAGGAGCAAACGCGAATCGCGCTGCTCCCACAATCCCGACACATCTTCAAGCCAAAGAAAATCGACATCGCAATACAACGCGAATTCCAAATCGTGCAAAATCTCTGGCAGCAGAAGCCTCTTGTAGGCCATGCGCTTGCCAAAGACATCACGAAAACCACGTTCATCATCAAGGCGATGCCGCATGATGGCACAATCCTGTCGTAGTCGCCTCACCCGACCAGCAAACTCCTCAAAACGCGAATCTTCGATTCCGCCGTCCAACACATGAAAGCAAAGCCGAACGCCAGGCACTGCACGAACCGCCATCGTCGCCATCGTCACCTCCAGTCCCGGCAGATAGCATTCGTTTGAAGCGAGTGCTACATGTATCACGCCTTCGTCAACCACTACCCTTCATCCCATTTGCTCCGTGATGGGTCCATATTGCACACCCATCCTACTTGCATCAAAAAATCCACAATTCCAGCACCTTCATCACTATAAAACTCAATAATGCCATAGCTAAGGCAAAAAGAGCGCACGGGAACAGAACCGCCCTTGCCCAATGCAGGATTCCAACATCAGCAATCATGCGTCCAAGTACCACGCGCTCCAACGTGATCACGATAAAACTCACGACGACCGCCCATCCAGCTCCACGGTATCCGATTGAAGCGCAAATCCAAACAGCGACTCCAAGAGTCAGCATCGACGTAGTGCCCACTATGACATGGTATAAAGCCACGCGCCCCTTCTCCATCACAACAAGGTGCTGGGCGTTCCCGACACGCTGGATCATCGTTCCCGCAACAATTGCCGCCGCAAAGAAAGCCGCCCCTTCAGGAGGCTTTCCGAGCCACAGTCTGACCACCTGTTCGCTCATGAAGCAGAATGGAACCGCAAAAACCGCCGTGGTGAAAAAACCCCACCTTGCGCTGGACAAGGCAAGTTCAAGTCCCGCCGTACCACCTTTCATCGCAGCGGGCATGAATGCGTTCAAAACAGCGGACGAAAGGCTTGTAGCATGTACATTAACGGTGTTCCCGATTCCCCACGCCGCAGTTGAGGAACCGCCAAATGCATTGTTGAGATACAACGCAGTCCCACTTCGCCTGACAACATCCCCTAATCCGCTCCATAGTTCACATGCGGCATATCGCACAAGTTCACGGGACTTTGCCAACATCTCACGCAATGGCACCCCGCCAAGATTCCATGACGCAGCAACGGACCGCCGTCCCGCCACGAACATTGTCAGAATTGAGACAGCAATGGCAACAACGGCATTGCCGATGCCGAATACAAGGAGTATTCTTGGGGATGAGTGGCACGAAAAACCAAACAACATGAAAGCAGCGAGCGCAAAGTTTACAATGGTCTGTACAAGTCCAACGGCGGCCAATGTGGGAAAGCGTTGCCGAGCAGTAAGCAAACTCGCACACGGCATTGCAAATGCATTGGCAATTGCACCCATAACAACAAGCCGCCAAGTCCATACGGCGCAGGGTCTAAATCCCTCATCCATCGACATGAAACGCCTGACATAAAACTCCCCGCACGGCAAGGCCGCAAGAAGAAGCAATGCGGCGAATATGAGTGAAAGCAACATGGACACGCGGAGCAAGTCGTGTATTTCATGTTCGCTTCCCCTTCCCGCCGATATACTCATTGACCGGACCATGGATAGTTGCATCACCCCGCCAATCAAGCCCGCAAAGGCCATCAAACCCATTAATGCGCCATAAAGTCCAAGACCGTCCGCACCAAGGGCCATAAGAGTCCATCGCGATGAAAAAAGCCCAAACACCATGGCAATGACATTACGACCCCATATTGCCAATGAATTTGCGGCGATCCTGTTCATCCGTACTTCCACGGCGCGTCTTCGCCCCACAAATGCGTCGAATCACGTTCACACTCTGGTGGAGGCGTCATATAGTCATCGTATTGTTCTTGCAAAATTCTTTTGTAGCCATGGGGCAATGGAACGCTCATCCCCTCGAACACTCCCTCCTCCGGCATGTCCCAATCCTCTAGCCTGATTGGGAACTGTACCCTAAATGAACTTTCAAAAATTCCCGTCATCCGGCTTCCCCCGAATGGAATCCATTTTGCCAGCAAATCCATGCAGAACTCCTCGACGGCCCACGGACGGAACCTGAAGATAACCTTTCGTGCGAAGTTCCAGACTGTTTCGCCAATCTTTGTCTGCGGATAGCCGTCTATGGGGAAGATGTCAATATAGATCCCTTGAGGCAACCTATGTCCGGCATCTAGTTCCGCCGCATCGACGACATCGCGCCTCGTATCCTGCACTTTTCCGAATCTCATTTGCAACTCGCGCCTCACATGCCAAGTCAACGGACGAAAAAACGAAGGCAACTCGTGCGCGGCAATCTTGAAAAAAAGTTCGTAGTCAGGACGCGGCATTGCGACATCGAAATCATCGTCCCATGGGATGAATCCTCTGTGCCTGACAGCGCCGAGCAAGCTGCCATATATGAGGTAATGCCTCAGGCCATACCACCTACAAATCCCTACAAAAGCGTCATAGATGTCCAATATCAGTTCTTGTTGCCTCGTCATATTCGCCTGCCTTCACTATCCCAATATCGGATGGGAGAAATCACTTGCGCAACAACCGATATCCCCAATATCCGAGAAGTTCCTTGAACATGCAGGAATTGGCAAATAGTTTGCTCGCATCCGGGGTCATATCTGCCAACTCAAATGGATGCCCCATGTTGACGATTGCCTCGTAATCCGTCGCCGCCGGAATGATCTCCAAATTCGGCGCATACTTCTTAAACATCAGCAACGACCGCCTCATGTGCCACGCACTCGTCACCAGTAGAATCTTTGCGTCCTTTGTGTTCTTTGTGGCTAAAGTATCCTCCACGAACTTCGCATTCTCCTCTGTATTCCTCGCCTTATCCTCAACAACAATCGCCGCCTCCGCAACCCCAAAATCCCTCAACAGCGGAACCGTCGCTTCCCTCTCACCCGTTCCGCTTGCAATCACGATAGGAGCCTTCCCCGCCTTCCACAGTCTCGCCGCATGCCACACTCGATCTGCGCCACCCCACATCTCTGCATACTTATACACGTTCGTATTCGCCGCCATCCCACCGCCAAGAATCACAATAGCATCGGCCTTCGGCGCATCCTCGGCCAACACCACCGGCCATTCGCGTTCCAACCCCAAGCCAACCCAGCGGTACATCATCGGCGTTGACCACAGCCACAACCACAAAACACCGCTTCCAACAAATCCAAGCGCAAGGCGCTTCCTCCCCCTCGCGCACAATACCATTCCTATCACGAGTAGTATCAGCGTCATCGTGATTGGGTTTACAATAGCACCAATAATTTTATTCAAATAAAACATAGTATGTGAAGGTGAAGGTAAAAATGTGAAGGTCGCTCGACCATTGTCTAGACTTTGTATGATGACCAGACCACTCGTCCTTTATCCGTTAGACGATATCTTTGTTGGCTACTATTGGGTTTGTCTGGGATTGTGCGCTCAATCAAGCCATCTTCAACCAATTCCGCCAACATTCGACTTAAATAGCCTGAACGACTAGGCATTCTCACCCCGACAGCAATCTCTTTCCGCTTCAATTCGGATCTCGCCAACAAGATCAAACATTTCTCCCGTGGCGACTGCGCCCTGACTGCGCCCTGACTGCGCCCCGACTAGACCCCAACTGAGCCCCGACGGGGCCCACCGCCGCTCCTCCGCAAATTCCCTCTGCACACTTGATATGAATATCTTAAGCTTCATTCTTTCCCCTTAACCTTCACCTCAACCTTAAACATTAGAGGTTTTATGCCTGCTTCTCGACCTCATTCATCAATCATATACAGCAGAGCTTAATAAGCACCTTACACTTCTTACCCATTACGATTTCTGTCTCTGGGAATAACCACCTTAAATTGCAATCCATCGGCATCATTGAACACCAGAGGCATTTGCAAAACCTCGCCAATTTTGGCGGCGTGTCCTCAAGCCGCAGCGGCGCGTTGAGGACAACGCGCCTTACTGGGTTTTGCAATCGCTTTTACAAGCATAACTTGCAAAAGCACATTTTACCTCAAAAGAAACATTTAAAGCTATAGATGCATCATGCCGCAATGCGGTATTCACTAGTCGGGGTGTACGAGGCTCTTACACCCTAGTCCAATAAAGCCGTATACCCCAGTCTAATGAAGTCCTACACCCCAGTCCAGAACACTCGTACACCCCAGTCTAATGAGATCCCATACCCTGGTCTAATGAAGGCGTACACCCAGGTCCAGCAAGGTCGGCTACCCAGACCACCCAGACAGTTATCCCGTATTATAAGCCGCGTAGAATCGCTTCGTTGTCCTAAAAATAACCACATAAAGAAAACATGACTTCGCAAAACGCCGTTTGCCATGAGATTGTTGAAGTTAACGCCTGAAAAGCCCCGTAAAACGCCATATTTTTAGTCGGGTTGTGTTTTATGCCGCAAAAACTCTTTCAAGGCAATTCCTCACACAGGCAACAGAGTCACAGAGGATTTTTGGGGGTGAAATTTCAAATCCCTCTTGTCCGCGCTTCTGTGTGATATATCTCCAAAATGCATAACAAGACATTCTGCAATTATAAGTGCATTGGGCAAATGAAACCCATCTGCGTTAAAATCTACACGCTCTACATGTTCCTTGACAAAGCCCTTTCATCCCTGTAATGTTCGAATTTATCAGTCACGCTACTGTACTGCCAAGGTTCTATTCATGCAATGTTCTGACACCTATCATTTTTGCTGGATTCCCTCCCACGACAGTCCATGCCTCAACATCGTTGATCACGACTGAACTAGCGGCCACCACAGCCCCCTCTCCAATATCTACTCCCGGTAATATCGTAGCCCGAGCACAAATCCATGCGCTATCGTGAATAACAATTGGTTTTGTAGTCAATTCAAAAGTAACACTAGAAATATCGTGCGATGCCGTGCAAAGGAACGCACCCTCGCTCACAACAACATTAGAACCGATTTCGATTTTATCCACTGAATAAAGCGACACTCCACCATCAATCCAGCTGCTGTCGCCAATCGTCAGTTTCCAAGGCTGCCAAATCTTCACATTCCCCTGTATGCGAACGCACCTACCAATCTTCGCACCAAAAAGCCGTAGCAGAAAACATCGCCACCCATTTAGGCACCATCGCGGTGTCGTGCTAAATAACAGCATCCATACGATGCCCCACACGACCCGCCCCAGTTTACTCTTGCAAGAATGCCGATTTCGGTAACTTCTTAAATCAATGGTTAACATTCAACACCTCATCATATCCCTTCAACATCTTTTTCACAATCGCATCCCAAGTGTATTTCTCTTCCACCAGTTTCCGTCCACGTTCCCCCATCGCACGGCGGGTCGTATCATCCAATCGTAACGCCTCTTTCAGCACCGTCACCAACGGCTCAACACCAATATCAATCCACCACCCGCACCGACGCTCTTCCAGTTCCTGCCATGGTGTTCCCTTAGTCGTTATGACAGGAACACCATGCGCGAGAGCTTCTATCACAACACTCCCGAAATTTTCGCTATGAGATGGCAGTACAAATATGTCAGCATCATCATAGGCCTTTTGCAAATCGTAGCCATATTTCGGCCCCGTGAATGTCACATGTTCCACTACACCCACTTGCTCGGCTAACGCCCTAAGCTCTGCCGTATGATTTTCTTGATCTGGCCCGACAATGACAAGATGCCAATCGTCAACCCGCGTCTGCGCAAAAGCCTTGCATAAAGAAGACAACCCTTTAATTGGCGTTATTCTGCCCACGTATAATACTGTTTTCATCTGTAATAACCTTCCTCGTGTAGGGATAGGATTCTGTAATTCCTTCTTTCGTTACACAAAACTCACAAGGTGACTCGCCCTCGCCTAGATGAATATTCAACAGACAATGCTTTGCCTGTCGTAACACCTAGTGGGACGATGATAATCTTGTTTGACAGCCCTACTCGTCTAAAACCGGCTGCTTCGCTTTGTGCTGTGGCATGAAGCAAATCAGCTTTCGCCAAATCCCGTTTTTGATACAACCACCATGCAGGCATCTTCTTCCACCACTTGAACCTAAATGCCCATGGCGTCAACATCCCATGTGGTGACCAGACTAACGGGATTCCATTCCTACAAACCCATTTCGCGACCTTATGTAAAACTGGCGTCCACAGCCCATGAATATGCACAAGCGACCAATCTTTCATATGGACATCACTTAGGACTGAATCAATGGAAATGAGCCTCACCCGTGAATCAAGCGGATAAATATCGTTCTTATCAAGTCTCGCTACGGCAATAGTTTCCCCATGTCCAACCGCGACAAGCCCGTTTGCAATTTCTCCGCAAAACACGCTTGTGCCGGCAGCTTTCGACAACTCAACAATCACATGAAGGATATTCATCTCTAAAATCCCAAGCCGTTGGGGAAACGTTCAAGCCATTTTCTACTTTTCCCATCAAGTATCGCAGTAATGAAAATCATCGACCATATAAATCCCCCTGTGCCTGACATTGAGAACATCGTGAATTCCGCCATATTCATCACAACGAACGACAACAACATTGTAGATGTGGAATAAAAGCCTCCACGCCAGAGCAGAATGACGGCAGGAATCCAAAACAGACAAAACAACAACATACCGATTATCCCGCCTTCTTCCAAAACCGCAGTCACCCAAACTCCCTTTTCAACTGGAGCGGAAAGGTACGCCCCAATCCCCTCACGTCTTTCATGCCGCATACTCTCTGCAACTTGGAATCCATTGCCAATCAGGGGTTTCTTTCGCCAGTTGTACATGGCCTCATCCATCAGAAACTGTCGCGTCGACATGACATCTTCCATTCTGACATGGGTTTTTGCATCCACA
>Ga0310694_10002054_pt1 | contig 21392 bp, 11 predicted proteins | sample 174DNAGHGhighgp2_FD_203884 | JGI IMG/M metagenome (GOLD analysis project Ga0310694, IMG submission 203884) | Sheep rumen microbial communities from Palmerston North, Manawatu-Wanganui, New Zealand - 1742 DNA GHGhigh gp2 (v2) (version 2) | ecosystem: Host-associated > Mammals > Digestive system... | reverse complement strand
TTACGGCTGCTCATGGCAAGCCCGTCGCTCTGGCGAATAACGGGGCAAGGCACAATCTCCAACTTCATGCCAAGATCCTCCACCATCCGGCGAATGACCGCAATCTGCTGGTAGTCTTTCTCACCCAAATAAACACGATCGGGCTCCACATACATAAAGAGCTTGCTCACAACCTGACAGACACCATTGAAGTGACCAGGACGCATCGCACCTTCCATCACACTGTCAGTAGGCGGATAGCTGAACTGTCGGGTGTCCGGCTCAGGATAGACCTCTGCAACCGTCGGAGCAAACACAATGTCAGCACCGCACGACTCAAGCAACCGGCAGTCCGCATCCAGTGTGCGAGGATAACGCTCCAAATCCTTCGGATCATTAAACTGAGTAGGATTAAGGAATACGCTCACCACCGTAACATCATTCTCCGAAACACTCCTCCTGACCAATGAAGCATGGCCATCATGCAAAGCACCCATCGTAGGCACAAAGCCAACAGAACGACCCTCACTACGATGCAAAGCCAAACTCACACGAAGCTCTGATATTTTACTTATAACTTCCATGTCTTACACATAAAATCGTGCAAAGTAACATAGTTTTTATGAAACAAGAAAGCATTTGGCGCATTTTTATTCAAAAAAGTGCGAAAAGAAGGACAAAAACATTGTAGTCTGCGAAAATAATCGTAACTTTGCATAGATATTAGCGTATATAAGAAGATGACTAAAGCCAAGAAGATACTCTTCGTCACACAAGAGATGATGCCATTCGTACCAGAAACCGAAATGGCACAATTAGGCAGATACCTGCCCCAGGCAGTACAGGAAAAAAGTCGCGAAATACGTTCCTTCATGCCCAAATGGGGCATCATCAACGAACGACGCAACCAACTGCACGAAGTCATCAGGCTGAGCGGCATTAATATCGTCGTTGACGACACCGACCACCCACTCGTCATCAAAGTGGCAAGCATCCCTGCTGCCAAAATACAAATCTATTTCATCGACAACGACGACTTCTTCGCCGGACGAAAAATGGCAACGGATGCCGACGGAAAAGTCTATGAAGACAACGCCGAACGCGCAGCATTCTACGCACGCGGCGTACTCGAGACCATCAAAAAACTAAAATGGTCGCCCGACATCATACACTGCCAAGGCTGGATGAGCAGCTTCCTGCCACTTTACGTCAAGACTGCATACGCCGAAGAACCATCCTTCCGCGACTGCAAAGTCATTTTCACACCAGCCACACAAACATTCACATCACCCGTCCCAACTAACATGGACGGCATCATCGCTTTCCGGAATGCCACCATCTCCGCAACAAGAGGACTCGGCGAAAAGAAACTCATACCAATGCTCAACAAATTGGGAATCAAATATGCCGACGGAGTAGGATTCCTCACAGAAGACAAAGACCTTATAACCTTCGCCGAGGGACTACACAAGCCATGTCTCCAACCCATTAGCACAGAAGACTACGGCATCCACTACCCAACATTCTACGACTCCATCTGGAACATCGGACGAACAGAAGAAGAGGACAACGACTAATCGGACACCACTCCCCCAAAAGCATTACAAAAAACATGAAACATACCTCTCGGGCATGGTCTGTCACAATTCTGGCCATCACCTCACTACTCATAAGCTGTAGCGAAGACACCGGCACACTGGGCATCTATCCTGAACAAGATGCACTCAACACAGACTCAGCCTCATACGGCGTACTGTCCAACGACATGCTCAACACAATTGTGCCAGCCAACAGCTCCGACAGCTACTTGGGGAAAGTCATCGACCCCGAAACAGACGAAGCCATCACAGCCACATTCGCCGCACAATTCCACACCTTCGAAAACTACAGCTTCCCCAACGAAGCCGACATCATCCCCGAAGGCGACGGACTCCTCTGCCAATCCGTCGAACTACGCCTCTACATCAAAAGCACCTTCGGCGACAAGAACAATCCAATGAAAATAGAGGTGCTACCACTCAGCATGAACGAAAGCAAACTGATTCAGGAAACCGACAAACTATACACTAACACTAACCTGGAACAGTTCATCGACGAAGGACAAACACCCATCGCCACAAAGGTTTTCACATCCACAGACTATCTGTTGAGCGACACAGAACGTAACAAACAGAGCTACACAAGCAATGTCCGCATCGTACTGGACCGTAAGTTCGGAGATGCAATCATGAAGAAATACTACAGCAACCCAGAGTACTTCCGCGACTCATACTCCTTCATCCGCAACGTATGCGCAGGATTCCTGTTCCGCACCGTCGGAGGCACAGGAACAATGCTCAAAATAGAGGTCTGCACATTGAACATCAACTTCCGATTCAAAACCCTTACCAACCCCGACGAACCAGTCGAAGGACTCTGCCGCTTTGCCGCAACACCCGAAGTCATACAGAGCACACAATTCGAAAGCAGCAACCTCGAAGGCCTTATCGGCAAAGAGGAATACACCATGCTCAAGACTCCGGCAGGCATTTGCACTGAACTCACACTCCCCATCAACGAGATATATGAGGGACACCAGAACGACAGCATCATCCGTGCATCCATCACATTCAACCGCATCAACAACCAGGACGAGGATGCCCAGGACGACGATTATGCACTCGCCATACCGAAGAACCTCCTGCTCGTGCGCAAGCAAAACCTGAGTTCCTTCTTCGAAAACCACCAGATAAGCGACTCCAAACAGTCTTACACCACACGCTTCCTCGATTTATACAACTGTTATACATTTGAGAATATAGGCAAACTCATTTCCTACTGCCAGCACGAAAAGGCAGCAAGCATGAAAGCCTCTGGCATGACAGAACTTGAATGGGAGGCAAGCCACCCGGACTGGAATCATGTAGTGCTCGTTCCCGTCACGGTTGCCAACACATCCGACAGCTACGGCAACATATCGCAAGTCTCCGTAAACCAAGACATGAGCCTTTGCAGCACCAAGCTGGTGCGCGGCACCACCACGAAACCCATCATGATGCAAATCATTTACGGCCGCTTCGAAACCAAATAATCCAGCCGCCATCACACCCTATAACACAACATTCTTTATGAAACATTTCATGCTCCTTGCAGCCATGCTCTTCTCTATGGCTGTAATTGTACCAACATCTGCACAGGCGGGCAAGAAAAGAGATGCACGTGTGACTTACATCCTAAAGAACCTCAGACTCAAAACCGATGTGCAGGCCAAATTTAAGCCCGTGCTCGAAGCCTACCTCGAGGAACTCTCCGACCTAAAGGACCCCTACAAGAAACTCAAGGACGAACTGCAGGACGCAATCGATGCAAACAAGCTTACAGCCGCACAATGCGACCAGCTTTTCGAGGCAAAGCAGAAACAAGAAGAAAAAGAGCCTGCATTGAACCGCAAATACTACGCAAAGTTTAAGACCGTCATCACAGCTCAGCAGGCTTATAAGGCCATGAAGCTCAGCGACGACAAACTGGAATAAGCAATGGCGACAACAGACGAAAAGAAGATCATATTCTCGATGGTCGGCGTAAGCAAGGTCATCCAGCAGAATCAGAAACAAGTCTTAAAGAACATCTACCTGTCCTTCTTCTATGGTGCCAAAATAGGCATTGTAGGTATGAACGGTGCTGGCAAATCTACTCTTATGAAGATTATAGCCGGCATCGAGCAGCAGTATCAGGGCAATGTGGTGTGGAGCCCAGGCTATAGCGTGGGTTACCTTGAACAGGAGCCCAAGTTGGATGACAATAAGACGGTCATTGAGGTTGTTAAGGAGGGCGTGCAGTACATCGTGGATGCCTTGAAGGAGTATGAAGAGATAAACCAGAAGTTCGGTTTGCCTGAGTACTATGAGGACGAGGACAAGATGAACCAGCTTTTCACTCGTCAGGGTGAATTGCAGGACATCATCGACAGCACCGACGCCTGGAACTTGGACAGCAAGCTGGAGCGTGCTATGGATGCGCTTCGCTGTCCACCCGCCGACCAGTCCATCAAAACGCTGAGTGGTGGTGAGCGCCGTCGTGTAGCACTCTGCCGCCTGCTTTTGCAGAAGCCCGACGTGCTGCTGCTTGACGAGCCGACCAACCATTTGGATGCTGAGAGCATTGACTGGCTTGAGCAACACCTCACGCAGTATGAGGGCACAGTGATTGCCGTGACGCACGACCGATACTTCCTCGACGACGTGGCTGGCTGGATTCTGGAGCTCGACCGCGGTGAAGGCATTCCCTGGCAGGGCAACTATTCTTCGTGGCTTGAGCAGAAGACCAAGCGCATGGAGCAAGAGGAGAAAGTGGCAAGCAAACGCCGCAAGACGTTGGAACGCGAGCTCGAATGGGTTCGCATGTCGCCCAAGGCACGTCAGGCAAAGGGCAAGGCTCGCCTGAACAGCTACGACAAGTTGCTCAACGAAGAGCAGAAAGAGCGCGAGGAAAAGCTCGAGATATTCATTCCCAACGGCCCGCGTCTGGGCAACAAGGTCATTGAGGCACACGGCGTATGCAAGGCCTTCGGTGAGAAGACACTGATAAAGGACCTTGACTTCATGCTTCCGCCGGGTGGCATTGTGGGCGTCATCGGACCAAACGGTGCTGGCAAGACAACCCTCTTCCGCATGATAATGGGACTGGAGAAGCCCGACGCAGGCACATTCGAGGTGGGCGAGACCGTCAAAATCTCCTATGTGGACCAGAGCCACAAGGACATTAAGCCGGAGCTCTCCGTATATCAGGTCATCAGCCAGGGCAATGAGTTGATGCGCATGGGTGGTCACGACATCAACTGCCGCGCCTATCTGAGTCGCTTCAACTTCAGCGGCGCAGACCAGGAGAAGAAGTGCGGCGTGCTGTCTGGCGGTGAGCGCAACCGTCTGCATCTGGCTATGGCGCTCAAGCAGGAAGGCAATGTGCTGTTGCTCGACGAGCCGACCAACGACATCGACGTCAACACCTTGCGAGCCCTTGAGGAAGGCCTTGAGAACTTTGCAGGCTGTGCTGTGGTAATCAGTCACGACCGCTGGTTCCTCGACCGCATCTGCACGCATATCCTCGCCTACGAAGGTGACGGCAGTGTCTTCTACTTCGAAGGCAGCTACACCGACTACGAGGCCAACAAGCTCAAGCGCCTCGGACTGGAAGAACCAAAGCGGATAAGATACCGGAAGCTCATGGAGTAGCCCCCCTCTAACTCCCCCAAAGGGGAGAACACCTTTAATGGTAAATGAATGATGATTGTTATTAATAACAAGGAATACGGCGGCGAGAGGCCGCTCTACAAACTTCATGATGCACGACTCGAACGCGTGACGATACACATTGGGGAGTCCAGCATCAAGGAGAGCGGCAACATCGAGGCCTATGACTGCACGTTCCAGGGGAAATATGTCTTCTGGGAATGCCGTAAGTTCCTTGCCCAGAATTGCCACTTCGAGGCTTCGGCCCGCTCTTCCCTCTGGTATAGCGAGAACGGCACACTCAACCATTGTCTGGTTGACGCCCCGAAGATGTTCCGCAGGATGCAGGGTATAGAGCTGCTGGACTGCCGTTTCACCGACGGGCAGGAGATGCTGTGGGACTGCGACCGACTTAGTATAAAGGATTGCCTGATTGAGAATGCCGACTATCTCTGCATGCGAACCAACAACATCCGCATCGACAACCTGCACCTTGAAGGCAACTATGCCTTCCAATACAGCAGGAATGTGGAGATAAAGAACTCGCTCTTGAACAGCAAGGATGCACTTTGGGACACAGAGAACGTCACGGTTACGGACTGCGAGATAAACGGCGAGTACCTGGGCTGGTACAGTCGCGGGCTGACGCTCATCCGCTGCCACATTACAGGGGAGCAGCCTTTGTGCTATTGCGAGAACCTCACCCTTGTGGATTGCACCTTCGGAAGTGATGCGAACCTCATGCTCGAGTACAGCACCGTGAAGGCAAGCATCAAGGGAGACGTCCATAGCATCAAGAACCCGACCAGCGGCAGCATTGTTGTTGCGGGCCACATCGGGGAGCTCATCATCGACGAGAATCAGAAGGCTCCGGCAGACTGCACAATCAATGAACTACACGCAGAGTAAAGACCAGTTGCTCTCGCTCATACGAGAAGGCGGCAAGCTTGACTGGATGGCACAGGTCAAACTTACCGCCTTGCTCAGTTTTCCCAGCATGATGGCGCAGTTGGTGCACATCATGATGCAGTATATCGATGTCAGCATGGTTGGCAGTCTCGGGGCTCATGCCAGTGCAAGCATCGGTTTGGTGAGCACCACAATCTGGCTCTTCGGCAGCCTCTGTGCTGCGGTTGGCGTGGGGTTTTATGTTCAGGTGGCGCATAAGATTGGTGCCAACGACTTTGCCGGAGCGCGACAGGTGCTGAGACAGAGTTTCATGGCCTGTATTCTGTTTGCCCTTATGCTCGGTTGTGTCGGAGTCGGCATCAGCAGTTACCTGCCGCACTGGTTGGGCGGAGGGCCTGACATCTGCCACGATGCGAGCCTCTACTTCATGTTCTTCTCGATGTGCCTCCCTTTCTCGATGCTGAACTCGCTCTGTGCCGGCATGCTCCGCTGCAGCGGTAACATGCACATCCCCAGCATCCTGAACATCAGCCTCTGCCTGCTTGATGTCCTGTTCAACTGGCTGCTCATCTTCCCCTCGCGCACCTATCAATGTTCAATGTTCAATGCTGAATGTTCAATAGACATTCCGGGTGCTGGGCTTGGCGTAGCAGGTGCTGTGCTGGGTACGGCCATTTCCTTCATCATCTGCTCCTCGCTGATGTGCTATTTCACGGTAGTTCGGAGCAAAGAGCTGTCGCTCAGGCAGGACAGCGGCACCTTTATTCCTCAGATCAGTACTTTACGCGAGAGCATCCGCATCTCTGCGCCGATTGCTGTGGAGCATGTCATTTTGTGCGGTGCACAGATAGTGAGTACGCTCATTGTCGCGCCGCTCGGCACCATCGCCATTGCTGCCAACAGCTTCGGCATCACCGTGGAAGCACTCTGTTATATGCCGGGCTATGGCATTGCCGACGCGGCCACGACACTTGTCGGCCAAAGCCTCGGAGCCGGACGCCGCTTCCTGGCAAGGAGTTTCGGGCGCATCACACTGGGCATGGGCATCACCTTCATGACGCTGATGGCAGTAGTGATGTATAGCTGTTCGCCTGCCCTGCTCTCTGTCATGACGCCCGACCTGAATGTGCAGAAACTGACGGTAGAGATTCTTCGCATAGAGGCGTTTGCCGAACCCATGTTTGCCGCCAGCATAGTCTGCTACGGCATCTTCGTCGGCGCGCGCGACACACTGATTCCCTGCGCGATGAACCTGACCAGCATCTGGCTGGTGCGCATCGTCCTTGCCTTCTTCCTCGCATCCAGGATGGGACTGCAAGGCGTATGGATAGCGATGGCAGTGGAACTCACATTCCGAGGCATCATCTTCCTCATCAGGTTCCGAGGCGACAGTTGGCTCAAGGCGTTCAACAAAGTCCCCAAAAAGGGAGAAAGCTCCGATATAACCGCTTGATAATCAACACCGCAAGCCGCGCCTGCGAACGCAGCGTGCTGCGTCAGAAAATGCTCCTGCCTGCGTCGGGCTACGCAGGCAGGAGCATCGGGCTTTGCAGGCAGCAGCATCGGCCGACGCAGCTGCCTGCATTTTCAGAGGCCACTTGGGGCCATTATTCTCTTACCTTGATGCAAAGTTCATCAAGCTGTTTCTGGTCGATTGGGCCAGGAGCGTCGAGCATCACATCTCTGCCGCTGTTGTTCTTCGGGAAGGCGATGCAGTCGCGGATGCTGTCAAGCTCTGCAAAGAGGCTCACAAAGCGATCCAAACCGTAGGCCAGTCCTCCGTGAGGAGGTGCACCGTACTTAAAGGCATTCATCAGGAAGCCGAACTTCTGCTGCGCCTGTTCCGGAGTGAAGCCCAGAATCTCGAATATCTTCTGCTGCAGCTTGGCATCGTGGATACGGATGCTGCCGCCGCCAACCTCAACACCGTTCACCACCATGTCGTAAGCATTGGCGCGGACACTGGCAGGGTCAGTATCGAGCAGAGGAATATCCTCGGGCTTGGGCGAAGTGAACGGATGGTGCATAGCCATGAGGCGCTGCTCCTCGTCGCTCCACTCGTACATCGGGAAGTCGATGACCCAGAGGCACGAATACTTGCTTCTGTCCCTCAGCCCCATGCGACTGCCCATCTCCAGGCGAAGCTCGCAAAGCTGCTTGCGCACCTTCATGGCATCAGGACCACAAAGAATGAGGATGAGGTCGCCAGCCTTCGCGCTCATCTTCTCGCGAAGCACTTCAAGCGTCTCGGGCGAATAGAACTTATCCACAGAACTCTTCACACTGCCGTCCTCCAGGACACGCGCATAAACAAGTCCCTTGGCACCCACCTGCGGGCGCTTCACAAAGTCAGTCAGCTGGTCGAGCTGCTTACGAGTATAGACTGCCTGACCCTCGCAACAGATAGCACCTATGTAGGCCGCCTCGTCAAACACCTGGAAACCGGCAGGGAAGATGCTCTCCACCATCTCACGCGAAGCATTGTCAGGCTGGTTGTTCTTCAACTCAACGAACTTCATGCCAAAGCGCGTATCAGGCTTGTCGCTTCCATAAAACTTCATGGCATCCGCCCAAGTCATGCGCGGAAGCTCCGGAATGTCAATGCCCTTCAGCGTCTTGAAGAGATGACGGCTCATCCCCTCAAACATCTGAAGGATATCCTCCTGCTCCACAAACGACATCTCACAGTCAATCTGGGTGAACTCAGGCTGACGGTCGGCACGCAAGTCCTCGTCGCGGAAACACTTCACAATCTGGAAGTAACGGTCCATACCCGACACCATAAGCAACTGCTTCAGCGTCTGAGGACTCTGAGGCAAAGCATAGAACTGACCCGGATTCATACGGCTCGGCACAACAAAGTCGCGAGCACCCTCAGGCGTACTGTTCACCAGGACAGGCGTCTCTATCTCGAGGAACCCGTGCTGGTCAAGGTAACGGCGCACCTCGAAAGCAAACTTGTGGCGCAGCTCCAGATTCTTACGCACATTCGGACGGCGAAGGTCAAGGTAACGGTACTTCATCCTGATGTCGTCGCCACCATCACTCTCCTCTTCGATAGTGAAAGGAGGCGTAAGGCTCTCGTTCAGGATATTAAGCTCCGAAACAAGTATCTCAATGTCGCCCGTAGGAAGATTCTTGTTCTTGGAATAACGCTCGGCCACCTCACCCTTAGCCTGAATAACAAACTCGCGGCCCAAACGGCCAGCCATCTGACGAAGCTCCTCAGGAGCATCCTCATTGAATGCAAGCTGGGTGATACCATAACGGTCGCGCAAATCAACGAATGTCAATGCGCCCAAATTATGAATGCTCTGCACCCAACCGGCCAAAGTGACTTTCTCACCAATGTTGCACGAACGCAACTCACCACATGTCTTTGTTCTATACATTATATATTATATTTAGGGAAGTCGAAGAAGAAATTAGAAAGGACGTAAACTCGCTACACCCGTAGAGGCTAATTCGCATCGCCCGAAAACAACAGCTTGGGACGCCAAATGGTATTGTCCAGAGCGTAGCACCCTACTTCCTGCCCGATTGCAGGCTTAACTTCCGTCTTTTACTTCCATTATTACTTCTACTAATAATAAAGGATGAACTGTCATCCAGCTCATCCCTCTACCTTGTACGCCCTCAGGGGCTCGAACCCTGGACCCATTGATTAAGAGTCAATTGCTCTACCAACTGAGCTAAGGACGCATGCAATTCACATCTTCACTTGTACGCCCTCAGGGGCTCGAACCCTGGACCCATTGATTAAGAGTCAATTGCTCTACCAACTGAGCTAAGGACGCATAGTCTGTGTTTTGCGGCTGCAAGGACAGGGCAAGCTGAATGCAGAAAACTATGTTTTATGCCGAGGCGATGCCTGTTCTCACATATGCGCTTCCCAAAAACGCGGTGCAAAGGTATGAACTTTTCTCGTATCTGCCAAATGTTTTGGCTTATTTTTTTCGTTTTAAGTGAGAGAATACAACTTAGAAGGAGTCTTCCGTTTCAGTATGTCAAACTCAAAATCCACCCCAGGCACGATTCCATGCTGACGGAGGACCGCCTCCACAGTCTTCTTCGCAAGCACGGGATGATTGTTCTCCTCGCTCAGATGGCACAGCCATACATGGCGAATCTGCGGCGTCACATGCTCCGCAAGCAAATAGGCAGCCTGCATATTACTCATGTGCCCGTTCCCGCCACTGATGCGCTCCTTCAAATATGACGAGTACTTGCCCATCATAAGCATGTTGGCATCATAATTCGACTCAAGCACCAAATAGTTGGCCAGGCCAACCTGTTCGCAAATCGTGTCTGTCACATGTCCCACATCCGTAATCAGGCAAAACCGTACGCCGTCTGCCTCAACCACATAGCCCACACATTCGTGACTGTCGTGCGGCACATCAAATGCCATCAGGCGGAACCCGCCAAACTCTATCGTCTTACCCTTTTCCAGATAAGACACACGGTTAGCAGGCACATCAGTCTTCAAGCAACGATTGCATGCAATACCCTCGTGGACAAGCTTCGTAGCATAGATTGTCTTGCCGTAATCCTTAGCGAGCTCGCCTACCGACTTGATGTGATCCGCATGGTCATGCGTAACAAACACCGCCGACACATCGTCCTCAAGACTCATATCCAATTCCTTCAGATACTTCTTCAAGGAACGGATGCTGATGCCGGCATCAAGCAGGATTGTCGTCTCGCCCGACTGCAACAGATAGCAATTGCCACTACTTCCAGAGCCAAGTGATACAAAATTCATCCTTTTTATTTAATAATTTAACGCAAAGATATAAAATATTATCACACATTGCAAATTTTATACCTTTTTGTTTTGGTGACATACAAAAAAAAACTATATTTGCATACGAAATTGTTATTTTTAATCATTAATTAAAGTATTTTACAGGATGAAAAAAGCATTACTCTTTTGCTTTGCAGCACTCTTTTCAATGCTAGCAAACGCGGGCGACGGCATCGTTGTCGTCGGAGCCAACATCACCGTTCTTCCTGCTTCCCGATACGATGGGAATGTAGAGTGGAAAGCCTACACTTGGGTTTACAACTCTGGAGCGAGATTTGGTGATTATAGCACAGACAATCCCAACTACTGCACTGAGCTTGGCACAGGCGGTCCCAGCCAAGACGGAAATGGCCACATGTGGTATGAGATGGATTACAACATTGCAGATGTCTTAGATTACAACTATGACAAAGAGATTCCAGGCACTGAAGGTGAATACGAACCCATCGTATGGGAAGAACACTCTGCGCCCTTCAGCAGCGATGACAAATACAACGGCCGCACTTCCTACAAATGGACAACATGGGACATCATGGCCGACATCTTCGCTCGCCGAACCTTCACAACCAACAATTTGCTGTCTGGCCCCGTATATCTTGCTTGCGGCCACGACGACGCACCTTGCGAGTACTACATCAATGGTGAGCTCGTTTACTCTCGTACCGGTTACGAGACAAATGAGCAAGGCAACATCATCCAGGGATGGAACAACGATGAGTATGTCCTGCTGACCGACGAGCAGAAAGCTCTCATCAAGACCAATGGCGAGGAAAACCTGATTGCATTCCATGTTCATCAGAACTGGGGTGGTGCTTTTGCCGACTGCGGTCTTTACACCAAGTTAGAAGGCGGCCTCGACATGGGCTATCAGGAGCCTTGGGAAGGCAAGGTGCTCTTCAACGGCAGAGGTGGTTACAACTTCGACGGAAGAGAGCCAAGCAACAACCCCAAACACCCTTGGTCTAAGCTTTACGAAGCACAGGAAGGCGATGTTTACACCTTTGTGATACCTGGTTCTGCCGACGAGGAGAACCCGGACATGGAGCAACTCTTCTTCAATTCACCCATCAAGATTGAGGAAGGCCATTCCTATAACTTCACAGCTAAGCTGTCTTCTGACCAGGACTTCACTGCCGTTGTTTTGAAGCTTGGCGACAATGACAACAGCGAAATTGAATTTGCTTATGAAGACTATGTAATCGAAGCCGGACAAGACACGGAAATCAGCATTGACTTCGAAGGAGAATCCAATAACTTTATGTTTGCCTTTGACTTCGGTGGCGGACAGGATAGTGCAACTGTCAGCATCTCTGAGATTTCGCTCTACGATGCTACTGATGAGAAGGAGCTTTGGGTAGGCACTCACTACTTCAACTACATCAACATGCACAAGGCCCAAACAACATATTTCATCTGGGATGACACATTGAACGACGGTAGCGGTGACTACAGAGAAGCCAAAACCGAGGAGGAAATCGAGAACTCGGATTACGATGAAACCGAATATTTCGAGGTCGATGCACCCGAAATTGAGGGTCGCACAGAAACGATGGCATGGACTTTGCCTGACTTCGATGACACTATGTGGGACGACCAGATGATGCCTGTGGGCAACATGGGTTACAACCCTCGTCCCGCCAGCAACTGGCCTGGTCACTACGGCAACTACGATTACGAAGGTGATGGTGGCGAAGGCGAGAACACGAACTACTGGATTCGCCGTAACTTCGAGCTCGAAAAGATTAACGAGCGCGTTGAATATCAGCTGAACGTCTGCCACGATGACGTTTACGAGACATATGTCAACGGTCATCTGCTGCAGAAGAACACGCATTGGACCAACGGCAAGAACCCTGTACAGGTTCACATCCCTGCCCGTTACCTCAATGTGGGCAAGAACGTTATTGCCACATACATCCAGCAGAACTGGGGCGGTCGCTTCTATGACTGCGGCATCAACGTAACAGAGATTGACTACAATGATTGCGTTAAGCAGTTCAACGATGCTATGGCATACGCTCAGACTGACACGCTCCTGACCAACAAGATGAAGGCTGACATACAGGTCATCATCGAACGCGCTCGCCAGTTCTACAAGGAGAACATAAACGATGCTGCCGAGTTGAAGGCTTATGCAAGAGACAGCATCAGAGGAAATGTCAACAAGATCTTCGCTTATAGCAATTCCGTTCTCGTTCTCAAGCAGACCTTGGACATTTGCCGCACGATTGAAGACAAGGGTTACTGGGGCACTGCTCTCGTTGATGCAGCTGCAGCTCTTGACACCTGCGCCACATCGGGCGACCTGAATCCTTATCTTGACAAACTCCGCAACGCCCGCAAGGCTACTGCCATGGAGCGCCACAACGAGAAATACGTTGGTTGCGTTCCCGAGATTGTTTCGGCAGAAGAGGTTGGCGATATCATGGAAACTAACCCCAAGTATTATATATATAATGTAGGTGCTAAGCTCTTCCTCGGTGGTGGCGAGAGCTGGGGTACACACTTGGCTCTTGAATACATCTCTAACCCGATGATGCTTATTCAGAAGATGGATGAAAACGAAGAAGCCATCGAAGGTGCATTCTGCGTTGAGACCTTCCGTGCAAACGGTGCCATCGGTGAGGCGGACTTCATGAACTGGAATGGATTTGTCGACACACGCGACCAGAATGCATGGGAGCTTATCCCTGTCGATGGCAAGACCAATGTCTTCAACATCGCTCAGTATGGCCAGACACACGCCAGCGCAGGCAAGACTTACAACGGCACAGAGTTTGAGGCCGGCGGCAAGAAGTTGCTCGGTCTGCGTAGCGGTGACAATGGATACGCTCCTTCCTACTATGTTGTCGATACCGACATGCACTCTCCCGAGCTGGAGACCAACCAGTGGATGTTCGTGACGCGCGAAGAGATGCTGAGCCTCCTTGCCACAGCAAGCGAAGACAACCCTGTTGACGTTTCGTTCCTCATCAGCAACCCTGACTACGACCAGCGTCTTACCATCGAAACCTGGGAGCATGAAAACGACGGTGGCAATATTGGTGTTTGGGGCCGTGGTGGTAATAATACCAACTTTGTCTACGAGTTTTTCAACACCCAATCATTCCGCATTTCTCAGAACCTATGGCCAGAGGAAATGGACGAGGCTCTGCCTGCCGGAACATATGTACTCAGCGTACAGGCTTACTATCGTGACGGACTTGAACAAGCACATGTTAACAAGGTGCTCGCGGAGGAGGGATTGGAACAGCGTGCCAAAATCTATGCCGGCTCTACGAATGTGGATTACACAGAATGCGAATCTATGCCCGTTATGCCTATCGACATCGAGGCTAATCAAGTGCCCGGCATCGGTTGGCTCTCTAATCCTGGCAACATGCGTATGCCTGGCCAGGGCGATGGTTGCCGACAAGCCGCTGAAAATTACTTCCCGAACGGTCTCTATAAGAACTATCTCCCCTTCGTGCTTACTGCAGAAGATGCCGGTGCCATTCAGATTGGCATTGTCAAGGAGGCCGACGAGGCTGTTACAGAAGGCTATGGTGACTGGTGCGTTATGGACAACTGGCGCCTCAAGTACTATGGCGGTGGCGAGATTGACCCCGATGCCATCAAGGGTATCGAATCCGATGAAATCAAGAAGACCTCTACCGCCAGCAAGGGTATCTACAACCTACTCGGCCAGAAGCTGACCAAGACACAGAGAGGTGTGAACATCATCGGTGGCAAGAAGATTGTGAAGAAGTAAGAGACGCTGCGTCCCGAACTGATTCAAAGACCATAAGGAGTCACAGCACCAACAGACTCCTGTCATCAAGCGAGCTCGGCAGCATTGCCGGGCTCGCTTTACTGTATTAGCCATTTCTGCTGGCTCGCTCGCCCGACTTGGCAGGCCAAGTTGATTGCACGGTCGCCTTCGTGCAATTGCACGTTCGCGATGATGCAATTGCACGTTCGCGAACGTGCAATGAATGCAGCACGCTGGGTCAGGCAATGCAGCACACTGGGTCGGGCGATGCAGCGTATTGCATCCGATGACGCACCATGCTGCGCAAGGATATACGAATGGCGGAAGGTCAAGAAGATGGGTTTTGCAAAGAAAAACACCGCCGCATTTGCATTTTGGCAAAAAAAGTTGTACCTTTACGCGCAAAATAGACAAAAAGGTCGTAAAATGCGAGTGAAAAGTTCATTTTTTGCATTATTTTTGCTACTTCAAATGCCTCTTATGGCACAAGAGTCGCGCATGGTTAAGCCCGATGAAATCAGGCCTACAGCCTCGCTTTATGTAAACAACCGCGCTCCCCTGCCGCCCAATCCCTTCATCAAACTGGCTCCAGCAGCCGTCGTGCCCCGCGGATGGGTGGGCGAGATGCTCCTGAGGCAGAAGAACGGACTGAGCGGACAGCTAGGAGAAATCAGCGACTGGCTCGACAAGAAGGATAATGCGTGGCTCGAACCCGGTGGCGGCCACGGCTGGGAAGAAGTGCCGTACTGGCTCCGAGGCTATGCCAACCTCGCTTACATCCTGAACGACAAGACGTTGCTCGACGAGACGAAGTTCTGGATAGAAGGCATCCTGCGCAGCAGTCAGGCTGACGGTTTCCTCGGTCCCGTCAACGAGAACAAAGGCCGCAGGGAGCTTTGGGCAAACATGCTGGCGCTCCAAATCCTGCAGGATTACTACGAGTGGAGCGGCGACGAACGCGTCATCAAGGTGCTCACGGCATACTACAAGTGGCAACTCCAATACCCCGACGAGAAGTTCCTGCGCGACTACTGGGAGAACAGCCGCGGCGGCGACAACCTGCTCTCCGTCATCTGGCTCTACAACAGGACTGGCGAGGAATTCCTGCTCAAGCTTTGCGAGAAGATTCACCGCTGCACGGCCAACTGGATGCAGGAAAGCGGTCTGCCCAACTGGCACAATGTCAACGTGGCGGAGTGCTTCCGCGAGCCGGCCGAATGGTACCTCGTGTCGGGCGACACTAAGGCTTTGAAAGCCACTTACAACAACTATCATCTCATCCGTCGCATCTACGGACAAGTGCCCGGAGGCATGTTCGGCAGCGACGAGAACTGCCGTCACGGCTACATCGACCCGCGTCAGGGCACCGAGACATGCGGCTTCGTCGAGCAAATGCTCTCGGACGAGATACTCATGGCACAGACCGGCGACCTCCTCTGGATGGAGAACCTCGAGGATGTTGCCTTCAATGATTACCCCGCAGCACTCACCGAAGACATGCGGGCGCTGCGCTATCTCACCTGCCCAAACATGGTGCAGAGCGACTCGAAGAACCACAACCCGGGGGTGGACAACGGCGGACCCTTCTTCAGCATGAACCCCTTCAGCAGCCGCTGCTGCCAGCACAACCACGCAATGGGATGGCCGTACTATGCCGAGAACCTCGTCCTGGCAAGCGCCGACGGCGGGGCGGCTCTGCTCATCTACGGCGACTGCACGGCCAAGCTCAAGGTGGCAGACGGACAGAACATCGTGCTCGACGAACAAACACAATACCCCTTCAGCGAAGATATCAAAGTCCGCGTCTCCGGTCTCAAGAAGAAGCAGACAGCAACCTTCCCGCTCTACCTGCGCATCCCAACGTGGACCGACGGCGCACACATCACGGTGAACGGCCAGACCATCAATTGCAAAGTTCGCAGCGGACTGCTCCGCATCAACCGCGAATGGCAGAATGGCGACGAGGTGTGCCTGCACTTCCCCATGCGCCTCACCAAACGCGTCTGGGCACTCAACAAGAACTCCGTCTCAATCAACTACGGTCCGCTCACCATGAGCCTCAAGATAAAAGAACGCTACGAAGAGAAGGACAGCCGCACCACAGCCATCGGCGACTCGCACTGGCAAGCCTCTGCCGACCCAAGCAAGTGGCCGACCTACGAAATCTATGCCGACTCGCCCTGGAACTACGCACTCCATGGCAACCTCGACGGCATGCAGGTCGAGTTCAAGGCTTGGCCCGAGAACAACTATCCATGGAGCCACGAAGGCACACCCATCACGGTTAAGGCCAAAGGAGCCCGAGTCGAAGGCTGGGGACAGGATGCCACGGGCCTCTGCCAAGTGCTGCCCGACGCCGACGCACCACGTGGCAAGACAGAAAACATCACACTCATCCCCATGGGCGCAGCAAGGCTCCGCATCAGCGCCTTCCCGCCAATAAGATAGAACCTATAGGACTCATAAGACTTATAAGACCTATAAGCCTACCGAAAAAACAGTAAACCAAAAATAAACAAACCCTATGAGAAAACTATTCCTATCTGCGCTCTTGGCAGTAGCTGCCACAGCATGCGCCCAGACAGCCGAGTTCTTCAAGCCCTACAAGGCCACCGACTTGCGTCTGCCCTCAGTTCCCCTGATTGTCAACGACCCCTATTTCTCCATCTGGAGCCCGTACGACAAACTCACCGACGGCACTACTCGCCACTGGACAAACGACGAGAAGCCCCTGCTCGGTCTGCTCCGCGTCGATGGCACAACCTATCGCTTCATGGGTGCTCAGCAGGACTACATCCTCTCCTCGATTGCCCCAATGTCCGACGAAGAGGCTTGGGAAGGCAAGGTGAGCCGCGACAAGCAGAGCGGCGAAGGCTGGACAAAGCCCAGTTTCGACGATAGCTCCTGGAAGGCTGAGAAGGCCGCATGGGGCAGCGAAGGCGAGAACATCAACAGCCGCTGGGGTCGCCAAGGAAGCGACATCTACATCCGTCGGGATGTTACACTCAGCGAAGCCGACCTCTACGAAGACCTCTATCTCAAATACAGCCACGACGACGTGTTCGAACTCTATGTGAACGGCGTCAAGGTTGCCGATACAGGCGAGACTTGGGTCAATGGCGTGGTGCTCCATGCCGATGGCGACATCAAGAAACTCTTCCATAGCGGCAGCAACACCATCGCAGCTCACTGCCACAACACGACGGGCGGTGCCTATGCCGACTTCGGTCTCTACAAAAACATCAAACCCAAGGGACAAGATGTCAAGGTTGCCGAGCAGAAGAGCATCGACGTGCTTGCCACCAACACCTACTACACCTTCTCGTGCGGCCCCGTTGAGCTCGACCTCGTCTTCACCGCACCAATGCTCATCGACGACTACGACCTCATCTCCATGCCCATTAACTACATCTCCTATCAGGTAAGGGCTACCGACCAGAAGAAGCACGACGTGCAGATCTTCTTCGGCGCCTCTCCCCTGCTGGCCGTCAATAAGGACACGCAGCCAACCCTCACCACGATTGGCAACGAGGAAGGCGTGCGCTACGTCCGCACCGGTACCGTCGAGCAGCCCATCCTCGCCAAGACGGGCGACGGCATCTGCATCGACTGGGGCTACTTCTACATCCCCGCCATCAACGGACAGGTCATGATGGGCGATCCCTCTGAAATAGAAGACGCATTCGCACAGAGAGGCAACATCTTCCCGCAACGCGGACAGGGCGGACGCGGCCAGGGTGGACGCGGCGGCATGAATTGGTTCCGCGGCATCACGGCTCGCAAAGTTGCCGACATGCCCGTGCTGGCTTATACTCACGACTTCGGTTCCGTCGAGACTGCCACCAGCTTCATGATGATGGGCTACGACGAGATAGAGGACATCGAATACTTCTACAACCGCTACAAAGGCTACTGGGCACACGGCGGAAGCGTCAGCATCTTCCAAGCCTTCAAGAGCATGCAGAGCCGCTACGCCGGTATCATGCAACGCTGCCGCCAGTTCGACAAAATGATTTACGACGACGGCATGAAGTCCGGCGGCAAGGAATACGCCGAGATTCTCAGCGGTTCATACCGTCACATGATGGCTGCCCACAAACTCTTCGAAGACAAGGACGGCAACCTGCTCTGGTTCTCGAAGGAGAACAACTCCAACGGCTGCGTCAACACCGTTGACCTGACTTATCCCGAAGCACCCATCTTCCTGGTTTACAACCCTGAGCTGCAGAAGGCCATGATGACCAGCATCTTCGACTACAGCCTCTCGGGGCGCTGGACCAAGCCCTTCGCCGCCCATGACCTCGGCACATATCCCCGTGCCAACGGTCAAGTGTATGGCGGCGACATGCCCCTGGAGGAAGCCGGCAACATGATAACCCTGGCTGCCACCATCTGCATGCTGGACGGCAACACTTCGTACGTCCAGAAGTATTTCGACACGATGACCACCTGGGCCGACTACCTGGTGGAGAACGGCTTGCACCCCGCCAACCAGCTCTGCACCGACGACTTCGCAGGCCACTGGGCCGGCAACTGCAACCTTGCCATCAAGGCCATCATGGGCGTGGCAGGCTATGCCGAGATTGCAAAGATGATGGGCAAGGACGACGTCTACAGCAAGTACAATGCCAAGGCCAAGGAGATGGCTGCCGCATGGGAAAAGGAGACCAAGGTGAAGGACCACTACGAACTGGCCTACGGCGCAGGCGAAAAGACCTGGAGCCAGAAGTACAACATGGTCTGGGACAAGCTCTGGCAGACCGGCATCATACCGAACAATGCCATGCAGACCGAGGTGAAGTACTACCTGAAGAAGCAGAACAAGTACGGCCTGCCGCTCGACGTCCGCAAGGACTACACGAAGAGCGACTGGATCATGTGGACGGCCGCGATGGCCGACACCGACAAGGACTTCCAGGCCTTCGTTGCTCCCCTCTACAAATACATAGGCGAGACGCCGAGCCGAGTGCCCATCTCCGACTGGCACGACACGAAGACCGGCCACATGACGGGTTTCAAGGCACGCTCCGTCATCGGCGGCTACTGGATGAAGGTGCTGGCAGACAAGATGAAGTAACAGCCCACCACCTTCACTTCCCCTTTATGGGAAGGACAATCAAAATGGCGGCAAGTTTGCATCAAGGCAAACCTGCCGCCATTCTTATTTGGTTGACTATAAGACGATGACGCTTTGTCGAAGAATAAGCATCAGATATCAATCGTCACGCCGCCCATGAAGGTTGCCTTGGGCATTGGGTAACCGAGGTTGATTTCATACTTCCGGGCAAGAAGGTTCTCACCCTTTGCCCATATCTTCAACTGCTTGCAAATGCGATAGCCAAGTGTCATGTGGAGCAGAGAAGCATTTTCCTTCACAGGATCATCCCCGTTTTGCGTGTAAAGCCCTACAAGTTGCTGGAATCCTGCAGCTGCCGTGAACTTGCCATATACACAGTCGGCACCGATGTAGCCCTTGTAGTCGGGAGCGCCCACAATGGGCTTATCCATGTGCAGATAACTGTGGTTCGTGCTGAGGCGCCAGTGTCCGTTGACCTTCCAGGCTGCCTCAACCTCCACACCCTTATTGCGGAACTTGCCTACATTAACGGCTGGCGTCATGGGAACAACGACTTGAATCATGTTCCTTCCATCAATGAGGAAGAGGTTGACGCCATAGGTCAGACGGTTATCCAGCAGGCGATGACGCCAACTTAGCTCGTAATTGAGCATGCTCTCGGCACGGAGGTCGGCATTGGCTGTCTTGTAGAGGAACATGTCTTTATACGTCGGATTGCGGAATCCTTTACTGAACATGAACTTGAATTCGCCAGTCTCAATGGGTCGGACAACGAGTCCTGCTTGCGGAATCCACTCGCCGCCTACCTTCGTGTGGTAGTCGTAGCGAAGTCCTGCATTGAGGGTAACGTACTTGGTTATCTCTTGGCAAATGTCAGCATAGCCGGCCACCTCGTCCTCATGGCTGCGTGTGCTCTGTTTCATTCGCTTGTCAGTCGTCACGGTAGCACCTGTCACCTTGTCCTCGTACCAAGCATGACCGTAGATGTGCTGGTAGTCAAAACCTGCGGTGATGCGCGTCGATTTAGTTGCCATCACGCTTTGATAGAGCGAAACACCTGCGACGGCATCGCGAGAGCGGAACAGGTCGGTCTGCTGAGGTTCACCCTCCTTGAAGCCATCATCAATGCGGTGATTGCCGTAGTTGTTGTATATGCTGATGGCGCCGCTTGTCTTAGCGTAGTTGTTCTCCACGACGAGATTGGCCGAGCCGCGAGTGATGCTCTGGTCGTTATCGTATTTCGGGACAGCGACAGTACCGGGGTTGCTGGAGTTGAAGTGTGTGATGTCTGCCATCGCACTTGCCTGCCAATGGTCGGACAGCTTGTAACCAAGGCTGAGGAAACCGCCATACTGCTCAAAACCCATGCGGGGGCGATGGTTGTCCGAGCGCTGGTATTGAGCCGCAACGGTGCTCGTGAAGCGGCCTGCACGCAGTTGGTTACTGCCTTCCACCTGCACCGTTCCGTAACTGCCTGCACCTGCATTGATCGTGGTATGCTGGGAGAGTTTACCAGCTTGAGCAGGATCTAATTTGCGTGTAACGATATTCACCACGCCCCCCATCGCGTTGGAGCCGTAAAGAAGGCTGGCCGGACCGCGCAGCACCTCTACCCTATCAGCAATCATCGTTTGGTAGGCATCGGCAATGCCGTGTCCGAAA